>Ga0307379_10004976_pt1 | contig 18708 bp, 30 predicted proteins | sample UN2MG_FD_202237 | JGI IMG/M metagenome (GOLD analysis project Ga0307379, IMG submission 202237) | Soil microbial communities from Risofladan, Vaasa, Finland - UN-2 | ecosystem: Environmental > Terrestrial > Soil > Coastal area > Acid sulfate soil | place: Finland: Risofladan, Vaasa | collected... | reverse complement strand
CGCGTAGTCCACCGCCAATATCGCCCCGGTCCGCTCCGTCCACGCCTCCTCGCAGATCTCGGCGCTGATCAGCAGGTCGCGGCCCACGTCCACCACGCGCGTCTCGTTGCCGGAGAGCTGCACCGCATGCGCCGTCGCCGCCATCGTCAGGCCCGGCACGAGGACCTCGAAGCCGTGACGGGGCGTCTGCGCCATCACCAGCTGCAGGGCGGCCGTGCAGGAGCTCACCGCGACCACCTGCTCGGGCATGACACCGAGGTAGCCCGAGATGCGCTGCTCGAGCTCCTTGACCTTCTTGCCCATGAAGACCTCGCCACGCCCGAGCATGTCCCTTATGACGTCCCTCACGGACAGGGGGTAGTAGGGCTCAAAAAGTCTGAGGCGCGGGCTCGACGTGGGGCTCGACTGCTGTTGCATATATCTCCTTCCTGTGCTGGAACCATCGGCCCACGTACACCTCGAGGATGTAGTCGACCTTGAACTCCCCGTCCTTGAACGTGGTGCCATGGGTCTGGCCGATGTCGGTGAACATGAACTCCCTGAACAGGTCCGCCACCTTCGGCGTCACGGTCTCCGCGCGGATGGCGTGGAGATTGAGGTTGTTGAACGCGTAGTCGAGGAGCAGGTACAGCGCGTCGCGGCCATACCCGTGGCCCATGTGCTCCTTGCCCAGGAAGATGCCGAGCTCCGCCCACCTGTTCCTCCAGTTGATGTAGCCCGCGCGCACCTCCCCGATAACCTGGTCCTCCTCCTTCTTGAAGTACCGCGGGTTCGTGTCACCGTCAAATACCGCGATCTCCTTGTGCGTCTCGGAGAGCTTCGGGATGGTGATGACGAAGACCACGAAGTTCTCGTGGTTCACCACGTTGTTCCAGTACCGCTCCTGGTCCGCAGACGTCAGCGGCCGGTACTGCCGGAAGATATTATCCCACAGGTGCTCGTTCCTCATCACCCTAAGCTTCTCGAGGTCCTCGTGCTCCATCGCCCTCAGCGCCACACCCTTGCCCTTCAGCATCTATCTCCCTCCGAGCATCATCCTTCCGACGTCGAGCTCCGGCGTCAGGTTCTCCCTTATCTCCGAGTCGTACCACTCGGCCTTGATCTTGTTCTTCGCCCTGGGGCCGAGGCAGAACAGCATGTCCAGGGCGCTCATGTAGGGCACGAACCCCGGGAAGAGCTGCAGGTACTCCGGGGGCTCGAAGTGGAAGAACCTCAGCTCGATGCCGTTCCTCTCGAACATCTTCTCATCAATGAACGAGGCGCCCTCCGGCTCGACGTAGCAGTCCGCACCGACGGCATCGCAGAAGTTCACCAGCCGCTGCGTCTTGTTGCCGACCACATCGTAGGGGTACTCCGTCTCGAGGAACGCCGGCGTCTTGACCCCCAGGTGGCCCCTCAACCAGTCTATGAGCTCGATGTTGAGCTTGTACAGCGTCGCGTGGGGCCTGGTGTATATCTCCTCGAGCTCCGGGTACAGGCTCTCGTAGAAGGCGGAGCGCTTGTAGAACGACCCAATGTACGTCAGGTGCCGCTGTGCCCACGGAACGGCGTTGTCGATGAGGGCGTACTGGAGCAACCGCGCCTCCGTGCCCCTGTGCGCGTGGACGACGGGGACGTCCAGCCACAGCCACCCGTGCGGGGCCTTGCCGAAGCTGTTCCCGCACCCCGTGCAGTGCTTCACGCTGTACAGGCCGTGGTCCGCGTCCTGCTGCTCCCTCGCGGTCCCCCCGCACTTGTGACACGGGTAATCCCTCCTTGACATCTCGGTCGTGGGGGTCCTGAGCCGGTTGCGGTGCTGGAAGGAGGGCCTCGAGAGCTCGACGTTGGTCATGTAGTAGAACTCGTCCACCAGGTTCATGACCTGGAAGTATCCTGGATATGGCAGGTACGTGGGCTGGAGCAGGCTGACCTTCTTCATCACCACACCCCCTATACGACCCTCTCAACCTCGAGGCACCTGTTGACCGTCACCGCGAAGACCGTGGGGTTCACGGCGCACACCTCGTCAGGGAAGTGCGCATACTCGATCTGGAACTCGTCCCTGAGCTCTCCCGCATCGAGCATGATGTGCTTCTCGATGATGTCCGCGCCAAGGGCGGTGGCCACCATCGCACCCTCCCACCCGAGCGTGTGGTCCGAGAAGCCGCGGAAGGGACCGTCTCCCCTGGATATGAACCCGGGGAACTTCAGCTGATGGAACTTCGTAGGATATCTCGGGACGCAATAGTACCACGTGATGGGGATGCTCGACCTCGAGAGTTTCGTGATGCCCTCGTCGGAGAGCGCCTTGATGGACCACCTGCCCTCGCTGGAGATGCAGAGCACCTGCGCGCTGGACTCCGCGATGTGCCTGATCAGGTCGAAGTTACGGTTTAGCGAGCACGCGACCTTGAAGTTCGTCACTCCCATCTCGAGGAGACTGTCGACGGCCTTCTCCTCCCACACGGAGAACTGGACCATCACGCCCACCTCGTGGCATATGTCCGCGAGCTTTCCCGCGAGCTCCGGCGTCATGAGGCACTTCAACGCCTCCCTCTCCATCGGATGCCCCGCGTAGACTCTCGCCGGCCACCACTGGGGCTTGATGATGTTCGCGCCGGCGCGCTTCGCACGCTCGATGAGGTGCCGCGCCACCTCGAGGTTCCCGAGCCACGAAGTCCCGATGTCCGCGACGAAGTCCATCAGCGCCACCCCTCGAGGTAGAGGTCGTCGCTCCACCGTTGGCACTCCGCCTTCGTGAGGCCCTGGAACGTCGTGGTGCCGCACACATCGTTGGTGACTTCGAAATGGTCCAGGTCCAGCTCTTCGCTCAGGGCCTGCGCGTACCAGAAGTCCTCGCGCGGGTAGGTCTTCATCCAGCCGTCCGACCGCTCCGTGGTCTGGTGGGCCCAGTGAGATGGCCCCCTCGCGAAGATGAAGACCCGGCCGCCCCGCGTGAGCCTCATGCACCGCCTCGAACGCCTCAGGACCTCCAGAACCTGCTCGTCATCGAAGTACTCGAGGCACCCCTCGAAGATGACGAAGTCGTAGTCGCGCGAGCCCAGGTACCTGTCGTAACTCTCGTCGCCAGCGAGCAGGTCGTGCTGCAGCACGTCGACGCTTCCCTCGACGCCCTCCGTCCTCGCCCACCACTTGACCTTCTCGAGCGCCTCCTTCGACTGGTCCGTGGCCATCACGTATAGGCCACGCTTCGCGAGCCATATGGCGTTCCTGCCGGCACCGCACGCGAAGATCAGCACGCGCTTCATCGGAATGGCGCTCTCTTTGGCGAAGCGCCTCACGACGAACAGGTCCGGATGGACCGCGACGCTCTGCGTTCGGTAGTACTCGTCCCACTCATCAACATTGCCTGAAGGCATCTTTCATCTCCTCCTCCGACATCATTATCCTGGGGTCGTCCGAGCAGTACGGCTCCCCCAACAATGGTATGCGCCGGTACTTGTGGTCCAGCCTCTCACCGTCGCTGGCCCACTCCTCCGGCAGCACCATGTAGTAGTCCTTCATCACGACCGTGCGCTGCGCCTCGTAACGGTTGATGAGGACCTCGTGCAGCTTCTCGCCGCGCCTCATGCCCGTGAGCTCGTACTTCTTGTGACCGCAGACCATGGCCATGAGGTCCCGGATCTTGACGGACTTGCACTTCGGCACGTAGAGCTCCCCGCCCTCGGCCTTCTCCATCGCGAACAGCACCGTCTGGACGGACTGCTCCGCGGACAGGAAGAAACGCGTCATGTCGAGGTGCGTCAGCTGCGGCGCCTCGTGATGCTCCCGGAGGCCCTCTATCAGGGAGGACGTCGAGCCTATCACGTTGCCGTACCTCACGCATACGAACTTCTGCGTCGGCGAGTACACGTTCGCGTTGATGAACAGGTCCTCGCCCAGCGCCTTGGCCTTGCCGTAGGTGTTCAACGGCTCGACCGCCTTGTCCGTGCTGACGCCCACAACGGTCATGGGCCGCTGGCTGTCCAGGACGGCCTTCACGACGCCGAGCCAACCCATCACGTTGACCTCTATCGCAGAGATCGGGTTGTATTGTAGCAGCGGCACGATCTTCAGCGCGGCCGCGTGCACCAGGTAGTCCACGTCCCTGAGGGAGTACTTGAGCATCTCGGGCCTCGTCACGTCCCCGATGATGAACCTCACGAACCTGTCGCGGCCGCCCTCGTTACATAGCTCCTTGCGGAAATGCTCGTGCTTGTGCTCGTCCCTGGAGAATATCTTGATGTGCTGGCAGCCTTGGTCCAGGAGACCCCGCACGAGCGCGCGGCCGAGGAAGCCCGCGCCCCCCGTGATGAGCACGGTCTTGCCCTTAAGCTCGAGCATCGCCTTCCACCGGCCGCATCTTGACGACCTGCCTCACGATCTCGAGGTCCTCGGCCGTGTGCACCTCGATGTCGTTGGTCACGACGGCGTAGTTGTAGCTGTCCATCACGATGGGACTCTGCAGGGCGCCTATCTTGTACGCGTCGCAGCCTCCTGTCATCGCCCCCGACGGGTCGAAGTGCCTCGCGACGTTGAAATTGTCGTGGACGACGGCCGCCACGAGGCGGTTCACGACGCCCTGGTCGAGCGTCGGCACGTTGGGCTGCAGCAGCACCAGGTGCGTCGGGTCCCGCTCCATCACGCCCTTGATGCCGAGCTGATGAAGGGCGTCTATGACCACCGCGAAGAGCGGGTCGTTAGGGTGACGCGCCTCCACGCGGTCCATCAGGATGACTCGGTCGAAGATGCTCGAGCTCAGCTGCGGCACCCTCTTCATGACCTCGTCCGAGTTCTCGGTGCTGATGGCGACCAGGTCGATGTCGGGGCAGCACATGGCCCTCATCACCGCCCAGAGCATCATCGGCTTGCCGCCGACGTCCTGGAAGTTCTTGAACGGCAGCCGGTCGGACAGCGTCTTGCACGGGATCACCGCGACGACGTAAGGCGCGCTCACCTTCTTTGCATCACTTTCTCTTCCATCCATTTTCTTATTCCCTCCGTCGAGCCGAGGATCTCCTCGTCTATCCACTCTCGCTTCATCTTCTCGAACCAGGGGTCGTTGTAGACGTCGATGAACCTCACCATCGGCGCCACGTCGAGCGTCTCGCAGAACCACTGCTTGACAGGCACGTTCCTGCGGCACCTGTCGCACTCGAAGTACGGCTCGAGGCACGTCACGTAGTGGTTGTAGCCCCCGTCCGTGTCCTGCTCGATTATCTCGTTCTTGTACGGGCAGCGCCTGAAGTGCACCACCTGGACGAAGACGACGCTTCCAACGTGACGACCGTTGACGACGTGGTCCATCGGGCAGAAGTATATCCGGTAAGTGCGGCCGTCCACGTCCCTCACGCCGTAGCAGCCGGTGTACTCCGCATGGGCGCCGAGGTACTTGTTGTCGTTCGTGGTCTTGTAGCTCCGGAAGCACTCCGGGCATGTCGTGGGCAGGGAGGCCGGCCGCTTCAGCGAGGGTTCCTTGCCGGGCGCTTCAGCCATCCGCGGGGGCGGGGCCCCCTCCACCGATATTATCCTCACCATCTGCTATCTCCTCCGACTGGGCGAACGTAATGAAGTCCTCGAATGGCGTGTAGGGCACGAGCTGCGGGTGGTAGAACAGCCCCCTGCCGGAGCAGTTCACCAGCCTCAGCGGCGGGTTGATGGCCTCGAGCCAGTTGAGCATGTAGGTCATGTAGTGCATCCAGACCGCGTCCGTCATGACCTCCTCCCCCGTGACGCCGTCCTGGAAGACCTGCGGCTTGAGGTCGTCCATGATCTCCTGGTGCGACCTGCCCCTGGCGGAGAGCCACTTGTACCAGAAGGTGTTCTCGTATGTCTCTCCTGGCGGGTAGCAGTAGTCCGCGCCGATGAGGGCTATCCCGGGGTCGTCCGCGCCCGCGAAGATGCTCAGGGCCGCCCCGGTGACGTGACCGTGCGGGTTGACCTTCCCGAGGGGCACCATGTAGTTCCACATGCTCCCCGCGTCCATGTGCTTCCCGAACCGGGCCACGGGCCAGTACCAGTACTTGGGCATGTCGCGCACGATGTCCACCACCTTGGGGTCCATCGTGCCGGCGAGGACGACGCCCGTGCCCGCCGCCTTCAGCCCCTCGGCGTGCTGCGGCTCCTTGACGCAGAGGTAGAAGTTCAGCGTCTCCTCCTGGACGTCCGTGCTGATCACGTAGTCCGGGTACATGCCGCGCTGGCACAGCTTCTCGAGCACCGCGTCCACGGCCACGACCCTGAACCTCCGCTCCTTGTACACCGCGGAGAGCTGGTCGAGCAGGCCGTTGAGCTCGAGGGACGGGCCGCCGCCCACGATCACCACAGGGCCGCCACCGCGAGCCTTGAAGTCCTCGAGGAGCTCCACGACGCCCGCCTCCCTGCGCAGCCCCCTCTCGATGTTGATGGCCGCGTTCTTCATGTAGTACGGCATGACGGTGTAGTAGGTCGTGTCCGCGATGCGCTTCATCTCCTCCTCGGCGAGCTCCATCTCCGTGCGCCTCCTCTGGATGTGCTTCTTTATCCTCTGCTGGCGGCGGTTCCGCACTTCGGTGCGGCGCGAGTCCGCCTCCTTGCCGTACCTCTTCGCCATCAACGCACCCTCCCTCGAGGCTCCCCTGACGCCCTACTCGACCATCTGCTTGGGTACACGGACCAACCGCTTCGTGGACCACTCGGTGAACCATTCCTGCAGGGAGCAGCGCTCCATGCCGTCCACGTACGCCAGGCCCTCCCCGGAACAGTTGAAGAAACGCAGGTCCGGATGCAACTTCTTGAGGTAGCCGACGCGCTGCTCGAGGATCTGGATGTACATGTCGTATATCTTCTCGACAACGCGGTCGTTGCCGAAGGGGTCCTTCACGGTCGCGTACTGGCCGTAGAGCTCCGTCACGCACATCCGGTCCTCGTCCTTCTTGGTCTTGTCCCATTGGCACTCGCCCTTGAAGCACTGCTCGTTAGGGCACTTGTCCGTGCCGCAGGGCCAGATGATGTTCTCGACCCTCCCATCGTCATCGAACACGGGGCTGCCGCCGGAGTCCAGGACGTCCAGGTAGAAGTTCTCCGTGTCCTCGGGCTTCGTCCCCCCGCGCATGGACAGGTCGAACCCCACCATCGCTATCGGGTTGCACTGCAGGTAGTTCGCCAGCATCATGGTGAAGGTGCCCACGTTGCCGCCGCTGTCCAGCGTCGGTATCTCGGGGAACATGAAGGTCAGGTACGCGTTCTTGTTCATGTTCGGGAAGTCAGGGCACGCGGTGTTGTACCAGTACTTCTCGCCGCGGCAGAGCTCCACCACCTCGGGGTGCATGTCTATCGGCATGATGTAGTTCAGGCGCCGGTTCAGGTGGCTCTTCATCACGCCCTTGTAGAACTCCCTCGCGTAGATCCTGTTGTCAAGGTGCACGATGAAGTGCGGGTAGATGCCACTGTTCAGCACCCGCTTGGCCGCGCTGTCCACGCAGAAGATGACCCCGCCACGGTGCTGGAAGTCCGAGTACTTGATGAGCTCTATCTTCTCCTTCGTCAGGCTCGGCCCGTTGCATATGACCAGGGCGGGGCGGAGGTGGGGGAAGCTCTTCGCCTTGTCCTGCAGAAGCTTCAACGGCTTGCCGTTCAGGACCTCGCGGATGTTCTGGCGGATGTGATACCAGGTCATGGGGGTCTCGTTAAGCGACTGCCGGTACGAGATGAGGCCCGACTCCCCGGGCGGTAGCCTCACGCAGTCCGCGAACATGGACACCAGCTGCGAGACCGAGATGTTCATGACCTGGGAGGTGTTCACCAGCTCTTCAAAGAGCTTCTCTTCTATCTCAACGCTTTTCATCGCCATCTTCCACCACGTCCGCATCCGGGGCCAGGCCCAGTAACCTGCGCAGGATGGCGTCAAAGGTCTCCCCGCGGCGCCCCCGCAGCGTAAGTACCTCCTTCACGTAGGGGGTGCAGGGGATGTTCACGGTCATCTTCCTCGCCATCGCCGTCCCGTCGAAACGGTAATAACAGCATGCGGATATTAACCCTCCTGATGCGCGGGTGGTTCAAAGGAAGAATACCGTCACGCCATGTCGGGGATCCAGGTTCGAGTCCTGGCCCGCGCACCACACTGGGCCCGTGGCTTAGTCAGGCGGAGCGCGGGGTTCTTAACCCCGTGGTCGCGGGTTCGAATCCCGTCGGGCCCACCATGATTATCAGGGGCTGACAACGTGATGGAAACCAAGGAGCCGAGGGACGAGTTCAACGAGAGGACTGGCAGGACCGAGTACTGGAAGCGCAAGGGCCACGAGCTCGCGGCCATGATGGGCCCGGACGGGCTCGTCAAACAGGAGTTCGTGAAGTTCCGTGGCGTTTGCCCGTGCTGCGGCACCAAGCCCCCCAAGGAGAAGCTGCTCTGGCACAAGGACGGCCTCCGGTACGTCCGGTGCGGCGACTGCGGCATGGTCTTCATCGACCCCATCCTCAAGACCGAGGTCCTGGACCGTATATACGACAACGCCGAGTCCTCCGTGGCATGGCTCGACGTCCTGCAGAAGCAGGAGGGCCTGGACAGTGAGAAGTACACCTCGATACTGCAGCGCCTCCTCCGCTACACGGGCTCTCTCCGCGACCTAACGCTCCTCGACGTCGGCTCCTCCTACGGGCTGTTCATCCACATGGCCACGCATTATGGGGCAAAGGTCAAGGGCCTCGAGCTGTGCAAGCCCGCCATCGAGCTCGCCCAACGCCGCTTCCCGGCCCTCGAGGTCCTGAACGAGAAGCTCGAGTCCTGGGCGGTCGGCCGCGAGTCGTCCGTGGACGTCGTCACGTTCCTCGAGGTGCTCGAGCACGTGCCGGACCCCGGCGAGCTCCTAGAGTGCGCGCGCGACATACTGAAGCCCAGGGGCATCGTCGTGGTCCTGGTGCCCAACCTCATGGCCAAGACGAACCTCATCCTCCACGAGAAGAGCAAGACGTTCGGCGCCAACCACCTAAACTACTGGCTCGCGTCGACGCTCACCAGGCAGTTCGAGAGGGCGAACCTCGAGGTTGTCGAGACGTCCACCATGATAGGCGATGTGAACACCTGGTTGAACTACCTGAACTACGAAGATCCGTATGCCGGCCACCTGGTGCACCCCAACCACGATGCAGCCACGCTCAAGACCCTCGCCGATGGGCAGGGCTACAAGCTTCTCGCCTTCGCTAGGAAGCAGTAGTGCGGGGGCCACCTCGGACCCCCCAGGCCTACTCCGCGGCGAACCATCGCAGGGGTGCCGTGGCGGCGGGTGCCGAGACGCCCGCGTTCGCCGTCGCGACCCTGACACGCAGGACCGCGCCCGAGAGCCGAACCTTGCAGGTCCTCGTGATCTGCGCGGTGGTCGTCACCGCGGTGGACTCGATCCACGCTCCGAAGATGGTCGGCGATCCGAGGCCGTGGACGATGTCGTAGTACCCCGAGGCACCCGTCACCGTTGCGGCGCGCCCACACAGGCCACCCTTCATGCGGAGGCGAAGGCGGTTTGTCGAGACGTATGAGGTCATCTTGTTCCCCTCCTCACTCCGCCGCGAACCAGCGGAAGACGGCGGTCACTGCACCACCCACGGAGCCCGCGTTGCCCGTCGTGTAGCGCGCGATAAGCGTCGGTCCGGAGACGCGACACCTGACCTGGCGGCTCCACTGGGCCACGGTCTGCCTCGAGGTCTCGATGGTCGCACCGAACATGGTGGGGGTGCCGAGGCCGTGCGCGATGTTCATCACGCCGCCGGCACCCATCGCGGTCCCTAACTGGCCCGCCACACCACCGGCCATGCGGAGGCGCAGGCGGTTCGTTGAAACGTATGAGGTCAACTTTTTCACCTCCTCACTCCGCCGCGAACCAGCGGAAGGCCGACGTCGCACTTGCGTGGACGACGTGGGTGGCGTTCGTCATGGTCAACACGATGAGCGAGGCTCCCGAGAGGCGCACGGCCAGGCTCCGGGTGTACTGCGCGGTCGTGGACACCACGTGGGTCTCCATGACCGCCCCGAAGATGGTCGGCGTCCCGAGGCCGTGGGCGATGGCGTACAGGCCGTTGACGTCGGACGCCGTGCCGGTCCTGCCGCAGAGCCCACCGGCCATGCGGAGGCGCAGGCGGTTGCAGCTTACATAGCTCGTCACTTCATCACATCCCTATGGATGACCCTTCCTTTCACCTCACGGTGGCGTTACGTTCCTGTTCGTCAACGGGTACTCCCAGAAGCTGAAGCTGTAGGAGGTCCCGGTGAGCCAGGCGGAGCAGAGGCAGATGATGGAGGTCGCGACCCTGTAGTTGCGCTCGATGACCACCGAGTCGCTCGCGGCGACCGTGATGACGTCCAGGTCCACGGCGCCGTCCCTGATGGTGATCAGGACGGGGGCCGCGACCCGGTTCGTCAGGGTGAAGTTCTTCGTGACGAGCACCTTGTTGGTCGGAGGGGTGTAGACCAGGTCCGCGGTCGCGGACGCGGTCGCGGAGAGGTACGCGCTCTTGAGGCTGCGGATGGGGTCGAGCTCGAGCTCGACACCCTCCATGATGCCGTCCTTCTGCATCCGATGCTCGATGACGCGCATCTGTGCCATGCGGTCCTCGAAGTCGTCGCCCATCTAACTCCCCTCCTGCTGTGCGACGCCGCCGATCATGATGTACCGCGGCCTGATCATCCTCGCCTTCACCGCGGCGAGCTTTTCCGCCGACGCGATCCTGTAGACGTACCTCCACCCCTCCGCGAAGACCATCGGGGTGTCGGTATACCCGAAGTTGTTCTGGGCGAGCACGGACGGGTAGTTGCCGTTGATGGCCCAGTACTCGTAGTCCTCGTTCGGCATGATGGCCTGGGACCGCTCGGCGTTGAGGAAGGCGACGTCCTTGTCCTTGTTGACCCCGTGGATGTTCGTCCCGGACGGGTACTTCACGAAGTATGTGAAGCCGTCCTCGAAGCCGAGGCGGAGTTGCATCAGCTCGGGGGGGTTCTGGCGGGGGTCGAGGCGGTCGAGGTCCACGAAGCCCGAGTCGGCGCCCGCCGCGACCGTGGCGGCGAACTCCGCGGTAGGGGCCTGGCCCGTGTGCCAGTTGAACTTCTCGCGGCTCGATATCTCGTAGAGGATGGCCTGCTTGTCATCTGACTTGACAAACACGTCTCCGACCTTGAGGGCCTTGCTCATGTGCTCACCGTGCCTTTTGGCTTTGGCGTTCTCCTTTGGGGGTATGATGCCCACTGGACCCGACGCAGCGTCCTACGCTACGTCAGGCTTACGGCGCGGCCGCCGACTGGACGATGACGTAGCGCCTGCGCGCCAGGACCTCGCCGATGAGCCCGATCTCCTCGGTCAGCGCCGCGGTGGCGCCGGTCGCCGTCAGCTGCACCTGCACGGGCTGCCTCGGGCTCACGACGTACCCCAGCTCGAAGTACCACTGGGGCTCCCACTGGCCGTTGATCTGGTTCATGTTGATCCACGGGAGGTCCTCACCGCCGAAGCGGGGGTACATCTCCGTGATGGTCGGGGTTGCCGAGTTGTTGAAGACGCCGTAGATCAGCACGATGGCGTCCTGGTGGACGTTCGTGTTGATCCAGTTCGTCGCGGCGGCACCGGCGAGCACCGGGTGCGTCCAGCGCCCGAAGGCCGTGGCGTACGCGTATGGCGTCGGGCACCGGAGGTGCGTTGGCCGCAGGTCGGCGAACCCGTACTCGGAACCCTTCATCTGAAAGGAGCCGAACTGCGCTGAGCCGAACTCCTTCATCCCGATTCCCTTGGCGATGCCGCGCATCGTGTTGATGGCGGTGTCTGGCGTTGTTGCTACCTCTCGCAGCCTCAGGGGCATTGTGTCATACCTCCAATGGAGAGTGAGTCGTTCAGTAGGGCCTGATGCCCGTCGACCGCGTCGGGTCGACCATGTTGGTTCCTGCGACGGCGGTCCTCGTTGCGCTCCTCGAGGGGGTCCCGAGACCCGCCTGCCTGGTCGAGGGCTTGTACATCCCCTCGCCACCCATGAGCTTGTTCAGGATCGGGAAGCTCCACATGCCCATCGGGCCGGCGATGCCCTCCGTGGGCGGCGTGACGTTCGCGCCGTTCGAGCCCCCGTTCACTCCCTCTTCCTGGAGGGACAGGATGCCAGGCCGCATGCTGGACATGGCGCTGCGTGCCTGGGAGAAGATGTTGATGCGGCCCGCCTGCAAGGTGTTCCGCATCGTCTGGGCCGTCCTCATCATGGGCATGTTTTTCTCCTCCCTAGTGTGGTGCACGTCCCTCAGCGGAGCGGTCCGCCGCTCGAGAGGTGCGTGCCCAGGAGGTTGTCGATCCGCTGTCCCATGGTGCCCCAGACCCGCTCGACGCCGTTGTACACGGCGGTGATGGGACCCTTCGAGACGAAGTCCCGCCCCGTCTCCCGAAGGTTCTGGGGACCCTTCTCCAGCATGAGTGAACCGCGCGCCTTGTCAAGGACCTGAACCATGTTTGCGACCTCCGAAGCTTCGTAGACTCGTAATGTCTTGTGCGTTGATTTATAGGTTAAGAAAATACGGCTCATACGGGCCCCCCGCGCAATGTTTATTAATCCAGCCCGTCATTAAGAGCCGATGTCGAAGGAAATACTCATCGACCCGAGCATGAGGTTCGAGTGTCTCGTACCTCAGAGCGTGCTCGATAATTTCCGTCGCGCGGTATTCCTCAAGCACAAGAAATTCAGGGACTGCATCGGGATAGAGGTCACGAGAGCACTGAGCCTCCACGCAGAGAGGATGCTACTCGAGGCTGGCAACCATCCAACCACGCCGGGGGTCACGCAATGCGAGGCCGAGAATGCAGAACCACCCGGCTTCGTGGACTTCGCGGGACTATTTGACGGTACCGGTTTGGAAGAGGGGGAGGAAGAGTGATATTCCTAATCAGGGGCATGGTGGCCAACGCGGCGCAGAACCAGACGGTCCAGCGCATCCGCCAGAACTTCAACGATATCATGGCGTCGCTGCGGAACATCAACGAGACGGACAAGAAGATCCTCGACGTCCTGCGGAGGAAGCACTGATGGACGACGAGCTGCTCTCCGAGCTCGACGGGTACCTCGCGGCCCTGAGCCGTGAGCTGAGGCGGAACCTCGAGACGAGGAAGGCCATACTGGTCGAGCTCGAACGACGCTAGGGTGGTCATCCTGCTGTTCGGCAAGCAGTACATCTGCGTCGCATCGAACAAGGGCGGAGTGGGAAAGACCGTCGTGTCCATCGGGCTCGCGGAGGCGCTGTCCAAGAAGCGCGGCGTGCTGCTGCTCGACCTCGACGTCCACGGGCCCGACGTGCTCGCGAGGCTCGGCCTGTCCCCCAGCCTGGTGGACTGGTCCCAGAGCAAGGTCCGGCCCATCTATTACAAGCCCAACATCTGGGCCTTCTCCGCTGACTGCCTTGCCGACGACCAGGCCTCGGGATACCTCGCGCGCGACGACGAGAAGCGTGCGTACATCAGGTCCACGATGTCCCAGCTGGACATGCACGGCATCAAGTACGTCGTCTGCGACATGCCGGCGGGCACGGACTCCGTACTGTCCTTCTGGCTCCGGGACCGCGCGCCCGACAACATCGTTATCGTCACCAACCCGGAGCGCACGTCCGTCCTGGACACGGAGAAGCTCGTGAACCTCCTGGTCCACTACAACCTCATCGACAAGATAACGGGCGTCGTGGAGAACATGGCTTACGTGATGGGCCCCGACGGACTGCGCGGCCGCCGTTTCAACAACGCTAACGTCCGCCTCGAGGTATGCGAGCAGTACGGCATCAAGTACCTCGGGGAGATCCCCGAGGTCGTGTCGTGGGACGGCTCGATGCCCGATGCGAACAGGATCTACGAGCTCCCCATCTTCGCCGCGATCGCGGAGGTCCTCTGATGCTCGAGGAAGCGAGGAAGAAGTTCCACTTCGCGGGACGGCTCATGGAGCTCATCACGCTCAAGGTCAACAAGCGCGGACTGACCCGTGAGCAGCAGAGGTACGAGCTCAACAAGCAGCGCATCATCGCCATACGCCTCACGGACCGCGACATCCTCGAGGCCGAGCGGTACCGGCTGATACCCCCGAAACTCTACAAGTTCTACCTGGACGGCTCGGGCCAGATAGTGCGCGTCTCGGACGTCGGCTCGGACCCTGACGTCCTGATGTACCTCTCGTTCGGCACGTTCTACTCGCTGATCAGCAAGCGCATGACCGTGACCGAGGCCTACCGCGCCGGCAAGGTGCAGGTGAGGTACATGAGGAACGTCGACCAGCAGCAGGAGACGTTCCTGCAGGACGCCGGCGTCGTGCTGCGGCTCATGACGGAGATAATGCGAGAGATGGCTATCTGAGCCTGCGCACCCGCTTGTCGACCGAGTCACCGACCCGCGACCTCACGGTGTCCCCGATGCCCATCATCGTGGCGTCTATCGTGCCGTCGATGACCTTCTCGCGCAGCTTGCGCTTCTTCACCCTCTTCATGACGTTCTTCAGTATCGGGAAGTCAGTTCTCGCCATCCATCATCCACCCCTTGTTGCCGATGACCTTGTAGTGCTCGATGTTCGGCACCATTATATCCGCAAGCTCGGGATACTCGGAGTTGAAGGTGTAGTTGTGCCCCATCTCCAGCGCGCGGCACTTGTAGTCCTCGACGGCCTGGTCCAGGCTCGCACCCTCCGCCAGATGCCGCGGCCCGAGCGTAAGCAGCTCCGTCATGTCGGGCACGTCGTCCGCGTCGAAGTCCAGGTTCTGCACGATCCACATGGGCTGCGTGGAGCCGACGAACGAGTCGACCCCGCTGTTCACGAGGTGCACCCCGAGGTCATCGGCGCTGTCGCACGCGATGGTGTACAGCAGGCCCCCCTCGAGTCTCCGCACTATCGCCCTGTTGACCGGGTCGCTGCGCTTGGTGATGAGCCTCATCGGACTGCGCCTCCTGCTAATTATCTCCGAGCCGATGAGGCTGTTCTTCGTGCCGTGCCCATAGTAGAACATCGCGATGCGCCCCCCCTTGATGGCGTTGAGCTTCGCCAGCATCGGCAGCCTCCGCGCTCCTATGCCAACGAGGATGTGGGGATGCCAACCGTTCGCCCTGAGGTACCTGTAGAGGTGGACGGCGGCCGTGGACAGCAGGCGCGTCTCCTTCGAGTGCGTCGGCGCCACGACGATGGGGATTGCTTGCATCGCCCTCAGTCATTGTGCGGCGCGTTATTAATACGCTCGCCTCGTGGCGTCAGTCGCCTTCTCCCACGAGAATGGACAGGTCGAGCGTGTCCCTCTTTGGTCTCCTCACCGGCTGCTGCGCCTGCGGCGGCTCCACCTGCATGCCCTCCTGCTGCTCCATGCTGTCGAGCTCCCTCCCGACCTGGTCGAGCGGGACCTCCATCACGGACGTGGTCGTGGCCTGGCGCTGCTGCCTCGCGCCGTCCACGATGGTCTGCTGCCGCATCTGCTCGGTGAAGATGGACCGCATCTCCTTGCGGCCCTCCCGGAACTCCTGGGTCGCGCCCTTGATGGTCTCGGTGAGCACGTCGCCGGTCTTGCGCTGTATGTCCGTCTGCACCGAGAGCGCGTCGCCGGCCTTCGAGTCGGCCATCTTCTCGACCTCGCGCCTCTTCTTCTCGAGCTCTTCCGAGACCCTCTTCATCTCGACTCCCCATTGCCGGTCCCGCTCCTCGAGCCTCTTGTCCGTCTCGACCTGCGCCTTGAGCGTCGTGATCTCCGACTGCCTCGCCGCGTTGAGTTCCTGCATCTTCGCCTCGTTCTGTGCGGCGAGCTTCTCCGCGACGAGCTTCATCTGCTCCGCAGGATCACCCCGGTTCCCGCCCAGGGCCGCGAAGAACTTCGTCTGACTGTCGAGCTGCATCTGCTGGAATTGCATGAACTCCTGGAGGGTCGACGGCCGCTCGGAGTGTTGCCGCGACTTGTATGCCATGAAGATGCTCACCGGCACCTTCACCACCTCGCCCGTCGTCGTGTCGATGGTCGGGTTCCCGTTCTCGTCGGGGAGGGGCACCATCATCTCCGGCGGGCGCTGCGGCGCCTGGAGCGGCACGTTCTCGCCCCGCGGCTGGTTGCCACCACCCATCATGTCCTTCATCATGCTCATCATCCACATCTGGCGCATGGTGCCGAACATCTCCTTCATGCCGGACGCGAAGTCGTCCGTGTCGCCGCCCTTCTGACTCGGCTCCTTGTCGGAGTCCATGTCGTCGGGGAAGAGTATGTCGTGGACGAGAAGGCGCTGCTGGTACGATATGCCGTGGCGGTTGAGGATGCTGTCAAGCCACTTGGGGTTGTCCGTCGGGCCCCTCCCGAGGATCTTCGCGATCGCCGTCGGCTGCTTGACCCCCACCCCGGCGAGGAGGTCCCCTATCATCTTCTCCTGCGCGGTGAGGTCCTCCGCGGCGATGTAGTCGCTCTTCGCGGGGATGGCATTGTACATGGCCATCCCCTTGGCCGTCTTCGTATCCGCCACCTTCGCCTTCTGCTTCTCGGTCTTCGTCGTGACGGGCGGCTCCGGCTCCTCGGCCTCGTCCTCTATCGGGCTGAGGTCGAGGTCGACGTCGGGCCCCGGCGCCACGGTCGGCCCCCCGCCGTCGGTCACTTCCCCGATGCGCGTGGACCCGCACTTGGGGCACTTCCGGTTCGCGTACTTCGGCCTCTTCCAGATGTGGTTGCAGTCGTTGCACCTGGTCATTATGGTCCTCGGCTTCGTCATACAGTCCCTCCTCTTCCGCGGACCCTCATATGTATATTGCGATTAATTAAGCTTGGCCAACCCCGACGCAACCTATAATACGCGCTTGCGCCATTGATGAGCGATGACGGACGACCACCTGCAGAGGGCCAGGGAGGAGCTCCGCGCCTACGCGGAGACGTCCAAGTGCGGCTGGTGCAAGAAGAAGGCCGAGCAGCTCGCGACGGCCGCCGACGACCTCGAGGGCGCCATGCCGGACGCGGAGAGGCTCAAGGCCGCGGTCTCGAAGACCAAGGGGCTGTCCAAGCTGGACGAGCTCTCCTCCGAGCTCCGCGGCCAGAAGGAGCGCTCCGGCCGGCTGCTGAGCCACCTCGAGCGGTTCAACCAGGACGTCGCGGAGGCTCCGCGGCCGCCACCGCCCGAGCCGGCGCCGCTCGGACCCCCGATCGTCACCCCGGACGACATCGCGAGGAGGGAGGCCGAACTCTACAGCAGGTACAAGGAGACGGCGAGGCACCGCGGCCCCATCAGGGACCGCTTCGCGTTCCGGGTCTTCAAGCGCATAGAGCGGAAGTGAGGTGGACACATGAGCGGAGATGCACCATGCCTGGTGGATTGGGAGAAGGAACGCCTCGAGCGCTCGCTCAAGGCCGAGATAGAGTTCTTCGAGGGCAGGCTGAAGACCATGATAGACAACCCGACGGACCCGCGTGCCGCCGACTTCGAGCGGAGGCTCGAGACCGCAAGGCATCACCTCGAGGAGGTCCAGAGCCAACCCAAGTGCTCGGAAGAGGACGCGCAGGTCGCGGAGGACTCTACTCCTGTTTCACCTCTGCCCGCGCTGCCTCGATCTCCTGATCAATGAGGCCGTCGAGCTTGCTGAACAGCCGCGAAGCGAGAGGGAACGCACCCCGTGCCTCGTTCTGCAGCTTCTGGACCTGACCCTCGAGCCGGAGCTTGAGGTTCTCCATCTCGAGCTCGTGCATCTTCTTGAGGGTCTCTATCTCCTTCTCGAGCTCGGCGACCCGCGCACGCAGCTGCTCCACCTCTCGCTCCTCGGTCGTCTGTCGGAACGCCTTCCCGACCGTGCCCGGCGGCACGTACGGGTGCTTCTCCACGATTCTGCCCTTTCCCATGAAAATGCCCTCCTGGCCGCTCACGGAATCCATTTTATGCATTGAAATCCTAGACTTATTAGATGAAATCACCTATCTTTCGATGTCTTTGGTTTTTCCATCCATTGCGGTAATGCTTGTTGGTGATAAAAAGATTACGATTAATTAATATCCAGGCATGTCCCTCCCTCCCCCATGCGCGTCGACGTCAAGGAGTTCCTCGACAGCCTCCGCCTCCAACCTCAGACGGTGAAGACGTACAGCAGGCTCCTCACGAGCTTCTTCGCCCACATCGACACCGACCGCCCCCTGCAAGAGGTCAACATGAAGATAATCAACACCTTCATCAAGAGGCTCGAGTCTGAGGGTCGCAAGTCCCAGACCATCGCGAGCTACACCATCGTTCTCCGGAAGTTCTTCTACTTCCACAACATGGTGGATCTCGCAGAGCGCATCGAGACCCCCACCGTCAGGCACAAGAAGCGCATCCACATGAGCCACATATACTGGGTGGACTTCCTCGAGGCGGCCGGCAAGGACGAGTTCGACGGGCCGCGCGCGCAGGCGCTATGCGTGACGCTCCTAGGTACCGCCATGAGGATCTCGGAGGCCCTGAATCTGAAGGTTGGCGACGTGGACTGGAGGAAAACGAGGATACGCGTGACGCTCAAGGGTGGCGAGGAGGCCTATTACAGCATGGTCCTTCTCGATGACATGATAGAGTACCTCAAATCCTTCATCGGCTCCCGCACCAGCGGATACGTCTTCAAGGGTGGCTCGGAGGGTCACATGTCAATGAAGGGCGCCGAGTTGATCGTCCGCCGCGCGGCCGTCAGGGCCAAGGTGCCCTTGGCGAAGCTCATCAGCCCGCACACGCTGCGCCATTCGCTCGCTCACTGGATGCTCTGGGAGCAGAAGTGGCCATCGTTGGTGGTGATGAA
>Ga0307379_10004975_pt1 | contig 18711 bp, 12 predicted proteins | sample UN2MG_FD_202237 | JGI IMG/M metagenome (GOLD analysis project Ga0307379, IMG submission 202237) | Soil microbial communities from Risofladan, Vaasa, Finland - UN-2 | ecosystem: Environmental > Terrestrial > Soil > Coastal area > Acid sulfate soil | place: Finland: Risofladan, Vaasa | collected... | reverse complement strand
CAAATTCACCAGCAGGTCCGCCAGCGGTAAATAGGACCGCAAACCGGGTTACCAATGCGCCCAAAAGGACATAACCCAGTAAAACCTGCAAGCTGAGCAATATATGTCCCCAGATACTTTGTGCTCTGGCGTACATGTCACCGAAGCCCAGCGTCGTTTGTGTAACTATCGAAAAGTAGAGTGTTCGCAATGGGACAAGCCACCGCTGAACTTTAAGTTGATTGCAGTCGATAAAGAGATTCTCAACTATCCCCGGAGGTGACAATAGTCCCCAAATGTAATAGATACTTGCAAACAAAAAAGCGGCCGTGAAGAAAGTTGTTACAATGCGCCCCGCCGAAAGCCCATAATCACTGATTAACCAAAAAGGCTTTACCAGCCATTCTAACTTGGGATGTTTCTTATACCACTCCTCCCAGTTCATACGCCTTATATTGCATTCCAACAGCTGTTTTAACCTTGGGCATATACGTGTGTTCTCAAGGCCGACGCCTTCAAACTTCGTTTGGCGGTCAACGGTACATTCCCAAAACAGGGTACCGCCACCGACTATTGCCACTGAAAGGTCGGCGCCTTGCAGATTGGCTCTCGAAAAGTCGGCGCCTTCCAGATTGGCTCTCGAAAGATAACTACCTTCCAGATTGGCGCCGAACAGTCTGGCGCCTTCCAGATTGGCTTCCGAAAGGTGGGCGCCTTCCAGATTGGCTCTCACAAGGTCGGCACCTGCCAGATTGGCTCCGGTAAGGTAGGTACCTTCCAGATTGGCGCCCAAAAGGTAGGTACCTTCCAGATTGGCTCCGAAAAGTCTGGTGCCTTGAAGATTGGCTCTCGAAAGGTAGCTGCCTTCAAGATTGGCTCTCACAAGGTCGGCACCTTCCAGATTGGATTCGGTAAGTCTGGCGCCTTGAAGATTGGCTCCCAAAAGATCGGCACCTGCCAGATTGGCCCCCCACAAAAGAACCTTTTCTTTCGGATTCTCTTTGCGCCATTCATTCCATTCTGCCGTATCCTTATTTTTAGAGCAGCGCATGAGCATATCATACTGCTCCTGACTAAACTTCAGTTCGGTCTTTTCTTCACTCATCTTTTCCTTCTCATTCCCTCAACACGCAAATACAAACCTTTACCTGCCTGCACCCTCCACACTAATTCTTTGTCCGAAATTATACCCTTTGTCGATATTAAGACAACCCTTTTCTCTCCTTCCAATTATCAATCATCCATAATCAATAATCATTTAAATATCCCCTCACCACTCAATAAATTTTCTACCTATTCCTTCCCCTCAGCTCCCCGGATTATATATCCTATGGCCGCTGGCAGTAATAAACGGATTGAACATATGCTCGCAACTGCACAGGCTCTCAGGAATATATATCTCACAGCCCTGAATATCCAACTAAAACAGACAAATCCTGGTCAGGTACCTGCTATTCGCTGGTATCGAGTATTGTCATAAATGCTTCCTGCGGTATCTGAACGTTGCCAACGCTTTTCATGCGCTTTTTACCTTCTTTTTGTTTCTTAAGCAGCTTCATCTTACGCGTTACATCTCCTCCATACAGCTTTTGTGTTACGTCTTTGCGAAAGCCTTTGATGGTTTCTCTTGCGATGATTTTTCCGCCAATAGCAACCTGCAGAGGGATTTCAAACTGATGTCGCGGGATTGCCCTGCGCAGCTTTATAATCAGCTTTCGTCCTCTTGCTTCTGCTTTACTGCGATGGACGATCAAGCTCAAAGCATCGACCGCAACTTTATTCACAAGAATATCGATTTTGACAAGATCACCGGGCTGAAAGCCTGTAAACTCATAATCCATCGTTGCATAGCCGCGACTGATACCCTTGAGAAGGTCATAAAAATCATACACGATTTCGGCAAGGGGAGCTTTATACTCAAGCATTACCCTGGTCGTACTAATATAATCGGTCTTCACCGGCTTACACCGTCTGGAATCGGCCAGCTTCATAATCCCTCCGATAGAATCGACTCCGGTTATTATTTCAAGGCGCACAAAAGGCTCGCGGAGCTCTTCGATGTGACTCGGGTCAGGCAATTGGCCGGGTGATTCTATCCTCTTAACAGCTCCATCCTTCGTCACCACCTCATAACTGACCGTTGGCGCCGTCTGAACAACCTCTATATCATTCTCACGTTCCAGGCGTTCCTGCACTATATCCATATGCAGCAGGCCAAGAAAGCCGCAACGAAAACCGAAACCAAGCGCAGGCGAATTCTGAGGGCTGAACGAAAAACTTGCATCATTAAGAGTAAGCTTATCAAAAGCATCTCTGAGCTTTGAATAATCCGTATTATTACCAGGATAAAAATCTGAAAAAACCATTTGCATTGGTGGTTTATAGCCCGGCAGTGCCTTCGAAGCAGGCTTGGCATAATCTGTAATTGTGTCACCTACCGTCACATCCGCCAGTTTGTGAATATTTGCGATAACATAACCAACCTCTCCGGTGCCAAGTTCGTCAACCGCAGTCATCTCAGGTTTGAATTTTCCCAACTCAGTAATAATATAAGTTCTGCCGCTTCGCATAAAGCTGACCTTTTGCTTTACCTTCAATGAGCCGGCAAAAACTCTAACATAACATATCACTCCTCTGTACTGGTCGCTGTGGCTATCAAAAATCATCGCTGCGGTCGGCTGATCGCTTTTATCCTCCGGCGCAGGAAGAAATGTCACGATAGCTTCAAGCAGCTCTTCAACGCCCAATCCGCTTTTTGCGCTTACCTTGAAACATTCATTAGCCCCGACCCCGATAATATGATTTATTTCTTCGGCTGCCGAATCCGGGTCTGCTGCGGGCAAATCAATCTTGTTGATTACACTTAAAAGTTCGACATTGTTTTCGATTGCCAGATAAGCATTAGCCACAGTCTGGGCCTCGACGCCCTGGCTGGCGTCAACCACGAGCAGCCCACCCTCACATGCAGCCAATGCCCGTGAAACCTCATAATGAAAATCAACATGTCCGGGCGTATCGATCAGGTTCAGCATATAGGTTTTACCTTCGTGCTGATAATCCATCGTTACCGCTGAAGCCTTGATGGTTATTCCACGTTCACGCTCAAGATCCATATCATCAAGAATCTGTTCAGCCTTTTGACGGTCAGAAATCGTGCCGGTCAACTCAATCATACGGTCGGCCAGCGTGCTCTTGCCGTGATCAATATGTGCTATAATCGAAAAATTTCGTATATATTTCGTATCCATTTAGGATGTTCCCAAAAGTCATCAGAGTCTGGTCGCGTTTATAAAACAATAAATCATCCAGAACAATATATTACTAACGGTTTTTGCGTTCGTGACGCCTTCTATTGGCCCTTGACAAGCGCAAACGTTTTAGCCTTCATTCCAATTTTTGAGTAGGACAGGGGATGGCAAGGATTCCCATTTGTTTTTTTGTGAACTATGTCGCCGTGCAAAAATAACTCATCGGTTTATTCTTGCACAACTCCTATCCTTTTACAACCTCATGCTTTTTAATGAAATCCGGGTCAATATCCACGCCTAAACCCGGACCGGTGGGGACTTTAATCTTTCCATCCACGACGGACAGAGGCGATGTTTTACATTCAAATTGCACATTCGTGTTTAAGTGCATTGGGAAGGGCAGATACGAAGTGTATCATATAGAGGTATCCGAGTCCTCCACCAGACATGTGCGGCGTACAATCTTTTCCGAATGCCTGTGCCATACGTGCCACTTTCATCGAACGAATCATTCCACCGAAATAATAATTATCAGGTTGAACAATTTGAAGACCATCATTGGCAATAAGCCAGCGAAATCCGTGAAGGCTGTACTCCTGTTCGCCGCCTGCAACCGGGATGGTCAGTGCATCGGCAACCTGCCTGGTCTCTTCATACCAGTCAAAAAGAACAGGTTCTTCAAAAAAACCATAACGGTACTCTTGAAGTAATTTGCCAACGCGTATCGCCTCATCCACCGAGTAAAAACCGTTTGCATCGGCATACAAAGCCATCTTATCGCCAAATGTTTCGCGGATGAGCGGAATGATTTTTTCGGTCCTTCCTTTGGGACCCACGGCAGTAATATCCTTAGTCATGAACATAAGTCCGCCGACTTTAATCTTAAGTGCGTGGGCGTTATATTCCGCGACATCCCTTTTTATCAGTTCCAGCGACTCGGCTACTGATTTTTCACGGTATTCCGTTGCCTGGTATACTGCAACTCGCGGGTGGTGAATTTCTCCGATCAACCGGCCGATAGACTTGTTGGCAATACGTCCAAGCATATCGAGAATCGCAAACTCGATAGTGGCCAGGGGTATCCCGAGAGCCACGCCGCTTAATCTGAAATTGAACTTGTATATATACACCTTCTCAAGCAGCAGATCCAGGTCGCGCGCATCTTTATCAATAAAAAAAGGTTTCAACGCATTGACAAAAATTGGATAGAGCGAATTCATCCCGCTGTGACCAACCGAAAAACCTTCTGCGCCATCAGTAGAACGCACCCGACACAAAAAACTATTCTTATAACGAAGCAATTCGAGGGTTTCGATGATTACTGGAGTAGTAAACAGCTCCTTTTTCAGTACCGGCTGTTTAAGTATTTCATCGAGCCTGGTGTAATCAGGTTTCCGGGCTCCTGAGCCGGACCCCTGAGCTTCGGAGCCGCCGGATAGTAGCGGCAATGCGGCGGCAAGACCACCGGCAAGACCAGTGCTTATAAAGTTTCGACGATTTGTTCTCATAATACAATTCCCGCCTTCTGCAACAGCTAAGGACTAACTCATTTAGAAATTTGTTTTACTGCAATAACTTTATCTTGCCCGTCGGTTAAAATTGCCTCTATATCGCAATTTTTTGGCCACCCTCCGTTATCACGCTGGAAAAGAAGAATGTTGTCAGCAACCTTCGTGATCTTTGTTTCTTTGTGCCACCGACAGGGGAGATTATACCGCAAGGGGAATAACGATTCAAGGAGAAAAATCAGCCCTGAGACCACCATGGTGGTCCACCAGGCATTGATAGTGATTCGTGGTGTGCTTGTCAAGCGTCAACATGACCACTTTGAATACGTGCCTATCCTTTTGAAATACAAGCACTTATACCACTATTTCATAGAACGGCCGGCCCACCAAAACCAAAGGCTACATCAGTGACGTGCTGACCGACGCGGCGATTCGGTTTATCGAAAGAAACAAGGATAAATCCTTTTTCTGTTACGTGCCCAACAATGCCCCGCACTCGCCCTCAAGGCGGTACGGTTGTGGCGGATTGACTAATTGGGAGCCCGCTTCAAGGGATATCGAAAAGTTATACGGGAGCCTTTCCCGTCAGCAGTAACGACACCTGTTAATGGCTGCGCCGTATACATAACCGCGCTACTCGGCAAATCTATAAATGTGAACGGCGAACGGGGCGAACCGGTCGTTCAGTTTTCCGCCCTGGACTTTCAAAACACGATTTTCAAACTGAACGGACGCACTACAGTCCTTCTGTCCCGACAATTGTATTTCAACGTCAATTTCAGCCATACTCCGATTCACAGCCAACAGGACTTTGCCGGACTCAGTAGCTTTCAAGCGTGTGCTCACCAGGGCGTTATTCGGCTCCAACCGGATTTCCATTTCAGAGTCGGGTGACATAAACACGGGCTCCATTTCACGCAACTCGGACACGAGTGCTTTCAGGTAGTTCCAGCTCCCTTCATCGGGCTTATTGAGGATGCCGTTTCCTCCCGACCCCGAGCCAACATAGTACATCAGCCCTTTCGCACCGTGGATCAATGCGATGTATGCCTGAGCTCTATATTCATCGGGACTCGGGAATCGCCCGTCGCTTCGTCCTGGTTTGCGATAGGCCTGCAGTCCCACCCAGATAGGCTTATCGGTTTTGGCCCGGGTTAAGAACTCAGGCGGGACGAGCTCCTGGCCGGTTGTCGCATCGACTCCCGCCAAAGCATCGCCGGTCTTCATGTCAGTGAGCGGAAATGGATACCACCACCACATGCCCATGTCCATAAGGTCTTCGGGGAAAAGCTCGGAGCGATCTTTGATATTGAATATCGCCTTGCAACCATCTCCAACCATGAACGGGTGATGGGAATCCTGCTGTTGTAGTACCTCTCGCATACGTGCCAGATTGGACAGCGGCATTTCCCCTCGGGCAACTCCTTCTTCTTCGTCCCATGCCAATAATCCGGGGTGATTGCGGAACATCCTGACCCTGCGGACGAATTCGTCGTCCACGGTGCGTGAATGGCTGCCGTGCGTGATGAGCATAAGTGTCTTCATGTCCAGTGAATCCGCTGTATCCAGAAAACGCTTCGCGCGTAAGTTATCGGGGACCTGTCCCGGCTTCGTCGCCATAGAGTTGTACCCATGGGCAACATTAAAGCCGGCCTGTGTCTGTTCTGCAAAACGCCCGCCATTAAACATTCCAATCGGGAGAAAGGGCTTGCCGTCCACGACGAGAAATCCTCCGGTGCCAAGTTCGACCCGGGCCTGGCGGCGATGGATCACATGCCAGTCCAGCGTTTCCTCGGCAATAACCTGCTCGTCACGCTTCAAGACAAGGTCCAGCCGGTAATCTCCTATACCTGCCTGGGAAGGCTCAAGTTTGTAATGAATTGGGTTATCAGACGGCAGTTGGCTGATGTGCTTTTTCTCGATAACTTCCTTTGCATTTTTAAGTGCACAATAGAGCGTTAGTTCCTGTCGCGTGTCGGGGAATTCATAGACCCAAAGGCGCCCCTCCAGCTGAGGCTGCCCATCTTCCGCGCACCAGTGAGTAGGCACAAGAGGCTCAATTTTCAACAGGGGCGGAACAGTGACATTATAGCGGGCGGAGAAGAGTTTCTCGCCGGTCGATGCGTCTTCTAATGCCGCCTCGAGCCAGATCGAACCTCTCTTTTGCAGCGAGAACGAAGCTGATATCTGCTTTTCGATGCGGTCAGGCAACTCGAAACGCCGATCCCACCCGCCCGGCTGAACCGATAAGGTGACGGGCCGTCCCGCCCAGGATGTTTCCCTGTTCAGCAGAACAAGCTTAAGAGATTGTGCACCCGGATTGCAGATCGACGAATAAAGATCGAATCGGAGTGCTGCCGGCGACTCTGTTACGAGTTCGGCCCGGTCCCACCAAATTGTGCCCGTCATGCGGTTGAGGCCGATCTGGAATGTTGCATAGGCCGCACCTGTCGGGACAACCGCCTCGGTAACGAGCTGATGCCACTTGCCCGGTTGGCCGGGCTGAGACGGGGCCCGGTGCCATCGGAAATAATGTCTCTGGGAGTCCAGAAAGCCCGCGCTGAATGCGAGGGTGCCTCCCATACTCGTAGTTAGACCAATTGTTCTGTACCAAACACGCAGGTGGATTTTTTCTCCAGGAGCAACAGGAATCGGGTCACTCACCAGTATCGCTTTGATATCAGACTCGGTTTGAAGCCGGACAGATGCTTTTCCCTCAACAGCGAGATCCCTGTCCATTTTTACGATGGCACTCGCACCCGGTACGTATGTCAACCATCCGACAGGGACACCGGCAGAGCTAACCTCGCCTTCGAAATCCCCATTACCAACCAGGTTCCTGCTCGATGCGCAGGCAAACGATAACGGAAAGACCGTGGCCGCCACAAGCAGTGCGGCTATAGCGATTCTGTAAAATGGGTGTCCAAGGCTCGTGTGTTCGTGGTACAAAATCCGGTGAGTCTGTTCAGGATAATCAGTGTGATGTCGCATCATTAATTGTCTCCTCTTGTACACTAAATTTTATTGATAATCTGCCCTGCCTGCCTGAGATATCGACCGTACCGAGCGAATCTACCGGAATATCGGTTCCATCAACGGTCGCTGAGATAATCCTCCAGCCTTCGGGCACGCGGGCCCTGCAAAGTGCTCGTTCAGCCGGGCGGGGCGGCATGAGTACCCGGGTAAGTACCTCGCCGCGACTCAAGTGGGAATTTACAGTACAAGAAACGCGGCCAAACGCCGTTGGGGCATTCGATATCTCGATCGTATTGTCGTCCGCAAGCCAGCGCCGGGGTGTGGCGAACATTAATCTGAGCGTGTCGGGTTTTCCATCATCGTTCATATCCCAGTCCTGTATCAACATATAACGCAGCATCCACAGAAAGTGTGAATTGGCGGCGCTGTTGGGAGGAAGATACATCCGCCGACCGAATTCATCCATCGGAACAAGACATGTCCCTTCACCGTCAATAAAGGTATTACGAGTACACCCCTGGGCCAACTTGCCATAGAAACTCACCAGAGCCCTCTCCACATCATCGTTTTGCAGAAGTGTGATCACGTAACGTCTGGTATACAGGTCATTAACATTGCTCTTTTGTACCCAGAATTCCGAATTCGGTCGGGAACGTATCATACCCATGCAAAATCCGCCGTGTTGCTGCAGATATTCGATCATCCATCTCTCACGCTCGGCGCCAACACCAAAGATACCTGAAGCGATAGTGTATGGAGCAACAAGATTGTAATAGCTGGCCTCTTTGTTCGCGGTAAGAACCTCATGAGGCTTCTCCTCACCGAAGAGTGCAATGGGAATAAACGGAGGCTCAACATCCTGATACTCGCTCTTTTTGGCAGCTTCGATGATAACCGACCTGAACTCTTCGGCATACCTGAGGGCTCGTCCAGCCTCGCGCTTCCGGCCCATATCTTCGAGCATTCCCCCCGTGTCTCTCAGACCCCGCCAGGCGTTGGCGTTGGATCTGAGGTTGTAGACCTGAGTTCCCACATCGCCGCAGTAGCGTTCCCTCGGGAAAAGCCCGCTATCGGCTTCACGACCAGTGATGATGCGCTCGACTTCGGGCGTCCAGAGATTGCGCAGACTATTGACGCCGTCAGTATCCCGGGTCAGCCAGTAGTAGTGGTTCAGCATCTGCAATTTAATGCCCGCGCGATGGTACATCAACCCGGCCCTGACGGATCTCAGTATCGGCGGCATCATCCGGAAAGCATCTTCAAGGAAACCCCAGATCATCAGGCCACGGACGGCATCGGAACCCTCCGCGACATAGCGACAAACAGGCTCCCCTGCCGGTTGGTCCGGCAGGTTCCCGTATTGGTTGTTCGAGCTATAGCACATGACACTGCCCCTGAGCAGTGAATAAATTCCAACCAACATCGTACGGTAGGCGTTGTTCACAACGGCTTCAGGGGTCTCGACCTTCATACCACGGTCTAAGAGCGCTTCCCATGTTTCGATGCAGTTTTTACGATGCTCATTGTAAAATGCCGGCGTAAGGGCAATATCAGACTGTGATTCCACAGGTTTGGTGAATATGAGCAGGTGCAACTCCTGATCACGTCTGAGGTTTGCCTTCAATAGCTTCCAACTCGACTGCCAGCGCCAATTGCCGTCAAGCATTATCAGTGTATTTCCCTTCGTATCTCTCAAGGCTTCTTTGTCATCGGTTATACGTCCGCTGAATCTAACAGCGGTGGTCACTTCACCGGTCTGCCCTTCGAGGAGCTTGAATCGCACGAACACTGCCCCATGATCCGCCAAACTGGGAGCTACTGCTGCAAATACTTCCTGCTCATACAAACAGCCATACTCCCTGTATCGCAGCTTAACGATTGGAAGGTACCCCTTTGCCATGTGTGGCCCGTCAAGACGTTTAAGGTCCCTTCCAAAGAGTTCTTCGCGGTCGCCCACGCGAAACGTTACGGGAAAGCCAACGTCATGCCACCCAATCGCTCCTTCCGCGGACAGGTTGATGCCGCTTCCGTTGCTGATAAACCGGGCTTTCTGCGAGTGTGCGGGCGCACTTAAGACTATCGGGTAGTGCAGGAATGGAGCATTCACATAGCGCAGCGGCGGCAAGAGCTTCTCGAAGAAATCGTAGCTCGGTCCGTTTTCCTGTCGCATGGCCGCTTCACCCCATACGTCTCGGCGCGCCCGAATCACCTCATCCAAAGGTGCGAGACTCTGTTGGCTGACCGATGAAGGCTCCCCACAAAAGGAATTGCAAGCCCAAGGTATCAGTAGTGCGAGAAGAGCATATAATGTATATCGCATTGGTTACCTCCAATATCCTTTGTTTATCATACTGATGAAATGATAGAATATTTATCCTCTGGAGTCCATCTATTTCAAGACCATTTGTCTCCACTCTGATTAATAAAACGAAAATATTCTCAAAACGAGCTCAGCTTTTCAGGTGCGCACTGCCAGGCACACAAACAAACGGGGCCCATACTGAGTCAATCAGTAAAGGCCCCGAATTTAATAAAAAGCCCTATGTCACTCCTTGGCTCGCTGCAACACAATCGACTTCCTGTCAACGTTGATCGCAGCTACGTCCAAAGTTACCCGCCCGGCCGCGATTCAGCCGGTAAGCTATATTCTCGGCGTCTTCATCCATATCAAAACGGCTTGTTAAACGGCGCCGTCCGTCCGGCAATCCATCGGACCTCAGCCTGAGATAGAGCAGAGTCATATATGCGCACATCATCTACGGCACCGAGAAAGAAATTGGCCGGTGTTCTGGGCTCAGCATTGAACGAAGTCGACTCCGAGCCAACCCCGACGTAGCCGTAGCGTACCGATGTTCCAATTCCGAAAGTGGTACCGCTGGAAATTGATGGCTCCGCATTGCCGTCGATGTAAATAGCCAGTAAGCCGTTGTCGAACACTGCTGCCACGTGGTGCCACTGGCCGTTATCGACCCGGGCCGTACTGGCAAGATCCGCCTGCCCTGCATCGGTGGAAACACACCATTGTATCTGACCAGGACCTGCAGTCTCATCATTAATCCCCAACCGCCAGTAGTCACTGCGGTCAAACGAAACGATTACCTGGTTGTTCTCGTTGGACGTGCGAATCCACGTGCAGACGCTGACTTCCGGAATGCCTGAAGCGTTATCGTAGTGGAAGTTCTGAATGGCTACATAGTCATCTCTACCGTCAAGCTGAAGGGCCTGGCCGGCCTTGCCTGCTATGTAGGCCGAATCGCCGAAGGCCGTGCCGTTATTGACCCCTGTGCTGTCGTTGGTATTGCCTTCAAATTCGTAGCGAAGTATCAGATCAGCCTGGTTGGGCTCGACCGGTGTAATCAACTCACAACTATAAGGATACAATCTGATATCATCGAAGAACACCAGACCTGAGCCGCCGGCTTTCAGATTAGCCTCATCCCCAAAACCAATAGCCAGCTTATTAACACTTTCCAGGTTCGTGCTCAACGACGTCAGGTCTATATTCCATATTTGCCATCCCCCAAACAACAAGTCGGTCGCGTCACCTTCGTACAAAACTTTGACACCGTTGACCTTCGCATACATCTGCTCAGGAGTGTTGTTCGGATCGCCCGAGAACCATATAGATAACGTTTTAATACTATTCTTTGTCCAATCCTGCGGTGGACTCAACGTCATCTCTGCCTCCGAATACTTCATATTATTGTCGTATAAGTATGGCATCGACTGGCTCCCGCCGTGAACAATTGTGGTCTCAGCGAATTGCTCTCCGAGTGCGAAAACAGGATCCGGATAACCTATCGTGGAACCGTTAGTCAGGGAAGCCCAACCATCTTTCCACGTGTCAAATACCCTGTTGGGTTCGTAGTTACCGTACGCTTCAATATCGTCTACGACAAGGAACTCGGGTGTCGCAAGGTTCCAGATGTCGCCTTCCCACGTCGTTGGGATCTCGGCCATATTGACCTCGTTAATCTTCCAGTAGTACGTCTGGCCTAAATCGAGCGATACGGGGCCATGTTGGGTTTGGCTGGTCGTAGCAACAGGTGCCGTACCATCTATTACAGCCTGTTCATCAGTGCTGATGTACACCTCGTGTTCGGCCGCCTCTCTGCCCGGCCTCCAAGAGAGAACCACGTCCGGTCCCACGTCCGTTGCTCCGGAATCCGGGTTCGGCTCTCTTGCATTCACTGGTACATAAAAGAAGCGAACCTCACTCAGGCCGTATTGTTTCACGATGCCTCCCCAGTTGCTGTTAGCATTAATCTTGATATATTTTGCTGCCACACCTTCAAGATCAATGGTGGTATTGTGTGCATAACCAGGTAAACCAGTACCCCGGCCAAACTCGTGAGTAGTCCCCAATACGCTCCAGTTGGTTCCATCGACCGAATACTCAATGGTGGCTTCCTTGATGCCGAAGCCGACAATGGCCTCGACAGTACTATTGTAGTTCCACGCCCACATCTGATACATTTTATAAATCCTGTCGAACTCATATTGAATCCAGCCCGGACCTGAATCGAAGGCATTGCTGAGCCACATAGTCGTATTTTCTGATGAGTGCAGGTCATTATCATCCAATCCGGAGCCGTTGATAGTGTTAATTGCACCCTCGTCAACCCTGTTCTCGCTCGAAGCTGTAGCGGTTACATTTTCTATTATAGAAGCGTACGGCTCGACCGTAAAGCTCCAGATATCACCTTTGAACACTACATGGCTGGTTGGAGGAGCATTGATCTCATCTATGCGCCAGTAGTAAGTCTGCCCGAAATTCAACCTTTCACCCGCGGCATAGCTTTCAGCATCCTGGCGGCCCCTGTAGACCTGATCCGGTCCCATCGGGCCCAGGTTGGTGGCAGCGTTCACGTCAGCGAAACTCTCGCCGAAGTACACATCGTGCTGGTCGGCATACTTTCCCGGCGTCCAGTTGAGGACTGCATCCGGTGGCACACCCGTTGCCTGATCCTCCGGACTGGGATCAAGGGCAGCTCCATATCCACCCAGCATACTCTGAATCTCTTTCTGCGTCAGAACTCTGCTGTAAATCTTGACTTCATCCATCGTCCCTTCGAAATAGCCATAGCCCATTCCGCCAAATCGAACTGGCGCAATGACCTGTGCCCTGGGAGACTTCACTCCCGTTTTAACCGCCTCACCATTAAGATAGATGGTTGGCTGCTTATTGTCATAGACGACCATGACGTGATTCCAGTCGATGCCTATTTCGGCTACGTACGTGGCAACGGCGGGCATGTAGTTACCGCCATGCTCATAGACTGCAATGCCGTTTCTTCCGATAGATAATCCGGCTCCGCCGTTTACAGTGCCTCCGTTCGTTGGGTCAAAAGCATATTTTTGACCACTGATTCCTCCTAAGCCTGAGGTTGCTTCCGTATCCAGTTCATGCAGAACTGATGTTTTCAACCACCCTCCAAAGCTAAACGTATCAAACGGCCTTTTAGTTGCTCCGACAGTAATAGTATCGTCTGTGCCGTCAAATCCGAGACCACGTCCTTCTTTTCCGGGTTGCTGGTACAGAATGCCGGTGTACTTGCCGTCGTTATGATTATCGCTGCTGTCGTACAATGTTCCACCTGCTTCTTCGAATTTCCACCAACCGACAAGGCTCGGATCGGCAGCATTGGCTATGCTGCTCAGAACCAGACCCAGCGCTAAAACAAAAGAAGCCAAACAAATCATTTTCTTACACATAATAATCCTCCTTCAAAAAAGTTTAAACAAACATTGCATTGGCTACACACCAAAACACGTTTCGTTGTTTTCGACAGAATAAGCCTACTCCTCCACTAAATCAGGTGCCTGCTCAGGACAACTTCTTACGACGTGACGCTACCTCTCTTTCTTCAAAAGCCCACAATGATATGAGCCAGCAATGAAATATAGAAATCTCAGGTGCAAAACACAAAGTTCCCGTTGCAGATCTATGTATTGCACGGTAACCGCTCTGACAGAAAACCGCAAGGATTCTGTAGACCAGAGGGCCAAAATCCACAGACCATACCAATTGCTTTATACCAGATTACGCATTCTATTGCAAGAAGAATATACGCCTCAAACTTAGGTTTTTTTTCGCGATTCCTCGCTTTCATTCGATTGTTTCGTTACAATTTCAATCCATTTAAGCACTTATGGCAACCACAATCTTCCTTTAGAGCATTTTAATATATGGTATTCGTATACCCACATGATTCGAACCATCCTTTGGCATCGCTGGCATAATGGCCTCAAGTGTTTTGGCAATAGCATTTATCAGTGCTTCTTCTGTCCTGGCTTTTAATGTTCGTAAAATTGACTTGATCTTACTCCACATTTTTTCTATTGGATTCAAATCCGGTGAATATGGCGGCAAAAACCACGACTGTGCTCCGACTGACTCTACCATTTTTTTAACTTTTTTGTATTTATGAGAAGAGAGATTATCCCTGATTACAATATCACCCGACCGGAGTGTTGGAAGAAGAATATTGCTGAGATAAGCTTGGAAAACTTCTTTATTTGTGGCTCCATCGACTCGACCAGCTTCTTCCAGAGGAAATCGAACTCCCGCTGTGGGGATTCCGCATAATCGAGGGTGTAGTTGAGTTAGACTAAATGTCACGTGGTACTATCGGCCCTTGATAAGCGAAGGTGGGACCGGTCCAGAAAATTTCGGTAAATCTTCGTTATGACATGGGACCGGGCGTTGCGGATCTTTTGGGCGAGGCTCGGGAAATAAGGTTTCTGTGTAGCCATCACTCACCGAGGAGGCGGAGGATGTTCCCACTTAGAATCAGTCGCTCTTTTCCCTGCGGTAGCCCGAGCAGCAGGATCTTATAAAGCTCTACTCGTGAGTCTACAAGCGGACCATCTGAACCGAAGATAAGCTTTTCTGCGGGAAGCTCGCTTGCCGCCTGCTCAAGATACTTGAAAAAGACCACCGAGGATGTATCAAGATAAAGGTTCGAAAGCCGTTTAACCGCCTCGATGGCACGGACATGTTCCCTCCAATCTCGCGAGGCGAAACATCCCAGGTGCGCCAGAATAAAGGAGACTTCAGGATTAGACTCCACTATCTCAAAGCTATCACTAACCTTTTGGGGGTGGAAAAGGATTGGGATCCTCAGCTCGGCCGCCGTTTCCACCATCTCCTTTGTTGGTACACCGTGGAGCTTCAATCCTCTGAGGCCAAGTTCAAGAACTTCGTGACGCAGCATGTTTCGGATCTTGCCTGCTTCGCTCCCGGAGTCATGTTTGGCGAATCCAATGAATTTGTCGGGCCAGCGCCTCACGTAAGAAGCAATCTCCTCGTTGGCTTCCCCGTATGTTGTGTTATTGATAGGAAAGATGATTGTCTTGTCGATCCCCACCTCTTCAGCCCGATGCAGGGTCCTCCTCGGATCATTGTACGTAGTCCAAGGGTTGCTCGTTGAGTCACTCTTGCCGAAGTTCATACCCTTACCCGCATGGCAATGGGCGTCGACCACTTTTGGGCGCTCCGGTCCCTGAGTCTGGGCTGCATGAGCGGATCGGGCCAGATATAGGGAACTACAAGAAAGAACGCCTTTGAAAAAGTCACGTCGGTCCATAAAGTCTTCCTTTCCGTTGTCCCACCGAAAAACCTCGTCCACCTTGTCATTAAAAAACTTACGTAAACTTGCTTCGTTCAACTAATTGTATTATCTTGGCGGCACGAATGCCACAAAGAACTCTCTGACAAACCTATGCAATCTTCTTGTCTGTGCTTGCGAGGCGTTTCGATATGGTCTGACTTTCCTGCAGACTATCCTTTGTTCCGGGGCGGTACTGGCTGCCAAACTGCTGGCAGTCGAAAGCCAACTCGCTGCTTTCAAGCAGCGGATCGATTCGAAGAAATGTCGACGGCCACGATTTACTGCAAGTTTTCGCCTCTTATGGATCTTGCTCTCAAAATCTCTGGAGAAGTGGAAAAGACCTTGCTTTCCTGAAGCAGCCAGCTACAGCCAAGAAATGGCGTACTACAGCTTTCCGATATTTCTGGCGATGGAAGTCGCGTAGAAAAGGTGTCCGACCTGTGATTTCCAAGGAGATGCAGAACCTGATTTACAAGCTGAATAAAGGGAATCCCTTATGTGGCGCTGAAAGGATTCGTGATACGCTTGTGCTTCTCGACTGCCATTTGATAATGCTTGGTCAGGGACATCTTGAGCGGCTGCTCCAGGAATTCATCGAAGATTACTATCATATAGCAAGGCCACATCAGGGTCTCGATGGTGACACGCCTGTCTTACAAATGAAACAACCACAAATTTCAGGCCCAGGCAAACTTATTTCTATTCCAGTTCTCGGAGGTTTGTATCACAGGTATATCCGCGTAGCTGCATAGGTCAGGATGGATAAGTTTTCTGACGGTCAGATTGCCTGCCGATTCTCCAGCTTGTTGTGCAGAAGGGCTTCTGATAGCTCACTCACCTATATGGTTTTGACCAACGATTGATAGATTTCACCGCTGCTGAATATCATATGCCCTCCGGATGAGGTTTTTCGGAGGGACAACGGGAAGGCGAGACGGGAATCCGTCCGAAATGAACGGTTAAAATCTATTCTTTTGCCGGTGGGTTAAAGTACTGAAAAAATTCCGAATCGCTCGGCAAAACGATAGTTGTCCCTTCACCGAGTGACTTCTCGTAAGCTTCCAAAGTCCGGACAAACGAATAAAACTCAGTATCATTTTCAAAAGCCTGGGCGTATATTTTGATAGCCTCAGCGTCACCTTCACCATTCAATTTCTCTGCCTGCCTGTAACTTTCGGCAAGCAGGATTATCTTTTCCTTGTCCGTCTCGGCCCTGACTTTAACAGCCTCTTCCTCGCCTTCGGAGCGGTATTTTTTTGCTATCCTTTCCCTTTCAGCCTTCATTCGGTCATAGACCGATTGTCTAACCTCTTCGGGCAGGTCGGCCCGCTTTATTCGCACGTCGATGACCTGGATCCCGTAGTCGCCGGCTTTCTCGTTGCACTGCTCAGCCACTTTGTCCATTATCTGGCTGCGGTTGACCGAGACTATTTCCGTCAGGCTGTGCCTGGCAAGCTCCTCTCGTATTTCAGAAAAGACGATATCATCCAGTCTTGACTGGGCGCCGAACTCGGTTTGCACAGTTTTATAGAACTTGAGCGGATCGATAATTTTCCAGCAGGAATAGTTATCAATAACCAGGTGTTTTTTGTCATCGGTGATAATCTTTGCCGCAGCGGCGTCATATTGCAATACCCGAGCTTCGAATCTATGCACCGCCTGAATCAGCGGAATCTTAAAGTGCAGGCCGGGCTGTTTCACTTCTTTAACATATTTTCCCAACTGAGTGACAATGACCTGCTCGGTTTCATCCACTGTAAACAGCGAAGCGGCCAGTGCCGCCGCGGTTATCACGATAATTGCAATTATAACTATGACTTTTTCGTTCATTTCGGCCTCCGAGTTTCCGGGCTTGTATTCTGTAGCGTATTACCAAATGGGGCACCCTCAAGAGGCAAAAGTTTCAGCACGCCGTCTCCGGCCTCGGAATCAATTATGAACTTCCTGATACCGGGCATCACCTTCTCCATGGCTTCGATATAAAGCCGCTTGCGCGTTACTTCTTTTGCCTTTTCGTACTCTGCAAGCACGGCCAAAAATTTCTCTACATCACCCTGGGCCCGCTTCACCTTTTCTTCCTTGTAGGCCTCCGCCGCCAGGATCTTGCTCCTGGCTTCGCCGCGAGCCTTGGGAATGAGGTCCTCCTTATAGCCCTCAGCTTCCTGGATCAATTTATCCTTATCCTCCTTGGCGCTTACCACGTCGCTAAACGATGCTGCAACCTCCTTTGGCGGCTGGACAGTCTGAAGTTTGACCTCGATTATTCGAACGCCGCTTTCGTAACCGTCCACTATCTCCTGCAGGAGTGCGCGGATGTCGATTTCCACCTGGAGTTTTTCCTTGATGAGCACATCGTCGATTGGCCTCTGCCCGACTACCTGTCGCAGGGCCACCTCGGCGGCGTCCTTAATTATCCCCTGCGAACCTTCCATGCCGCGTACGTTAAACAGATAGTCGGCGGGGTCCTTTATCTTGTACTGGACTATGATTTGCGCATCGATAATCTGCTCGTCACCGGTCAGCATAAGTGACTCTTCGGGGTGGAACTGGTACCTTGCCGGCGGACCCGGGCTTATGGTTTCAACTCCGATTTCTAATCGCCGGACTTGCTGTATCATTGGCTTATCGACTCTTTCGATCGGGCTGGGCAGTCTGTAATGCGGGCCCGGTTCTGTAATCCTTACAACCTTGCCGAATCGGCGCACCACCCCCTGTTCACCGGGTCGTACAATGTATATGCCCGACAAAAACCACAACACTAATAGAATTGGGACTGCCAGTTTGAGCCAGAGAAGCGATTGTCTGGGAAGTCTGAATTCCTGCCTGTAATCATCCAGCAATTTCGTTATCACTACCATCTTAGGTCCTTTCCAAGAAGCAGGCTTTCCTGCAATTGCCACCATGCAAAGTCGATTATAGGCCGGCTCGGGACCGGGTCAAGAACATTAATTCAGATAAACTGCCACCATACATATAAGAGATGGTCCTTTGCGCCAAGGGGAAAATTGTCGCAAGATGAGACTTGCCACACCTCGCTTTGATAACTACAGGATATTAGGTGTCCTACCGAAAAACCTCGTCAGTGTTGTCATTAAAGCACTTACGTGAACTTGCCTCGTGCAACTAATTGTATTATCTTGGCGGCATGAGCACGATAAAAACCTAATAACGAACCTATATCATCTTCTTTTTTGTGCTTTTGAAATGCGTCGTTACGGCCTGAGTTTCCTGCGGTGTCCACCCGAAAAATTCGGTCATCCTTGTCAGTACTCGACAGTGGTAAGTTTTGCATCAGGCAACCTCCTTGTGAAGGCCTCTATTCTTGTGTTCTATTTGCTTTTCTCGAATTAACTGTGTTATCCAGTCCTTTCCGAGACCGTATAAATT
>Ga0307379_10004974_pt1 | contig 18712 bp, 16 predicted proteins | sample UN2MG_FD_202237 | JGI IMG/M metagenome (GOLD analysis project Ga0307379, IMG submission 202237) | Soil microbial communities from Risofladan, Vaasa, Finland - UN-2 | ecosystem: Environmental > Terrestrial > Soil > Coastal area > Acid sulfate soil | place: Finland: Risofladan, Vaasa | collected... | reverse complement strand
CGCTTGCGCCTGCCGGCCAGTTTGCCTGGATCGCGCACATTGCTGGTGCGCAGTTTGGGCACGAGGAGCGGCTGGGGCTCCAGGGTGCCCTGTAGGACGTTCAGCAGGCCCTGGCTGTGCACGCGGGTGACGCGGTGCTCAATGTACCTGGGCAATCAGGCCGGGCCGGGCGATGCGCCACCCGGTGGGTGTGCGCTCGATGCCCAAGCGCTCCCGTGCACGCGCGGCCACCGTTTCGATCTCCTGCCGGAAGGCCTCATCACCGGCCAGGAACAGGCCATCCGCCATGACCTCCAACGCCAGCCCGTTCGCCTGGCTCACCATGTGCCGGAACTGCTCCGCTCCATAGACCACCGGTTGCACTACCCCTGAGGGATCGCAGGCAACTACCCGATCGTACCCTGCGAAGGGAGAGCCAGGGGATTCGGCCAGCACCACGCACAGGTCGGCGTCGCTATGCTGGTGGTAGTCACCGCGGGCCAGGGAGCCGAAGAGGATCAGAGCCAGGGGACGCAATTCCCGCGTGGCTCGTTCGACGAAACGCCCCACGGCCTCGACGTGCGCATAGTTCTTAAAGCCGGGGGCCAACGAATCCCAGGACGCTTTCCGCAAGTCCCACTGCCTCCTCGGCCGTCGGTTGGTCGTAATAATCCATCGGAGCGCCGGCCGCGAACCCGTTAGGATAGCGGGTTGGGATGTAGTACCGGTCGAGTACTCGCGCCGCTTCCAGGATGCTCTGAGGCACACCGTCAGCCTTCTGTAGCAGTTGAAAGACGGAATGGCCCAACTCGATGCGACCCTGGCTCTCCAGCAGCGCCTTCGCCGCAAGTTCGGCGGCCTGCTGGGCTGAGAAACAGGCGTCTTCATAAAAGTTGCCCTGGATATCCCAGCGTGCCGAATCCAGTTTGCGCTGGGCCTGTCGAAACCAGTCGGCGTGCCGTCGCATGGATCACCTCTCTGGACTGTGCGGAATCACTATACTCTGGTTGTCTTTGCCTGTCAAGCCTGTTCACGCCTCAATAACATAGCGCCCGTTGCCGATCACGTACCCCTTGCCGACGTGCAACCACTGCCCCAGCCACAGGGCCGGCAACAACGGTCGTAGATCGTCGCCCGCGTACCACGCCTGCCCGATGAATCCCTCTACCTCGTACTGGCCCGCCTGCTGGGACTCACGGGAGTAGCCGGTCCAGAAGGTCTCGTGGTGCTCCAGGCGCACCGTCTCCGCCAGGTCCAAGAGCGGGCCGTACTCAGCCTGCGGCCACTCCCCCGCCCCGTGCACCTGGCTGAGGATGCGCAGCCGCCGCACGACCGCCCGCATCACCGCGCTGAACTCGGGTACCTCCACCCATCCCCCCCGCTCTTTGATCTTGACCGGGCTCAGGTAGCGTATGCTCAGGGCGCGGAGCGGCCCGTTCCAGGCCTGTGCCCAGCCCGCCGCCTGTTCGTAGCCGAACGCCACCTGGTCCAGGCGGTAACTCTGCCAGGTCAGCACCATGCTATCGCCTTGAGGCTCCTCCACGGCCAGCGCAAGTTCGACCGGAGATGGGCCGGAGGAAGCCGCCAGGGCCGTAACCTGCCGCACGCGGCTGCGCACCCTGACGCGGCCCATGCCACTTTCGGCCCCCTGCTGGACGGCCGCCACGATGGCCGGAATCTGGCGTAACGCCAGGTCGCCGGCCAGCGTCAACTCGAAGCCCCACGTGGTGCCGGCGTCGAAGTGGCCGCGCCGGTCCTGCAGGTCCCACAGGGCGTAGGCGGGCGGCGGTGTGTCGCCGATCAAATGCCGCAGTTTGGGCGGCCAGGCCGGGTCCGCCGGCGGCTCGCACAAGCGGCCAAACATGCATACGTCGGGCCGGCGGCAGCCGTGGCGACAGCGGTCTGGCATGGGGCACCAGAACTCGCTCAGCCACCACAGGAGCGCCATGCGCAGCAGGTCCCCTTTGTACGGTGGCACATGCGCTTCTTCCAGCGTCTCCAGGTCAAACCGCAGCCGCGCCAACGGTAGGTCTTCCAGTAGGTAAGACGGCATCGTGTGGCCTCGTCGCTATGGGCTCAATGGCGTATAGGTCCGCGTGACCTATCTCCCCGCTTGCCGCAATGCCCGCGAGACCTTCATTGCCGGGTGATACGTTCCATTCTCCCAGTGGTAAACGGTGGCTTCGTCCACTGTGCCCCATACGCATCCCAGGCCAAAGGCCAGGGGCAGCGGCGTAGACATGAAAATGTGTACCCGTGCACTGCCGATGGTGTGCTTGACCTTGCTGATGGTTGCGTTGAATTCCTTTACCAGCTCCACCCATTCGTCTGGGTTGTCAGGATCGAGGAATCTTATCGTATCGCTATAGTCAGGGTCGTTAGTCACCACCAGTACATCCGCATCAATCTTCTGCTGCTCCAGGTAGCGTGCCACGTCGTGCAGCATCCGGCGGTTGATGTCAATCAACAGCGCGACGTCTGTCTTCTCAGGGGGCGCGCCGGTATCTGGCTCTTTTTTTCCGGGAGAGGGTTTGCTCTTGGTGATGAGGTAGGTCACGAGTTGTCGGCCTTTTTGAACCACCTTTACCACTGCTGTCCCCACTGTCCCCAAGACTGTGCCCACTTCCGCAGCGGACTTGACACCCGGCTCAATCTCCTGGATGACGGCCAAAGCGTCCTTTACCCATTGTAGAACGTCCATTTTTTGACCTCCTTGTTGACGACAATCACCGTTTCCTTTTCCCGGGCCGCGCGGCGGATGCCCGTCCCCATGGACTGACGATGGGAATCCCAATCTTGAAGCCTTCCTTACTCGGCAGCCTCGCCCATAAATCGCCTCATCTGTCCGGCCCATTCGAGGGTGTTCTGTTGCGACACCTTTCTGAAACACGTCGCACAACCGCCCGCATCACGGCACTGAACTTGGTTACCTCCACCCATACCCCCCCGCTCCGCTCGCTGGAAACCTCTCCACACGTCCTCGTCTGCCCGGCGCACATAGACTTCGAAGAACGCGTCACCGGTCAGATGTTTCAGACGGCCGTAGTCAGGCAGTTGATCCCAGTCCTCCTCGCGGACCTTTTTACTGCGAGAGCCGTTGAGGATCTGCACGACTTCGGCGCGACCACCCTGTCCGACGATGTCTTCGGTGGTCACCAGGATCGTCTCGCTCTCGTTCTAAGTGGGTGTTTCAGGCGGCAGAACAGGGTGATGGGAATGGTGGGCCAGCGACGTCTGGTCATAGTGGCGATTGCTATCCTTCTAGATCTAGAGGCAGGCCACCGTCGTCCACCGCAAGATCAAGGGTGTAGGGACGATCTCGTTTCTTATTAGCCACAAACCACTTGAAATTCTCTCCCTTGGGTTGGGGCGTCGACTCCAGACGAGGATAATGGATTTGTGCCACATCAGGTTCGCCAGCCAGCGCTTTCAAGTCTTGGATGTTGAGCAGCTTCTCAAAGGTCGAGCCATATTCAGCAGCCATTTGAGATTTGAATGACTTGACCCAATTGTCGCGCTGCGTTTCTGTCACAGTTGCCCAGCCTTCATTCTTCAACGAACAGAATCGCTGCGCGGACTGAAGCACTTGAACTGTTTGGACTCGAATGGTTACTGAACCGAAACCGAGCGGTTTGGCATAGCCCAGTCGATGGTGCATCCCTTTTTCCATCTCCAGCGACCAGAGCAGGGCGCCCAGTTCTTCTGGGGCCAGGTTCTCAAAGTCCACGGTGAACGCAAAGGAGGTTCCTTTTTCGAGCACTCCACAGACGGTCCGGTTCTGGTCATCCTTGATTCCGCCAGCCCGTTCATACTCGTGCCCGTCGGCGTGGCGGCTTGGCTCTGCGCCGTGGTGGCGGTAGAGCTTCCGGCCGCGCAGTTGCGCCCCTCGTTCCTTGTCGTCATACGTCACCCGGCTGTCAGGTTGGCCATTCTTGAGCAGGTAGAACTGGGTGGTGGTGGGCTTGGGCGTGCTGAGGATGGCCAAGGTGATGCCCTCTTGGGGATCGTCTACGGTTTCCGCCTTGCCCACCAACTTGCCGTGGGAGAAGCGTACCCGCCCGGCATACGCCACCCGCTCTCGCTTGCCCAGCTTGGCAGCATTCTCATGCACCCAGCCGAAGACGCGACAGGCAGGACAGAGGGATCCATAGGTGCCGCAATGGCAAAGGTAATCTGGCAGCAAGCTCGCCCGGTCGTACCTGTAAGGCAGCCTCGAAATCAGAATGGGGCGAAGCACGGGGATACCTATCTTGCTCGAAGGAATGTAGTAGACCAAATCCCCTTCGCGCAACCTGCCATTCTCTTTGATAAAGTAGCTGGGATGGGGAAGCTCGTCCGCTGAAACAGGCCAAGGTTTGCCCTTCCTGTCTAGAAGGCTGATCCGACGTTGGTTGCGCTCCCAATACTGGCCCAGATGCTGATTGCATTCTTCAATTGTCGCAGTGGGAGCAGTCAATTGTGAAGCTCGGGGAATGGATTGCCAATCTGGAATATCAGGTTTTGTGTCACTCCACCGGAAGAATAGGCGTTCCAGATGTTTTCTCTCGATATTTGGCCCTGTTATGTGAACATAGCCAAAGACTTTTCTCGTTCCCGATGCAAGTTGGAGACTGCTCTCGTTTCGAAGCGGAACGATCTTACGCACATTGAAGTACTGGTATACTCCATTGTTTACTGGGTTGAGGTCAACAAGAGCTGCCACTCGTTCTCCGTCTTTGATGCTTGACGGGATCAGACTGCGCGATGGGTCAAAGGGTGTCTGGGTCTGTGTATCTAGCACCCTTTCCTCATAGGCCGAAACCGAGGCTGCATTTATCAGGGGGATAGTCTGCCCACCACGTCTATGTAGACGGATGTTTTGAGGCAGGCCTTGAGAACAGTCCAAACGTTCTAACTTCACGCCTGTTGTGTCAATCCCCACTACTCGTGCCGGAACCAAGCCCGGTGGTAGTCTGCCTTCACGCAAGTCAAATCCACCTCCCTCAAAAACAGCAAAACATGAATTCGTTGTAGCCTCGAATACAGAACGCACCATCCCGCGCAGGCTGGTGGCCGGCAAGGCCGGCTCCAGTTCGCCAGCCTCGTTTTCCACCTGGAAGAAACGGAAGGTGCGGTGCTCGCCTGTTTTGCCCTGCACGGCGTGCGAGTCGGACACAAAGAGCGGCGTCTCGGCCTTCAACTCGCAGGTGATGCGGCCGGTCAAACCGATGTAGCGGTCGTGGGGCGGTGGAGGGCAATCGCCCAGCACGTGACCTTGAGGACGGGGCTTATCGAGGTAACGCACGAAGCTGTAGGGGTTGAGGAAATCGCCCCTGGCTTCATCTACTTCACCGGACAGACGCACGATGGTCGCTCTCAGGCCCTTATCGTCTTCCTCCGCTTCGTATTCCACCGCCATCCCCTCCTGAAGTTCGTCGAACCGGACATCCTCCAATGCAGAGCGATGGAAGAACACTTGATCACCGCCATCCACCGGGCGAATGAATCCGAAACCTCTATCCCGAACGATGTGATCAATTGTCCCCTCAGCCATCGTACCCCTCCAATCCCAGCAGCCAGACAAACTCAACTCGTCCGGCGCGGCTGAATGTCCAGAACTTCACCTGTACCCGCCCGGCTTGTTCCCACGGATAAGTCAACTTGGCGCGGGCAGCGCGGTCATCGAACCAGCGGTCAAACTCTTTACGGCGCTCGCCCCACAGCAAGGCGCGGTCCTCATTGTAGAAGAAGCGGGTCCCGGCTTCGGCTTGCGCCCAGAAATCTTGGGCGTGCAAGTTGCCATGCGGGGGCTGCGTGCCTGCCCGGCCCACAAAGTGCCAGTAGAACCGGTCGCCATCGCGCCGCACCTCCAGGTCGCCACCTGGCCCAAAGAGCCGTCCGCGCTCCAGCCAGTGTGCGTCTTGGGGCAGCTTCTTTTCTTCAAAGTCGATCCGGTTGCTGTACTCCCAGATGCGGTAGGGCATCGCCTCGTCGCCTTTGGGCCAGTCTTGCAGGAGCTTGAGCACATCGGCTTCAGTGATGCAGTGCCCACCCCAGATGGCAAGTTGGTCTTTACCCCAATACCGGTCGTCTTTCTGAACTTCGCGAGCTAGCTCACGAAAATCTATCGCCGCTTGCTGATTGCTCATTGCTTCTTCACCTCCACCTCCACCGTCTTGGGATAGAACTCATTGACCCGTTTTCCTGCTACTTGGCGAAAATAGTCATCCTGTTGAAGTGTCATCTTGTCCGCCCGGCGGAATCCAGGCTGTTCTTGCTGGCCTTGGCGTGTCTTGCCTGTGACTTGCTTGTAGAACGCTTCCACCCAACCTTCGGCCAGGTTCAGCCAGGCATCGGGCTGGGACGAGTCGCCCTTGACGACGGTGTAGACCCCTTCGTTCTCAGTCTTTGGCATCGGATTCAAGGCAGGGGCATCGCCTGGCCCCAGGTGGCCAAAGCACACCTTCCAATCGGTCAGTTCCACCCGGCCGAACCCCTTGGCCGCACCGTAGCCGACCGAAAGCCAGCCTTCGGCCAGGTCGCGCAGCACCAGCGCTAGCCAACCCAACTCCCATTCTTCCGGGCTGTCTAGATGCAAGCGGAGTTTGAACGCCGGACGCCAGAGGGCCAGGGCATCGAATTTGAGTTTCCCCGCGCCGCCGCCGGTAAAGCGATCAATCGCCAGGAAATCCAGCATCTTGAGCTTAGGTGGCTTCTCGCCAGCATAGGGGGCATCCTCCACCAGGAAACGACTGCCCAGCCGGGTGCTGCCAAAGAGCCAGCAGGCCAGGCAAAGCTCTTCTGGAGCGACCGCCTCGTTCCCTCCCTTGCCCGCCTGGTAAAGCAGCAGGCTGTCGCAGCTTTCCAGGGACGGCAGTTCCTCCGGCGGTGTGTCTTTCTTGAGCCGACGGGCGGTGGGATCGCAAGCCGGGCAGGTTTGCTTAAAGCTGTCGCCGTCCTGGGCCTCCAGCGTCGCCAGCGTGCGGGCGATGCGCTCGGCGTGAGAGCGGAGCACCCCGCGCAGCCCGGCACCGGTCAGCACCGGGTGGCTCCAGTCGCCCAATTGAATGAGCAGTGGGGCGTGGTCAAAGCCGCTGACGCCGGCGTGAAGGGCATCGTTGGTCAGCAGTGGGCCTTGGGCCTGCAAGGTGCCCTCAAAAGAGACCCAACGGCGGGCCACTGGCAGACTTGGGTCGAACTCACTCATAAGCCGGCCCCGCGCCTCCTGTATTGGCGTCTCCAGCCAGTTGCTCGTTTCTTTCGCCTGGTGCCAGGGCTCGTCGGCCTCCAGGAAAGCGATCAGTTGGTCGGGCTGGTTCAAGTCTCGCTCACCGTACCGGATGTCGGTCAGGTCGAAGGCGCCCAATCCCCGCGCCACGCGACCGCCCAGCCAGGCGCGGCCGGCCTGCCACTCTGCCAGGGCCGCTGCCAAGAGTTGTTCGTCCTCGGCGTTGGCATCGCGCAGTTCCAGGCGCAGGTCGAACTCGACCCCGGCAGGCAAAACCTCCAGGTCGAATTTGGCTGCGCCGGCCCGCGCGGCTGCGCCGGTCACGCGGTCAATGCCTACACCGTCGCGGATGAGGGTTGCGCTCTTGCCGTTCAGGCGGGCGTTGAAAACCAGCAGGCGCGATGCCTCCGAAGAAGCGCCTGGATCATCGGAGGGGTTCACGTCGCCGAACAGCCGACAGACGCCACACCCGCACGAAGTCCGAGTTCCTTTGAGCGCCTCGCAGGTTCCCGCGCCCAGGCGTGGCGCCAGGCGGGTCAACAGTGCCCGCAGTGCTCCAGCAATGGCCGTGCCAGGGATGACGGGCTGACCGCCTATATCCCGGCGGATCAGTGCGTCGGTGATGTCTATTCCCTCGCCGGAACCGACGTGAACGGCAGTGCGGGCTTTTAACCTGGCGGTGATGACTCGGTAGCTCATGCCTCTTCTCCTTTCCCAGCCAGCCCAGCCAGCCAGTCGGCCAACATCCCGATGCCGGTGGGCCAATGGGTAGGATCATACTCTGCTAACTTTTCCAGCAGCGTGTAGAGCAGCTCCAGCCCTTCCTTCTTTTTGATCAGCCGGTTGGGCTTGTCGCGGTCGCCCAGCTCACCTTTTCCGATGGCCTGAGCCAGCTTATCATCAGGAGTACCCAAAGTCTTGAGCTTTGTTTTTATCCTGGCCGGGTTCTGATTCTGCCTGGCGTGTAGCCAACGAGCGACGGCGCCAAAGGGAGCACCCTGGCAGAGTTTGCCCATCCGGTCGGTGTGACCATCCAGGATTTCACGCCATCCCTCCTGAAAACCTTCGCCATATTGACCGGAGGTCAGGCACATTTCATCCGGCAGCTTGATAGCGCTGCGGCGCATAGGGTCATCCGACCGATAGAGAGGATGATTGAAGGCGATCCGGCCGAACCCCTCGCTGCGGCGCAAACCAATGCCCTCTTTTTCTGCCTGGGCCATCCGGGACTGCCAGTCGTCCGGCCACTCTGCGCCCTCTCTGCGCCGGATATAGGCTACCGAGCCAGCTGCCAGGGCCAGGTCTCGCCAGCGGGGTAGTCCCAGGTGAGCGTTGAAGCCATCTACTGCCTGCACCCGGGCAAAGCTGTCTACGACCGTCAGCGGCAGATCGAGCCAATCCGAGAGCCAATCGCCCAAGCCGGTGGCAGAGCGTCCCCAGGTGTCGGGAAGAATGGTGTCGGTCAGCAGGGTGAGGGTGATCAGATCATCGTCGTCAGGCACCCGCTGCTCAATGGGCAACTGAACCCAGGTGAGCGGCTCATTATTAAGGGGGTGGAGCCAGGCAGTGACGCGGCCGTACCCCCGCCGGCTGGCCTTGCCCAGGTGAAGATGGAAGGGTCTATCTACTGGCAGGCCGGTGAGAGCAAAAAAGTGCGCCCACGCGGCCGCATCTTGGACAGTGAGCTCGCCCACAAAGTATTGCCCTGCTTCTAGAGCCACGTAGGTGAATAGGTCGCCCTGCGCCACCCGCCCGGTCTCCGGCCGGACGCGGATATGCATCTCGTGGCGCAGTTTGGGTTTGTGTTCTCTTGGGACCAACTCCAGGCTGACGAAGTCGTTAACAGGGTTCAGATGCTCATCACATTGCGGGCAGCGCTGATCTGGATTATCTTTGACCTGTGTCGCCTGGTGTTTGCCCTGCCCCAGGCCGGGGAACACTTTGCAGGTCAGCCAGTCCAGCGGAGCCGGCACAGCGGGGTAAACGTTTCGATCTTTGTAGTGAGCAGGGTAGAGATAGGGGAACTGGATCCCGCCGCGAATAAAGATGTCCACAAAGTCCTGATAAACCGGGGATTCCCGGTAGTCGAGGCTTTGAATTAGGTCCAGACCGTTGCGGCGGGCGGCCAGCCAGGCAAAAGCGCCTCGCACGGCGGCCCCGGTGATAAACGGACGACTCTCAAACTGATTACCTGCCTCGGCCCGGTGCGCGATGAGCAATGGTTCATCGGCGCGGACCACGAGCCGGAAGCGGGTGCCTTCTACCTTGATGGGCGAGGGATCCGGTGACGGGCTTGTCACTTGAACGGTTTCCGTTTGCCCTTCCAACCAGCGCTTCTTGAAATGGGCGAGCAAGGCGGTCTGGGCTGCCTCACCGTCGGTCGGGCAACTGTCCAGCCCCTCGACCGCTTTCAGCTTGAAAAGGCATTCTCCCTGGCCACGCCGACGCGAGCGCCCGAACTGCCGCACCAGGCGAGCGGCGGCCACCAACAGAGCGGCTTCATCCATTGCCTCTGACGTGTTTGCCGAGCAGGTAGCCGTGAACTCGAAAGACAGGGAACAGGCGCCGTCCTCCTGAGAAAAGAGCTTGCGCGGCTCCGCTCGACGGGTGCACGGGTCAACGCGCACACGCTGGACGATCTGCTGGTCCTGGCGCCCTGTTTGGGATCCGGCAAAGATTATCTCCTGGCCGGCTGGCCGCGCCGAGTGGATGCGCCAGTGCTTGATGGTGCGCGGTGTGCCGAACACGCGACAAATGGGGCAATCCTTGGCTTCGGGGTCGAACTGGCCACAGTATTGATCCTTTTCCGGCAAGCCGGAAGCCTGGCAGCCGCGCAACGATTGCAGAGGCTTCAGTTGAAATAGCCGCCACAACCCATCCCGCAGCAGGCCGGTGAGTGTAGTGCCGCGCAACACCGGCACACCGTCGCCATCCCGCAACAGGGCCGAATCGGCCTCGGAGGCCAGCCCGTGCCCGGCGCTGATGTGATAGTCGGACTGCAATTCCAGGGTAAAGGTCAGCTGGATCGTCAATTCACACCTCCTCATAGTCCCGCCGGGGCTTGTCCAGCCGGTAGGCGAAATCCCATGCCTCCAGCAAGTCGGGCAGGCCGTGGCCGTGCCACTCTTCGTCCCCTTTTCGCTCGATGGTGTACCAGTCTTCTCCCCCCAAGGCAGCGAAAGCAGATTTGACTTGCGCATGGGTGTCTTGATCTCGCCCGATGCGTTGGAGCAGGGCTTTCTTCTGAGCATCCCAACGACTGGGGTCATCCTCGGCTATGCGCAGAGCCGAAGGGTAGTAGAGTGCCCGCAGTTGGGCCCGCCGCTTTCCCGGCAGGTTGCGCAATTCCCACCGCTGTTCTAGTAACGCATCAAGCGTTGTCCCCCAGCCCGGTGGAAGCCCGTCGTCGGTCAGCCAGTAGGGCCCCAGTGTGGCCCGATAGCCGCCCTGCTCCGGCCTGGCACCGGCCTGGCTGCCCAGGATGATCTCAAAATCCACCACCGAGCGCATTCTGCCCCCAGGCTCCTTTGCCAGTCGCTTGGCGACCTGTTTGGCTGCCTTGAGCCGCTCCTCACCGACGGCATGGGCCAGGTAAAAGGGATAATTGGCTTTGCACACCACCACGCCGGCCGCCACGGTGATCCGCCTTGGCAGTTTGTTTCGTTCGGACAGGTTCTTGCGATTTACCAGGGCGGTCATCCGCTCTTCGAACTCGGTGCAGAAGTGACGGGCAAAATCCAGCGCCCAGGGAGCCGGCAGCAAGGCAAAGAGATCGTCCCCGCCCAGGATGAGGGGCAGCGCCGGTATGAAATCCACAGCTACTTCGGCTTGTCCCTTTCTCAGCTCCTGGGTCGCTGCTGCCAGGCTGGCCCGCAGCTCTACCGTCATCGCGTCCGAAAGTTGACGCATCTGTTTCTGGTCGCAGTAGTCAAACACCTTGCCCATATTGTTACCATCGGCGACCAGGTAGGCCACATAATTGCGCGGGTCAAAACGTCCCAGGTCAGTTGTGGGATCAATTTCCCGTTCGGCGCCTGGCCGGTCTCTCCCCGGCCAGATGTAATCGTAAGGATTTTCTTGTTCGCCAACGACCGCCTGCACAAAGGGTTTTAGAAAGGCGCCCAGGCTTTCTTCGGTGCGCTCGGCTCCCTTGGCCAGGCAGTCGTCGCACAGGTATTGGGGCTGCTCCGCCTTGGGGTGTCGCTTTTCGTGGCCTGAGGTCAGCCCCACGCCACAAGAGGCGCAAAAGGCGACGTAAGGCAGGTGAGCCGTGGTCAGGCGACCGGGGCGCTTGCGCTTGGCCTCCCGCAGTTTTTGTTGGGCAACCTGGCTGGCCCGGGCAAAGTCGGCCTCGTCTTTGACCACCTCCGGCTCGGCGATCGCTGTCAGAGAGCCGCCTGTAGCCCGGTAATAAACCTCGGCCAGTTGTTGCCCGAATTGAATGGCTCGCTCTGGCGAGTCGAACAGAGCGCGGAAACTGCCGCCTCCGCTGACGACGAGGTCCTCATCGGGGACGTCCAGAGCCATCGGAGCGCCATCCTTTCGGTCGCCCAAACGGGTCAGGAGCTGACTGCCACCCACCACCTCGCGCAGGTGGGCCGCCCGAAAGATAAAGTCCTGGATTTGGTCGGCCTCGGCCGCCAGCAAGTATCGGGTCATCGGTCTCTCCCTTCATCCTGTAACAGATTGGGGGGCAATACCCCCTTCAAGTCACACAACTCACAGACGACAGACCAGGGCCGGGCCTGGTATTCTGGCGCATCGGGGTCTGGCAGGTCAAGGTCAGGTTCCATGTCTGTCACCCATTGATCACAGTAGTTGGTAAAGCTGGCCCGAACCGTTTCCAGAGCCAGTCTGGCCGTGGCTTCGGGCACAGGAACGGCTCGGTGGGTGGTCTTGTGGCGCAGCTCGCGAATCGAAGGTGACAATCTGGCGCTGGTGGGGATTTCCCATTTCTTCCCATTGGGCCAGCGAACGAAGGTGGCTTCCCCACAGGGATAGGGATCGTATTTGTATGCGAATTCTTCGTACAGCTCCAGCCCTTGCATTTTCACCAACAGATCGTATTTTTCCTGCCAGATTGGTGAATCCGTCGTCAGCGTTCGCCAGGTTGAATCACCGTCGGCTCGATACTCCAACTCGCCCAAATACCAAAGGGCCAGAATCCGGGCGTGCAGAAGCAGCTCATAAAGACCCGTAGCGCGCATCAGTGCCGAGCGATAGTCTTGGTGAAACCGGGCCAGCCGCCCAATCCGGGCAATCTCGTCGGCGGCATAAATGCCCAGAAGCCGCGGCTTCAGGAGGAAGGAGCGATTGCCACGATCCAGAGTCATTTGCTGGTTTAGATAGCTCACCAGTTGATCAGCTGCCCGTTTCCCATTTTGGCGATCCAGTTTATCCGGCAAGAGGTCTGCCAGCGCCTGTACTGCCAGGGGCCGCTGCTCTTCCGGCAGGCAAGTACGCTTGTCAGCGGCGTGCCGAAAGTCGCCTCTATCCCAACTCTCGTAGAACTTGATCACTTTGACCATCTGTTTGACGGCCTGAATCTGTTCCGGTTTGAAAAAGGATTGGTCAGAATCAGGCGCGAGTTGGGCCACTACCGGAAGCACATCCTGAATCAGCGTCTCCCGGGCGGATCTGAAGTCATAGGTGGTATAGAGGTGTCGCACACGACCCCACTCGCGCAGAGCAAAGGTGGCATAGGGGTTGGGTAATCGCCGAATCACGCTACGGTAGCCTTCTGGTCGCCCCAAGACAAGGTTGTAGTTGGTGTCGTCAAACTCTACGTAGGAGATGGCAACTTCCGCAAAAGCGGCATAGAAGAAGGCGCCGGCCGCCATACTCTTGCGGGCACCAGTGATGTCAACCGCTACGCGTTCTAGCGGCTCGCTTTTCAGTTCGTCAAGCAGCAATCGAAAAACATGCGCCGGATTGGATTTGACCTCGCGGAAATAGCCCTGATCATCTTTCGGACCGATGGTAGGCTGGTTCTTGAGCAATCTTCGTTCTACCAGCCGGCCCACCAGCCCTTCGATGTGCCCTCCCATTACGTCACCGACCGTGGAACCATACTTCTCGCTCAACACCAATACAATCTGCTCAGGCTGGTAGAAGCAAATTGCTTGCAGCAGAGGTTCTAGCGAATAGCCCACGAGAAGGGCAAGGGTTTGGCATGCCTTTTCTGGCTCGGGACTGCAAGGACGGACCCACATCATCTCCAGGGGAAGCAGGTTGTCAATGTACCACTCGAGCGTTTCCAGGAGTTTGTCTGACGAGACTAGCTTTTCGAGACGTTTCCAATAATCTCTGGTCTTGTCCTTTAGCTCCATGTCAGAGGCTTGTGACGGTTGGTTCATCCTACTACTCCTTCCACCCAATACGTCCCACACCCCCACACCCCCCCCTTCCCCACGTGCAGCCACTGCCCCAACCACAGCACCGGCAGCAGGGGGCGCAGGTCGGATGGGGATGCGTACCACGCCTGCCCCACGAAGCCCTCCAACGGCATGTCCCCCTGCCGGCTGTGCCGCACCGTCCCGACCCACGTCGTCTCGTGGTGCTCCAGTTGCACCGTATCGGCCAGGTCGAGCAACGGGCCGTACTCTGCCTGGGGCCACTCGCCCGCACCGTGCACCTCGCTCAAGATGCGCAACCGCCGCACCACCGCCCGCGCCAGCGCCGGGAAGCCTGGCTCCTCCGCCACCTCGCCCCGCTCCTTGACCTTGACCGGGCTGAGAAAGTGCATCTGTAGCCGGGTCACTGGAGCGTGAAACGTGAAACGTGAAACGTGGTCTTCGGCCCACGTCTGTCCATCACTGTAACCGACCAGCACGTCGTCAACGGGGTCACCTTGCCAGACGCCGTTGACCAGCAGCGGGTGAGCCTGCCCATTAGGACCGGCCAGCGCGTCCACCCGCTCGAGCCTGGCTCTGAGTTGTTCACGCCCCATGCCTCGTTCACCTGCCACCATCACAGCCGCGATGAATGCTGGCAGTTGGCGAATGGCTGCCTCGCCGATCAACGTCAATTCGAAGTGAAAGAGGTCCCCAGCATGCACCTCCCGCCGCCGGTCCTGCATATCCCACAGGACGTAGGCGGGCGGTGGGGTCGTGCCCATCAAGCGGCGGATCGGTTCCGACCAGGCGGGGTCTGGCGGCGGTTCGAGCAGTTGACCGAAGAGGCATTCGTGGGGCGCTTGGCAACCGTTGCGGCAGCGCTCCGGCTGGCGACACCACATCGTGCCCAGGTGCCACAACAGTGCGCGGCGCAGCCCGTCGCCCTTGTAAGGCGGCAGGCTGGCCGGGGTCGTGACTTCCAGGCCAAAGCGCAGGCGCATCAGGCGAAGTTGGGACAACACCTATCCCCTCCTCTCGCCGGACTGGCGGGGGAAGCACTCAAAAACAAGGTGGCTGGTACAGGTCTTGGCCGGGAGTAACCGGAGGTTGCGTTGGAATCGGTGATAGGACCTTCCACCCAACAGGCTCTATTTTACTACAATCTTCGATTCTCTGCAACTTTTTCCGTTCGTAGCAGGTGCGCCACCCGGCTATGCACTCACTTGTCTCCATGTCCCCTTGTCTCCTTGTCTTGCGGTATAGTCCCAGGCCATCGCCCGCTGCTGGCTTTCCAGGGTGACCTGGTAGCGGGTTGCGGCTTGCTCTCCATCAGGCGGGGAGGGGGCGGGCGTCAGCAGTTGCGCGAAATGAGCCACCTCGAACGTACAGGCGGCTGGCGCGCCCGGGTGGACGATCAGGCTCAGGTCGTCGTGGACGACGATGGCCGGTTCTGCGCGGGGCGGGAAGCGCAATTCGTGGGAGGGCACACCCCGCTCGACAGCCGTATCGTCGGGCGGCAGGGCCAGGTAATGGCGCTGGGAGAGCGCGACGTTGAGCCACGAGGCACCTTCTGGTGTGGGGCGCAGGCAGACGCTTTCCTCCTGGCCTTGCACTTCCAGCAGGCCGAGACAGGGCAGGATTTCCTGAAGCAGGAACGTGAGGAGGCGCTGTGCGTGCTGCTCCATAGCGCGCCGTATCTTGGGCAGATTGTAGACCGTGGTGCCCAGAGCCAGGGTGCCGTCGCTTTCAAGCCTTGCCATGAGATCACACGCGGGAATCCATTCCGTAGTAGACAATTCGGTGGTCGCCCGAATTGCCTTCATGGTGGCGGTTTCCCAGCGGCTGTTGAGGTGGGGGCGCCGCGAGTTGGCCGGCAGCCAATACCAGCCTACCTCGGGGGCCAGGAACCATGCCTGTCTCAGGTGAGCCAGTTGGAGTTCAGGAGGTTGGCCCACCCATTCGTAGGCTGCGGTTGACAGGAGCACGCGATCGGCAGCAGCGCCGATCAGTCCGGCGTATCCCAGGAGTCTGAAGAGGAAACTGTGGTAGGGGGATGCTTGTTCGTGACGTGGCGGAGGGGCAACCTGCTTCATGCACGTGTGCTGCGCCCACACTTCCAGGCTACTTGCGCTCAATCCCCCGTCTGGATCGAGGTGGAGTTGGCCCTGATGGACCAGCGCCAGGGATCGCGCGGCGTCGTGCAAGAAAGTCAGCGAACGATCGGCCCAGGATAGGTGAAGCATGTAGACTCCTGTGGAATGGACAATCCTCCCACCATGTGGTACAATGGGAACAACGGCATAGGTCCTATCTTCGGTAACGAAATGGATGCCCAGTGCGCGATTGGGCCGGTCAAGGAGTGGTTTTCGATGAAAAACCATCACTGGAGCCGCAAGTGGTTTAACGCCACCCATGTGGAGGCAATTTCTCCCCGGCTGGTGGGAGAAGACGGCCTGATTTTGCCCCAAGGATCGCTCCCGGTGGGGCGCTACACCCACATGCCGGAATGACTGTCAGAAGAGAGTGCCCACCTGCGAGGGTATTGAGACTTGTACGCCATAGCGTACCATCTCAGAATGTAACGGTCAGAAGAGAGTGCCCACCTGCGAGGGTATTGAGACTTCATATCCAGGTACTGGTGACCCGTCCGGCATAAGTCAGAAGAGAGTGCCCACCTGCGAGGGTATTGAGACCAGGTTGACCGTTTCGTAGCGGTCGGCGAATCCTGGTCAGAAGAGAGTGCCCACCTGCGAGGGTATTGAGACTTCTGGCTTACATTCCTACAGTAAATACTGCAGGAGTCAGAAGAGAGTGCCCACCTGCGAGGGTATTGAGACTGGAAGCGCAACGCCCACTGCCCAAGATCGGCTGGGTCAGAAGAGAGTGCCCACCTGCGAGGGTATTGAGACTTAGTACAGACACCGCAAGCGGAGCAAGTCTTCGCGTCAGAAGAGAGTGCCCACCTGCGAGGGTATTGAGACTTCATTCTCTGTTTCTGTGCCCGTTCCTGGACAGTGTCAGAAGAGAGTGCCCACCTGCGAGGGTATTGAGACTAGAAAGGTAGTTACGGTAGTGACGACCGCCATGAGTCAGAAGAGAGTGCCCACCTGCGAGGGTATTGAGACTGGCAGTTACCGCAGATGTAGGGGTACTTATCTTTGTCAGAAGAGAGTGCCCACCTGCGAGGGTATTGAGACAACGCTGGACAAGTTGCTCGGCTCGGAGCTTCAAAGTCAGAAGAGAGTGCCCACCTGCGAGGGTATTGAGACCGAGGAGGATAGATTCCACTTGCAGCAAGTTGAAGGAAGTCAGAAGAGAGTGCCCACCTGCGAGGGTATTGAGACATCTTCGGCGCATCAAGCAACCGCGCCATCTGCTAGTCAGAAGAGAGTGCCCACCTGCGAGGGTATTGAGACACTGCCGTATTGGCGCTCATCTTTGCATCCTCCCAGTCAGAAGAGAGTGCCCACCTGCGAGGGTATTGAGACATTCCACCCCTTAAGATCCCTATCATATGCTGACGTCAGAAGAGAGTGCCCACCTGCGAGGGTATTGAGACAAGGATCCTTATAGTTGCTTAGCGGAAGAACCAGGAAGTCAGAAGAGAGTGCCCACCTGCGAGGGTATTGAGACCCGGAGGGCGCAGCCTGCCATTTCAAGGGATTCTGTCAGAAGAGAGTGCCCACCTGCGAGGGTATTGAGACGAGATAGAGTTGGCATCGGGGTCCACAGAAGTCGAGTCAGAAGAGAGTGCCCACCTGCGAGGGTATTGAGACGACCGATAAAAGTTTTCTACCCGTTGTCGGGCGGAAGTCAGAAGAGAGTGCCCACCTGCGAGGGTATTGAGACCCGTTTTCTCGGCGGTATAGTCCCCAACCGCATTGTCAGAAGAGAGTGCCCACCTGCGAGGGTATTGAGACATATCCCCTAGATAGACAAACTCCTGCACTTTCGGTCAGAAGAGAGTGCCCACCTGCGAGGGTATTGAGACGCAATCGCCCGCACGCGGAAGTAGTGCCAGCCGTAGTCAGAAGAGAGTGCCCACCTGCGAGGGTATTGAGACTCAATGCAGTGATGTATGTAACGAACGTGTCGTCGGTCAGAAGAGAGTGCCCACCTGCGAGGGTATTGAGACTTGGCCATTGCCGGATTTAGCGCCAATTTATCCAGGTCAGAAGAGAGTGCCCACCTGCGAGGGTATTGAGACCCAACCCCTTCCGTCAGCTGACGGATTCTGTTCCCGTCAGAAGAGAGTGCCCACCTGCGAGGGTATTGAGACTTCGGCTGGCCTGTTGCTGGACCGTTCGGTTCAGCCGGTCAGAAGAGAGTGCCCACCTGCGAGGGTATTGAGACCCGTCGCATACAATGAGACAACGATGCTAGTTGTCAGTCAGAAGAGAGTGCCCACCTGCGAGGGTATTGAGACTAACGCATTTTTACCTCCTTGGGTTTTTGCGCTTGGTCAGAAGAGAGTGCCCACCTGCGAGGGTATTGAGACATGACCATTGACGCCGAGCCGCGGATGTCATGCGGAGTCAGAAGAGAGTGCCCACCTGCGAGGGTATTGAGACACCGGTGCTTTCGCCGGCTGGTATGTAGCCTTTCAGTCAGAAGAGAGTGCCCACCTGCGAGGGTATTGAGACCAATGCCCGCACAGAAACCAAGAACGAAAAACCTCTGTCAGAAGAGAGTGCCCACCTGCGAGGGTATTGAGACGAAGTGCTTCTGCCTGTCTAGATTCCAAGCGTTTGGGTCAGAAGAGAGTGCCCACCTGCGAGGGTATTGAGACCATGGGTCAGATCAACGCGCGACGCCGAGAGATAAGGTCAGAAGAGAGTGCCCACCTGCGAGGGTATTGAGACGCTCTCTGCCAGGGTCGGGCATTTGAGCCGGGTACGTCAGAAGAGGGTGCCCACCTGCGAGGGTATTGAGACGCGAAACCGATAAGTGAAAGTGCCAAACTTTTCTTGTCAGAAGAGGGTGCCCACCTGCGAGGGTATTGAGACCGGACACGTACGAAGTCTGCGGTCTCGGCGTCAATGTCAGAAGAGGGTGCCCACCTGCGAGGAGGGTTGGAGGAGTCCCGACTGCTTACGCTGAGATTACGTTTTAGCGTAAGCAGTCAAATCACTGCTTACGGTTGCGGCGCTCTGGAAGCACGGCGCGAGCGGACTGCTTACGCTGGTGCAGC
>Ga0307379_10004973_pt1 | contig 18714 bp, 10 predicted proteins | sample UN2MG_FD_202237 | JGI IMG/M metagenome (GOLD analysis project Ga0307379, IMG submission 202237) | Soil microbial communities from Risofladan, Vaasa, Finland - UN-2 | ecosystem: Environmental > Terrestrial > Soil > Coastal area > Acid sulfate soil | place: Finland: Risofladan, Vaasa | collected... | reverse complement strand
GGACGATATGTTTCTTTTCTTGTAATTCCTTTACTAATTCTTGTGGAAAGGGATTTCCCCCCTCCTTCTTAAGATTGAATTGCCAAGGAACTACAACTAAATTAATATCCTTTCCCTCAACAGCATCTAAGAATGATTTAGCAGTGTACCCCCTACTTGATGCTATAACAATCCTGTTGATATTTCTTAATTTTGCCCTTTCTAGAACTAATTTTATAACTTCTGCTGTATTTTCTTTACCTGGTTTTTCGAAATAAACAATTTTTTCTTCCATTTTTTTTACCTTTCATGTTTATGATATAAAACATTATAATTTCACTAATGGAAATATTTTATTAAAAATAAAAATATTTCTAATTAATCTTTATCTTATCATCCCAGCATAAAAATTTCAAAATATATACTCCATTTCTCAAAAAAATATTAAACTTGTTGAAGGATTATTTCTTGACATACATTTAAGACAACGCCCTGTCTCTTGTCCTATCGCACTTTTCTATCTAGTGAACTTGTGAAGCCTCGTACAATAAGCATATGCAAAATTAAATTGAATATGCTATGCTGATTTCAAGAAGAGCTTGTCGTATGGACAGGTCAATTGAAGCCGGAACGATCAGGAAAAATCGATCAGTTCGTGGGTCAGATGGACCGCCCTTCGATAAGCTTGGACAGTATCAAAAGCGATAGGTGTCTATTATTTGTTTAGAGGTTTGCAAAATCCTTCTTTGAATTTTAAACGCCAAAACCTCACTCAACCCCTTATAAAATAAGGCTTTCCACCCACATCTAAAATAAGCCCTTTTAAGCGCTTATTTTAAAAAATATGACCAATCCACCTTACCTCACCTCAAAAAATGCCGCTACGACAATATTTCGCTAAAACCCTTATTTTGCAAGGCTTTCAGACTCCTAAAAATGCAACTTTTAGCCCTTTTTTACCTCATTTTCTCCCTATTTTAGAAGCACTACCACCATCCCATATAACAAAAAAACTCAGAAACCTTTATATTTTCTGCGTTTTAAGGCCTTACTATTTTTTCTTTTAAAAACTGATAATCCTCTGATTCTATATATATTTATCTCTCTTGATTAGCTAAAAATCAGTTTTCCTGTCCCTCTCTTTTCCCTCTTTTAATTACAACTGTCCCCTGTCATGCTCAGGAAAGCCTTGTAAAATAAGAGTCTTAAGGATAGGTTGCGTATTTTTGATTATAAGCGCCTATTTTGCCTCAACTTATAGTTTTACCCTCAAAAAAAGGGTGTTTTTTGACCTATTTTCACTCCCTCAAAATCTTAAAATGACTTACTGTAAGGGTTATAGAATTTCGGGGAGATTAAAAAAGGCTAAAAAAGATGTCGTAAATGCCGATTTTTCGAAAAATGAAGTGCGTTTAAAGGCACTCTCCATGCGTTTTAAAAAAAAGGGGGGGACAGTCTTCTTTTTTCCTCCCACATTCAGTGCAGGACAAAAAGTAAAGCCTGTCCCCATTTTTTAAAAGCTTTGCAAATAAAGAGTTTTAAAGGGGATAAATAGGAACGGAGAACCGTCCCCTGTTCTTTTACAAATTACTGTTCCTGGATATATCTTAAACCAATCTTCATTACATATCCCCTTAATTTTTATTATTTAAAAATATATCGGGTTAAATTACAAAACTCATTTCTATAAGATACAAAAATTACTAAATCACTGAACATGTCCAACATATCCGAACAATTCCTACTTTACTTCACCTTCAACATCCTTAATAAATCTTCTTTTAGCTCAGTATTTTTTACTTGAGAAAAAGAAGTTTCTTTTAAAATGTTTACAAATTCTTTTCCTAACTTTTTGAGAATCCTTTCCCATATCTCATAATAATCATGTTCTATATTTATATAATCAACAATCCCTCTTCTCTCCGGAATAACTAACTCTGGCATCTCACTAATAACCTCTTCTAAAACCGATGATACTACGTTCATGTCTAACTTGATAAAAGCCGCATCTCCTGAAATCTGCGAAATTTGCTTAAATCGCTCTCTTAATTTAGCACAAAGTCTCTCAGAAAGAAGGTCTATCTCTTTTTCTGCATGCTCAAATATTTCCTCTACATCTTCCTCCTTAATCACTCTTTCTTTCTGAAAAAAGGGTTCTATCCAATCGTGATTTAAGATAGGAGTCTCCCGATATTTATTAACCAATTTTAATAATACCGGGACAGGTAGAAAAGAAAGTTGAAAGCCGGTGATATCTTTAAATTTCCTACAACATCCTTCTGTCTCACCAGGGAAGTCAGGGGCAACCAGCAGCATATATTTGGCATAACCTTTATAGGCACCAATGAGTTTGTCTTTGAATAGATCAAGACAATAACTTTTTAAGGTATATAAATAATCTTGTTTTTTAACCAGATAATTATAGGTTCCTTCCGCAGCAGTCTTACATTCTACTACGATAAAATAGGGATGCACCGCCCTTCCGGCAATTAAGACTATATCCCAGCCATGACCACTCCGCTGAGGGATGGTATCAAAATCCAAAAGTAAGAAGGCTCGATTTACTAAATCCTCAAAAACATTCTCCGGTTCATCATGGTATTTCTCTCGGGCTATTGTCCTATTTTGTCGAGCAATATCTAAAAAATCGGTATTAAGTTTTTCTAAATCCCCCTCTATATCTCGATGAGTGAGTTCTTCTCCTTCATCTCTTTTACGTTGGTTTACTACCTCTAATAATTCCTCCAATACCTGTCCTTCAATATAATTAATCTTATCTTTTGGATTGATTTCTTTTTCATAAATCAATTGGGCAATTGCTGCGGCATAATGTTTACAAAAGGGGGTACTCCCCTTCTTTACTTGATAGAGATAATCGGCACACTTATCATCACACAGATAAGAAAAGTTTTCTTTTCCTAAATTATTAATAATTACTCTATGTCCACCCACATCTACAATGGGGGAAATTTTATCTCTACCCCTTATGGTTACCCGCTTATTTAAAAAATGGTCTCGACCATCTCTAATCTTAACTAATAGTTTATCTATCTGGTAAATATTGCAAATATTTTTTAACTCCTCCAAAGAAATTTCCAGATTATCAACCATAAACTTAGCCAGTTCCTTTTTTGTTCCGGAATATCCTTTTAGGTAATTTTTCTCACAAATTTCCTTTAAGTTGCATACGGTCAGAGTTTGAAGGATAGATAATTTTTCTCGCTTATCACTCATTTAAAATCCTCCCTTCGAAATAAAATACTTTCCATTCTTTCAATACTCGAAATAAGTTTGCCATGCAATTCAGCTGAGTACATTTACCACCTCTAAGGGACCAGCTCTAATATCAAGAGCTAACTCCAAAGATTAATTCATTCATAATTTTCCCTCCAATGTTTATAAGCATTTTCTCTGGCTTCTTCCTCAGTTCGGCCCCAACCATGTGCATGCTTTCCATAATCTTTTCCCTTCCCATAGAGGTGAACATCAACTCCACCTGAGAGAAGTGAACCAGGATCTACAGTTACAACTTCTTTCCTATCCCACTTCTTGTCTTTATCCACCCTTTATTACCTCCTACATTATAGATTTGTCTTCTTAGGAAAATAGGTGTCCCTATTATCTATCACTGTTCCATTAAAATTCGTCTACTGTTTTGCCTTGGTCAAACGAATCTTGATCATCATTATAATATTTTCAAATATGGAGAATGTTAGTCAATCCCATAATTTCTAAAAATGTAACTGGGAGGAAAACCATTGGCATATGTCGTATACTGAGTATTAGCATTTCTGTGATAAAAAAGATTCCATTTTTCTTTAAAATTATGAATGTTTGCAAATCTATAAAAATTATCCCAAGGAAGATATATCCAACCATCGTGACTTACTGGTGGCGAGCCTTCATGTCCAGTTGTCTTGTAAAAATATATCTGACATGGGGTTGTTTTTAACATACCGTCAATAGAATTATAATAACGAATTATGGTATGGGTATAAATGTGTTTATTCTTCATAGCAAAAATAAAACCATGATAACAACTTATTCCGATACTTTTTGCCAGCATATTTTCAGCTGTTGTATCCTCTCCGCATGTACCATAAAACTTTCCTGTTTTTATAAATTGTCTCCATTGCCAATCAGGATTAAAAATAGTCCCCGCTAAAATTTTTACCTCTTCTACATCAATCAGTTCATTAGGATTACCTCTAAAATGATTCTTTCCAAAGTAGAGATAATCGTTCAGGTTTGCCATTAACTTATCAATTTTATCATTGTATTCTTTTGGAAATTCATTTGTAATATGCTGCATATCTATTGCTGAATCTTCCACGCTTAAATCAACAAATCCCTTTTTAATCATCCATCTTTGCATATCCTTTAATGTATCGTTTTCGATAAAAAACCAGTTAAAGTCTTCAATATTCATTTGTCTATTTCTAAAAATATCATACCAGAAGAGTGGTTCTTTTTGTTTATTCCAATAAAGAGTTGCTGGTGCACCCCATACCAATCCTAAATCGGCTTCCAAGGGATAATCCTTGACTTGCCAATCAACGGAGTACTGTTGGATAATTTCATCAGTTTCAATAATTTGATCAAATCGCTGTGATACATATTTTCTTATTTCTTGATTGACTTCATGGTCTCCAATTGTTATGACAGAACCATAAGCCAAACCGCAAGCCAAAGCAACTACGTAGTAATCCTTGGGAACATTTCTATCTTTCACCAAATAAAATAAAACCTGTAATTGCGTATTGTAATTCGGAACATTAAAGGAAAACATATTCTGATTGGGAACTCCATATTCATCTATCAGGCAAATTCCCTTTCTCAATTGATAATCAGTTTTTGAAGCATTAATGATCGCTTCTATTTGTTGGATAGCCTTTTTTTCGTCAGTGGAAATCCCATCTCTAAGTTCTGGTAAATTGTATAAATCATCTGTTAGATAACCATAGGGTTCTGAATTGGCTAGATTAAAGGTTTTAGCCCATTTCATATCACGGGAGGTAATACCATCTAGTACATTTCTTGTTACCAAAATCCTTAATAGATCAGGTTTATTTTGAACAGTGTCAATAAACTTTTTTTCAGTTTTTGAAATAGATTTATCTTCCATAAACAAGCCAGTTTCCAAAGCCCATTTAGCTGCATCATAATCCTTATTTTTTATTATTTTAGACAAATCAATAAATTGAGAAATATCTTCAATGGAAGCCTCCATAGCATAGACTTCCGGCATTCTAAATAAATCCAGAGTTAACTTATCGAGAACGAGAGACTTATTGAGTATTTCATCAGAGATCCCTAGATTTTTATTATATTCTATTGAAATTGAAGGTTTGGGGGGTTCAGTAATACTTTCTTCTTTTATTTTTTCTAAGACTTCTTTGGAGAATCCGTTATTATAGACTTCTTTTGCAAAGTTCTTTTGTTTTTCCTCTGGCAAATTTTGCAATATGTCAATAAATTCTTTCTCGTATTCATCAAGTTCTCCGAGAGAGGTGAGATAAACATTATATATTACCGGAAATTTCCCTTTGATATAATCTTTTACATCAATTGTCTCTGAAGCAAAGATAAAAGAAGTGTTTAAGAGTATTACACAAAATAATATTCCTATAATTACAAATAAATTTAAAAATGGTTTTTTTAAAATTTTCATATTCTTTTTCCTCCTATTTAATATTTCACAAAATTTTAATTAAATAAAAATAATTAATTTCCGTTTATTATTTTATCGTAGTCCAATTAATCCCTTTTACTTCCCTTAGTTTCTCAGCTTTCAGATATGACCACCAAAGAATATCAAATATTCTTATCTTACTTAAATTTTTAAGATTATTTTTGGATACTTCTTTAAAGATATAATTTAGATTTTTCCGATTACTTCCCATATTCAGATTTTTATAAAAATCTATAAATATTTCATCGGATTTATTTTCTGCCCATTGCTTATTAACTTTTTCACGATACTTATTTTGAAGAGGATTATCAATCATGGGGATAATCTTTGGATAAAGCGTATGCAGAATTTTAGAAGAAGTAGACAAAGCAATACCATTAATCTTTAACAAATTCTGAATAACAAATTCATTTAGTTCTTTAATCTGCTCATCTCTGTCTTTCTCTTCCAGGTCTAAAAACTGCTCGAGATTATATTTAAAGATATTTAAGCTCTTTGTACTTTCAGTTATTTTTTTACATTCTAAAAGTACTTCTTTCTTGATACGTGCGCCAATTTTATTTACATCCTCAATTTTTCTATCTCTATGTTCTAGAAGTAGGTCGTATTTAGCATAAAAATCATTTTGGTAGCAGTAGCATTCGATTAAAGTGATGGGTTCAGGAATTTCAAATGATATTTTCGAGAATAAAAAAAATTTCATTTTAATACCTCGGTACTTGGAACTAAATCCTTATAATTAACAATTATGTTTAATTCTAAAGTTTCCAATAATATTTCTTTATTTTCTTGGCCATTAGTTTTCGGCGTTCTTGGAGAAACTCTTCATAATGCTCAATGGTTTTGTTTTCCATTCCTTCGGGAATACAATGCATAACAAAATTATCTCTAATTTGATCCAAATCTGTTATTGCTCCATAAGCAGCTCTTTCATTACCATTACGACAATATTCCAATAATTTAGAGAAATAATCTGCGGGGGATTTATCACCAATTGAAATATTAATTTCGCTCTGCATCATTACATAATTTGCAATCTGATTATATTTATTCCGCGTCAAGCCATGCTTCTTAAGATAATTCCTTGGGAACAGATGATGAACATCTCCTTTGAATGCAAGAAGGTCTTGAACGGTTATGTCCCGGGATAAAAATCCCTTATCATTTTTATAAACTTGGGAAGCGAGATAGACATTAAAATACGGACTACTGGCAACCGATGTATTCATTTGTTGAGGTAAGCCTGCATTCCAAAACGCATCTGATAATTCAGCAGCCTCTACATCTTCTATATATTTAGTAATACCTATTTCATTAATTCGTTTTATATCAAAATCAAAGGATGACTCTGGTGAACTTGAATAGCGTCTTGTAAGCATAGACATCACAAACCATTTTCGTATATATGATTCTATCTTGGCGGGTGCTATTCTTTGATCTCTTAGCACGATGTAAAGAATATAAGCAAAATTTATGGTGTTCTGCGAACGTATCATAGAGGATTCTATAAATCCGGCGGAACGAAGAATCATAATAAAATTCTTAAAATTCGTTTCATTCATAAAATCAAAGAGACCTTCTTTAAGTTTATTAAAAGATTCCTCTGCAATTAACTCTTCATAATCCCGAGTTACAAAATTCCTTCCTGACAATAAAGCAACTAAATCTGCCAGTCGCCCCCTCTTAAACTGTGAGGTAAAAGCAACCCTTAACATATCTGTATAAGATGGATCATATAAATCATCATTTTCGTTTTTTAACCAAGTCATTTTTTGAAAATATTCTGTCTTGGCAAATTCTTGGTCTGTATCTGCAAGCTGTGGGTAAAATTCGGGAAAAACTGCCAAGTGGCAAAAATAATCGATGCATTTTCTTAATTCATTACCCCCATAAATTTCATTAGCTGCAATTTTTGACATTGCAAAATCAGCTTGACTAAGAATAGCACCTTGTGAATTGATACGGATAAAAATTTCCGTAACTGTTTCTATGTCTAAATCAGAATTTAATTCAATTAATCCAATCTGGTTATGAATAATACCTAATAACGGTTCAATGCTCTTAAAAATCTCATTTTGATCACTTCCCTCATTGTTCTTACAATATTTGTTAACGAATTCTAAAACTTCTATTTCGGGAGAAAGAATTTTTGATATATCAGGTATCCAAGATTTATCTTTACGAATTGCAGGATTAGTAACTTCGAATTTACGTTCTTTCGGATGAAATGCAATAATTATCTTTACCCTTCTATAATCTTTATCAACTATATATTCTCCAAGTAAAGCTGCCATTAGTGCCGTTACTCGTTGCTGTCCATCAATAAGTATTTTTTTCCCTTTTGATCGGGTTCCATCTTTAAGTCTTACTGAAGGATTATGCCAAGCAATTAAATAACCTATCGGATACCCTTGGTATAATGAATCAATAAGATCACGTACTTTTACTGCATTCCAAACAAAAGGACGTTGAATTTCTGGTATTGCAATTTCATTTGACCTGATATCTACCAATAATGAATTAACGGATTTTTGATTTACTGAATATCTGTTGACTATCATATTACCCCTCTTTTCTTTTAAAATATAAACTTCATATTCTTATAATTCTATTATAATATCTATATGAACCACTGAAAGTGCAAATGCGTCGTAAGTGGTGTTTCTATTTTTCCTTAATAAATAGACACATCCTATTTTTTCTATGGTTTAGCTTTCCATTTTACGAGGTCTTCCTTTGGGACGTCTATCTATAATAATACCTAAAGTTTCAACCATCCAGTTAATAAACTCTTCAGATCCTATAGGTCGTCACGGTAGGACAGCCAGTTACCTGACTGCCCCCGCACAGATCCCAGCGTGCGGAACTACCGCACTGGGCTCTTCAGAAATACTCGCTTCCGTAAAAGACAACTTAATATTGCCTTCTTTGCTATTCCCTGCAGGGAGGTTTGCATTTGTTATCCAGTCCTACTTTGCCCGGCAAATGTTTCCTTTGCAGGCTACGTATTCTGTCAGCCCCTTCCTCTATTGTATAGAGTACTATGAGCTGATCCGAATCCCTATAAGCCATCAGTCACCCTCTCTTTTCATCGGGTAGACTTACCTTATCGTAAGGAGCTTATAGGGTCTCCCAAGTTCTTTATATCTCTCTACAGACATGCCATGTGCCAAGACCCCGACAGACCCTCTTTAGAATCTCGCCATATGCGATTCTTTTGTGTAGGCTTCCGTTGCGGAAACGACGTCGCCATCTGCATTAATCTTTATTTACGAGGCTGTATCATTCACTTCAGGAAGTACGGTCTTCCCTATGGCCTATCTGTTTCCCTGTGTACGCTTCATCTAATGGTTACCCATTTCAATGCAACACTTGGTATGGGTGGTTGGCTAGACCTTACCCAACAAGGACTTTCACCCTGCAAGAAATATAAAACTTCTTGGCGCTCGTCACGGTAGGACAGCCAGTTACCTGACTGCCCCCGCACAGATCCCAGCGTGCGGAACTACCGCACTGGGCTCTTCAGAAATACTCGCTTCCGTAAAAGACAAATTAGTATTGCCTTCTTTGCTATTCCCTGCAGTGAGGTTTGCATTTGTTCCTCCAGTCCTACTTTGCCCGGCAAATGTTTCCTTTGCAGGCTACGTATTCTGTCAGCCCCTTCCTCTATTGTATAGAGTAATATGAGCTGATCCGAATCCCTATAAGCCATCAGTCATCCTCTCTTTTCATCGGGTAGACTTACCTACCTTAGGAGCTTATAGGGTCTCCCAAGTTCTTTATATCTCTCTACAGACATGCCATGTGCCAAGACCCCGACAGACCCTCTAAGAATCTCGCCATATGCGATTCTTTTGTATAGGCTTCCGTTGCAGAAACGACGTCGCCATCTGCTTTAATCTTTATTTACGAGGCTGTATAATTCACTTCAGGAAGTACGGTCTTCCTTATGGCCTATCTGTTTCCCTGTGTACGCTTCATCTAATGGTTACCCATTTCAATGCAACACTCAGTATGGGTGGTTGGCTAGACCTTACCCAACAGGGACTTTCACCCTGTAAGAAATATAAAACTTCTTGGCGCTCGTCACGGTAGGACAGCCAGTTACCTGACTGCCCCCGCACAGATCCCAGCGTGCGGAACTACCGCACTGGGCTCTTCAGAAATACTCGCTTCCGTAAAAGACAAATTAGTATTGCCTTCTTTGCTATTCCCTGCAGGGAGGTTTGCATTTGTTATCCAGTCCTACTTTGCCCGGCAAATGTTTCCTTTGCAGGCTACGTATTCTGTCAGCCCCTTCCTCTATTGTATAGAGTAATATGAGCTGATCCGAATCCCTATAAGCCATCAGTCATCCTCTCTTTTCATCGGGTAGACTTACCTACCTTAGGAGCTTATAGGGTCTCCCAAGTTCTTTATATCTCTCTACAGACATGCCATGTGCCAAGACCCCGACAGACCCTCTAAGAATCTCGCCATATGCGATTCTTTTGTATAGGCTTCCGTTGCAGAAACGACGTCGCCATCTGCTTTAATCTTTATTTACGAGGCTGTATAATTCACTTCAGGAAGTACGGTCTTCCTTATGGCCTATCTGTTTCCCTGTGTACGCTTCATCTAATGGTTACCCATTTCAATGCAACACTCAGTATGGGTGGTTGGCTAGACCTTACCCAACAGGGACTTTCACCCTGTAAGAAATATAAAACTTCTTGGCGCTCTTCCGCTAAAAGTTACCGAATTGTTGACTTGGTACACCCCTCCCCTATTTATCTAATTTGAAAGTAAAATATTAATTGTCTATGAAAATGGGATGTGTCCTTATTATTATCATCTTAAGTCAGTTTTTTTATTTTTTGGAGTAGCAAAAACGGAACTTTTTATGCTTTGCCCTCCTGCTACCATATTTTCATCATCAACAATTTCAGGCCACTCTGACCCTCTTATATCTTTGAGATTTATAGGAATATCAATTATATCTTGTGGTTTACTATTTCTGTAGAAAGTAAGTTCACTCAAGCCTTCATACCTTTTAAGATTGGTCAATAAATATGCTATGGGAAAATATTTAAAGATGCTGAAAAACCCAACCCCACCGCCAAATTTCCCACGTACCGCAGGCATTGCAATATCCCTTATTATAACTGTATTTGTATAAGGGTGAACCCAGTAAAATATATTAATTTCCTCAGGAATGCTCGCATTTTCATCAAAAATAAAATTACGAATTTGTTCATCCGTTGTAACTTTATCAATATCAGCTTTTGCAGCTAAAAGATGCGCGAGTATTGCTCTTATTAATAAATATGGTTTAGTTTTATAATAAATAGTTGATGGTAATATTAAGTCGCTTTTTAAAATATTGCCAACACCGCGTGCAAATCCATTTAGCACCGGATCAAACTTTCTACCAATTTTTTCATTGCATTCCTTACAAATTGTCCGATATTTTACTCCATTTTGCGAAATAGAATATTTTCTATTAACCTTAGTTACAGTCATATGAGAGAAGACTGTTTCTTGTTCAACCGCGGATAAGTAAATTCCTCCTTTGGGTGGAACATGATCCCATGAAAGATGTTTTCTTTTCTTGCAGATATTACATTGGCTCACTTTTCCTCTTTTAAATTTTGTAGAATATAATTGTGTATCTTCTTTTTTCATAATATACCTTCCGGTTAAGAAACCCTTAGGTCCTATTATAGCTTGTCACGGTAGGACAGCCAGTTACCTGACTGCCCCCGCACAGATCCCAGCGTGCGGAACTACCGCACTGGGCTCTTCAGAGATACTCGCTTCCGTAAAAGACACATTAGTATTGCCTTCTTTGCTATTCCCTGCAGGGAGGTTTGCATTTGTTATCCAGTCCTACTTGCCCGGCAAATGTTTCCTTTGCAGGCTACGTATTCTGTCAGCCCCTTCCTCTATTTCATAGAGTACTATGAGCTGATCCGAATCCCTATAAGCCGTCAGTCATCCTCTCTTTTCATCGGGTAGACTTACCTTGTAGTAAGGAGCCTATAGGGTCTCCCAAGTTCTTTATATCTCTCTACAGACATGCCATGTGCCAAGACCCCGACAGACCCTCTTTAGAATCTCGCCATATGCGATTCTTTTGTATAGGCTTCCGTTGCGAAAACGACGTCGCCATCTGCATTAATCTTTATTTACGAGGCTGTATAGTTCACTTCAGGAAGTACGGTCTTCCCTATGGCCTATCTGTTTCCCTGTGTACGCTTCATCTAATGGTTACCCATTTTGATGCAACACTTAGTACGGGTGGTTGGCTAGACCTTACCCAACAGGGACTTTCACCCTGCAAGACATATAAAACTTCTTGGCGCTCTTCCGCTAAAAGTTACCAAAATATTGAACTAGTACATGTGTCATTTTTCAAAATAATTAATGCAAAAAATATGAAACTTGTCTTTTTGTTTAATTTTTACCAATTAATGTGTTTAGCACCAGTTACTTTTGCGCCAGATACAATAATATTGTCAGTCCCCGTTCCAACGCAAATAAGTAAATCATAATACTCGTAAATGCCACCATAGCTATCATTTGTTGGAGCTTCGAGCTCGCTATCAGTTACTGCAGTAAAGCTGCCAAAAAGTCGCACAAAACTTTCTCCTACATCTTTAGCATAATTTTCACTAACTAGTGGAGAAGTAACAACTGCAAGGCTAATTGTTTTATCTTTTATAGTTACAGCTGCATCTTTAACATATTCTGATTGCACTATCTGACCTATTGCCATCTGTATTGCTTCCTGTGATATTTCCGGTAAAACTTTCTTTTCTCCACCTCCACACCCTGTAGTCATAATAGTTAATACAAAAAATAAAACTAGCATATCAAATATTATAAAATATTTTCGTTTCAAATTATTACCCTCCTTAAAGTTTCCAATAGTAATTCCTTATTTTCTTAGCCATTAGTTAAGTGGGGACACATCCTAGCTTTCCCTTTTACGAAGGATAATGGGGTCAGGTCATGCAATATCACTTTTCCTCTTCCCCCCTAATTTTTTTAATTAAAATGGGACAACACATCCTATTTTTTCTATGGTTTAGCTTTCCATTTTACGAGGTTTTCCTTTAAGACGTCTATCTATAATAATACCTAAAACCTCAACCATCTGGTGAAGAAACTCCTCAGATCCTATAGATTGTCACGGTAGGACAGCCAGTTACCCGACTGCCCCCGCACAGATCCCAGCGTGCGGAATTACCGCACTGGGCTCTTCAGAGATACTCGCTTCCGTAAAAGACAAATTAGTATTGCCTTCTTTGCTATTCCCTGCAGTGAGGTTTGCATTTGTTTTCCCAGTCCTACTTTGCCCGGCAAATGTTTCCTTTGCAGGCTACGTATTCTGTCAGCCCCTTCCTCTATTTGATAGAGTAATATGAGCTGATCCGAATCCCTATAAGCCATCAGTCATCCTCTCTTTTCATCGGGTAGACTTACCTTTTGATAAGGAGCTTATAGGGTCTCCCAAGTTCTTTATATCTCTCTACAGACATGCCATGTGCCAAGACCCCGGCAGACCCTCTTTAGAATCTCGCCTTTAGCGATTCTTTTGTGTAGGCTTCCGTTGCGAAAACGACGTCGCCATCTGCATTAATCTTTATTTACGAGGCTGTATAGTTCACTTCAGGAAGTACGGTCTTCCCTATGGCCTATCTGTTTCCCTGTGTACGCTTCATCTAATGGTTACCCATTTCAATGCAACACTCGATATGGGTGGTTGGCTAGACCTTACCCAACAAGGACTTTCACCCTGTAAGAAATATAAAACTTCTTGGCGCTCTTCCACTAAAAGTTACCTAATTATTGACCTGGTACACCTTCCCTATTTATCTAATTTAAAAGTAAAATATCAATTATCTAAGAAAATGGGATGTGGCCTTATTTATTTCAATATATTATTGCTTAGTTAATTTAAATCCATATTTTTGAGCTCTTATTTTAAAAGCTTCTTCGCTTCCTTCCATTATATCCTTTACTTGTTCAATTATTTGCGAACAATCAATAGATCCTTGATCTACAACTATTCCCTTCTCTTCAGATGGGGCATCCAAAACTATTATTTGCTCTGCATCTCCCGAGACAGGAATATTAGGATTATGAGTTGCTACAATTATTTGTCTTTTTTCCTTTAAACTTCTCAACACATCAACAACTAAGTCAAATATTAATTTATTATCTAAATTATCCTCAGGTTGATCTATAATTATGGGATTTCTTCCTTCTAAAAGAATTATTGGAACTAAAGCATTACATCTTTGACCTGGAGAAAGATTTTCTATGGATGTCTTTCCTAAGCATATTTGAGGTTGATCGTCAACGATAAGATGTTCAAGTTCCAAGAGTATTTTTAATTTATCAGGATCATAATACTCATTACCATTTAAAAATGGAGAGAAATAAGATATAATTATTCTAGCTTTTTCTTCATCTATAATATTTTTTTCATTAGAATCGATTGTTGTAAGCCTTCCTACTTCTTTACTAAGAATAATTTTAATAAAATTAATAGGCAAATACTTTTTTGAAATTAAACGTGCATAATCTTTCTCTAAGTAATGCATGCCAATTCCTTTTAAAATACCTTCATTTTGCGTTCCGTATTTTTTACTGCCTAATTTTTTTTCAAATTCTGTTCGATCTAATAATTTTTTTATTGATACTGTTATTTTTATTTTTCCTTTAAGATTTCTAAGTTTATTATTCATTTCTTTTACTTTATTGTTTCTCTTTTGATAAATTCCATCCTTTATCTCCATTAAAAATGGTACAGTTTCTTCCCACCTTTTCTTTAAAAGTTCTTCAATTTTATTTTGACATTCAATTATCTTTTTCTTGCTCTCTTTCATTTTAAATACTTGACTTGCTAAAATTTTCCTTGTATTTATTTTTCTTTTAAATTCTTTTTCAGTAAGCCCTTCTTCAATTTTATTTAAATCCTCTTGAATAACTAGATTCTCTTTTTCAAGTTTTTGAAGTTCTTTCTCAATTAAAGATAAAAAAACATCAAATTTTTCAATTAGTAAATTATAATATATTACAATTTCTTCTAATGTTTTTATTAAACGAGATGATTCCAAAATAGGTAATTTTTCAAGTTCATTTTCTTGTTCTTCAACGGCTTTTGTTATTATTTCAGTGAGCATCTCGTGCAAATTATATTTTTCATCACCTTCCTTTAAAAAAGTACTTTTTATTCCCATAATTTCATTTTTTATTTTTTCTAAAGTTCTTCTTTTCTTTTCATTCAAATCAAAATTTTCATAAATCTCTTTCATCTTTTTAGTATTCAATTTTTGTAAATCTTTTTCCTTTTCATCTAGAGTCGTTATTTTATCTAATAAATCTTTTATTTCTTGTGCATAATCAATTACTGCTTGTGTATTTTTTTCAATTAATCTTCTCTGTTGAATTTCATTAGATTTTAATTCTTCAATACCATCTATAAATCTATCTATTAATTCTCTTTGTTCTTTAGTATTACGAGCTAATATTTCAATTTCGCCCCAACCATACAGCTCTATTTGTAACTTAGGAGAAGAAGATGGGTCCTCATATCTAATATCTCCATTTAAACTATATGTTCTAACTTCTGTTATATTGTCTAATTGATAATTTGTTTTTAAAACTAGTTCATCACTATTATCATCTTCAAATAGTAATTTGATTTCAGTATCTTTTAAGGTTTTTTTTTGACGTTCCCTAATATCTTTCTTTTTACCTTCATCTAAATGATCTATTCTTTTTTTAAAAATATATCGAATAGCATCAATTAAAGCAGATTTCCCTGAACCTCTCCCACCAATTATACAGTTAAGATTTTCAGAAAATCCAAAAATTTCATCGTCAAAAAAACCGGCTTCAAAAGAAATTCCTACTATTTTCCGAACCTTTTGTACGATAGCGTCTCCCTCATATTTAATTCTTACTTCAGGTTCTTTTAAAGCTTTTTTTAAATCTTCCATTCCTACTTTAGTCATTTTAATATATGTAGAATATCCTTTTAGCCCTATATCTTCTAAATTGTGTGCATCCGAGCTGATAATACAAGTAATTGGTCTAATGCCTAATTCATGCATATGAACACCTCGGTAAAATTCTTTTTCTTCTGGTCTTGCTATTTCAACAGCATCAAAATCATATTTACTCAGGAAAGAAAGATACTGGTTTTGAATCTTATTTTCTTGATCAATTTTTCTTCGTTTAAGTTTTTCTAATTCTTTACATTCTTTCGGTGTAATATCTTTTTTGCCAAATTTGTCCTGAAGCATTTCTATTGTCTTTTTAATATGCAATTTTTCGATATTTGAGGTAAAAAAATAATCTCTTGTACCACTTTCTGAATTTACATGAGAAGCAATACAAATACCACCTAACTTATGTGTCGTACTTATAAAATCTTTTATATGCATATTTGCTTTAGAATCTTCATCTCTTTTGCCATAAAGATCCATCTCTGAATCTTCTGGAAAAACTTTATCAATATCATTACTTGAAGTTCCTTGAGGGAAAATAGTTAGTAAATGAATTGTTTCGTTATCAAACTCAGAAGCTTGCATATTTGCTTCCATGCCTGGTAAGATAATTATTTTATTAGTTGATAATTTTGAAATTTTTTCAGCAACTCTACTTTTATTATGATCTGTAATTGCAATAATACTAAGATTTTTTTGAGGCTCTGAAGCTGATTCAATAAAATATTCTTCTTTAGCATCTTTGTCTTTCTTTGTAAGACATTTTGCACATCCTTTTTTATCTCCTTTTTTTGGAAAGTCGTAAGATTCATGAGAATGCACATGAAGGTCGACTCTATAAAATTTTGCAGTTTTTTTTAATTTGTCGTTGATTTTTCGTTTTAATTTTTCATACATACCTATTCTCTCCTTTGGGACTTATATTAAAACAATATATAAGGCAAGCTTAAGGGTCAGGTTTCACAATTTCACATTTTTATCAATAATTATTCTCGATTCAACCATTAAGGGGTCAAGTCTTGCAATATCACTTATCATCTTCCCTTTCGATTTTTTTTAATCGCTCTGCTTACTGTAGTATAATGCACGTCAATATATTCTGCTATATCTTTTAAGGTATAGCCTTACTGTAGGTAAGCCTCATATATTGCTTGCTATTTTGACTTCTTGTCCTTATATTTAAAGCTCTCATTCAGGGGTGGCCTGGTCATATTGCTAATATTGCATAGCCCTTGTTATATTGCAAGACCTGACCCTCTATTTGTACTCGGCGTAGGAAATTATTTCATTTTTTCGCAGTATTTCTGATAATTTTTCAGCCATTTCGCTCCACAGAAGACATCCATACATTTTAGCTAAACCCGCGCCTAAAAAAATATAAGATTGTCATCTTTTGCCGCCTGATGCAGTTCAGAAAAGTTTTTTTCTTGGAACCGGAGTAAATTTTCAATTTCTTCCCGTGATAAAGTACCTTTCATATTTTGCTGCTTCCTTTTATCCATGCACTATTAAAATAAATCATAGGATTAGATCTTGTAATATAATATTTGCTTTAACTTTGGATTTTTTTGATCGATTTAATGTTTCTCTGATTTTAGTTTTTATTCTGGAATAAAGAAAATTATTTGGCTATCCTGATTGATTCTGTTTTACAATATAACCATATGTAGATTTAATAAATTTTGTTATATTTCAAGACCTGACCCCATAGATTTCTTAAAACCAATACAAAAATTTATTTTGTTCTTTTTCATTTTTAAACTCATAATTATTATTTGCTAAATATGTCACAATAGGAACCAATAATGCATCTGATTTTAATTCATAAGAATTGCTGGAATTAATATATGCCTTATCATCTAATATATTTAATAAAAATACTAAAGCTCTTTTTAATCTTTCCCATGATTCCCTTATTTTTTCAATTGACACTTTATAATACCCCTCAAATTTTGCATGACCAGTAGCTATAGAGGTTAAACACCTTATTAGAAAATTAAAATCAAGAAAATAACCCTTCTTACTATACAAAATTAATTCTTCTCTAAATAAATCTTTGATTCCTGGCCAGAAAGAACAAGTATATGCCAAGGCTAAATCTTCTTCAGAAAGAGTTCTACCTTGTTTATTTACTAAATTAAATATTTTTACAATTTCTTTTATATTGCTTAAACTTGTCAATTTTTCTTCGTCTACATAGTATTCATATTTTCTAATTTCATCTAATTTTTCTAAATGTTCTAGATATTTAAAATAGTAATCCTTATTTTTACTTTTAAGTACAAAACTTGCAGCAGTTTCATATTTAAAGTAATCAACTATTGAAATCCATTCAAGTTTATTTTCCATTAATATTTTCTGATAATATCTAATTTGTTCATTTTCCACATTAAAATATAAATTAAATTTTTTAATCATATTTTTATAATATGGTGGAGTCTTGCCCTTAATAAATAAATATAAAGTAGTCAATCTTTGTTGGCCATCAAGTAGAACTCTGGTATAGATACCCTCTGATGATTTATATCCTCCACTTAACTTTGGAGGATTTAAAGTTTTCCATATCAACAAAGATCCTGTAGGATATTTTTTATATATAGATTGAACATACTTTTTAACATCTTCTGTATTCCAAACAAAATCTCTTTGAAATTCAGGTAGCACCAAATCTTTATTTTCAATATCTATCAATAATGTCTTGACTTTCATTATTAATTTCTCCTTCCGATATTTAATACAAAACTTAAAACATTTAATTAAAATAGGGAAACATCCTATTTCTTCTATGGTTTGGCTTCCATTTTACGAGGTTTTCTTTTGAGACGTCCATCTACAGTAATACCTAAAGTTTCAACCATCTTTATAAGAAACTGCTCAGACCCCATAAGTTGTCACGGTAGGACAGCCAGTTACCCGACTGCCCCCGCACAGATCCCAGCGTGCGGAACTACCGCACTGGGCTCTTCAGAAATACTCGCTTCCGTAAAAGACAAATTAGTATTGCCTTCTTTGCTATTCCCTGCAGTGAGGTTTGCATTTGTT
>Ga0307379_10004971_pt1 | contig 18723 bp, 17 predicted proteins | sample UN2MG_FD_202237 | JGI IMG/M metagenome (GOLD analysis project Ga0307379, IMG submission 202237) | Soil microbial communities from Risofladan, Vaasa, Finland - UN-2 | ecosystem: Environmental > Terrestrial > Soil > Coastal area > Acid sulfate soil | place: Finland: Risofladan, Vaasa | collected... | reverse complement strand
CATCGAATTGCCACTAGCAGCCCAAGGCCAAGCAATAGTCGAGGAAGAAGTTGTTGTGGCAGAAAATCAATCAAGCAGACTGAAAGCAACAGGACATATCCTGATTGTCGACGATGAGCCAGTGATCTGCGATGTATTAGCCAGAGCCCTCTCTGAAAAGGGTTATACAACTGTCAGTGTATCAGATGGCAGGACTGCTCTAGAAAAGATAGCTGAAAACAGTTGCGCGCTCTGCATTATTGACCTGAAGATGCCACAGATGAGCGGGGAGAAGCTCTACGAAATCATGAAGCGGCGATACCCCTCTTCAGCCGAAAGAGTGGTATTTATTACCGGTAATACTGTAACATCAGCTACAGAGAATTTCCTTAATTCAACAGGAAAGCCCTATTTGATTAAACCTTTTAATTCCAACCAGCTAGTAGAGTTGGTTGAGGAGACGCTAGGAGGTTAGTAATGAGAAGGAATATGGAGAAAGCGGCAATCCTGATTGTTGATGATGAGTTCTCGATAAGAGATATCCTCTCTCAAAGGCTAACTGAGAAGGGTTATAAGTGTATTGCAGCTTCCGATGGCAATAGCGCATTGAGAAAACTAAATGCACGTGAATTCGATTTAGCTCTTCTAGACATCACAATGCCGGGGAAGTCGGGCACAGACGTGTTAAGAGAAATCCAAGCCAAGTATCCAGACACTGTTGTCATCATGATAACTGCCATCGCCGATGTAGAAACAGCCATCGAGTTGATGAAGATGGGAGCTTATGACTATATTATCAAACCTATCGATCTCACTATGCTCACTACTAGCATAGACAGAGTTCTGGATAAAAGAAGGCTGATACTGGAAAATAGGAGCTACCAGCTTCATCTGGAGGAAAAGGTAGAAGAACAAACCCAGAAAATTCGTGAGTCATTCCTCAATTCTATCAAATCCTTGGCCTATGCCCTGGAAGCCAAGGATAAATACACCAGTGGTCATTCGCAGCGGGTAGCGGAAATGGCCGTGGCTATTGCCCTGGAGCTAGGCATACTTGAAGACAGGGTTGAGAAAATAAGGTTTGCCGGACTGGTTCACGACATTGGTAAGATAGGGGTAAGAGAATCAGTTCTAAGCAAGCCAGGCAAGCTAACAGATGAGGAGTATCGGCATATAATGTCCCATCCCGAAATAGGGGAGCGCATTCTAAGTCCGGTTGTGGAGGATGGAGAAATCCTGAAGATAGTAAGGCATCATCACGAAAACTATGATGGCACTGGTTATCCCGATGGGCTGCCGGCTGAGGAAATACCAGAAGGGTCTAGAATCTTGGCAGTTGCTGAGGCGTATACCAATATATCAAACAACTTGACACGGAAGGAAAAGCTATCCCAGGGTGCTAGAATTTTAGCTGTAGCCGATGCCTATGATGCTATGACCTCGGACCGTCCATATCGACGAGCAATGAGCCCTCAAGCTGCCTGTGCTAACCTGGAGAGCGGGAAAGGGAAACAATTCGATCCAGCGATAGTTGATGCTTTCGTTAAAGTGATGTCCAAGACTGCTGAGGATAAGTCTCGTAAATACGCTCTGACTATTTCTAAATAGCTCAATCTATTTGACATAATATATTAGACTGTGTTGCCAGCTTTCTATACCGGTCTAGCCGTTAATCTTTGCTTATCTTCTACCATGGAAAGCCTTATGGACTTCTTTTAAATGCCTGTTAGTTACGTGGGTGTAAACCTGGGTTGTTCTAATGCTTTCGTGACCAAGCATCTCCTGGACAGAGCGGAGGTCCGCACCAGCGATGAGAAGATCGGTTGCAAAGGAATGGCGCAAGGTATGTGGGGTCACTTTTATTGATAGTCCACATTTCTTGGAATAGCTTTCGACGATTTTTTGGATAGACCGTACAGTAAGCCGCATCTTTTCGCCATCTCTGCGGACATCCACGGAACCACTGTATCTAATGAACAGGGGCTTGAAGCTGTCCCTCCGAGTTCGCAAATAGCGCTCGAGCCAGTGTGATGCTGTATCTGACAGGAATACTACCCTTGGTTTATCTCCTTTCCCCCTGACGCTGAACTCTCTTCGCTCCAGGTCGATTTGGTGACGATTGAGACTGACCAGCTCGGATACCCTGAGTCCAGTGCTGAACAGGGTCTCGAGGATAGTTTTATCCCTCAGGCCTATTTCATCCTCAATTTTGGGGCTGTTAAGCAGCCTTTCCATCTGCTCAGCGTTCAGAAAGGCCACCGAGCGGGAAGTTTGTTTTGGCAACTCGATTTTATCCGGAGAAAGGGTAGGGATATCACGCTGCACCACGAGATAGCGCAAAAAAGACCTTAGGGCGATGATATAATAGGTCTGAGTTACGCGCATTAGTTGTTTGCCGTTTCTGTCGTGTAGACGGGCTAGATATAATCTATAGTGTCTTATCAGTTTTTTGTTTATATCTTCAGGTGCTATAGTTGAATAATTCTCCTTAGCCCAGGAGTAGAAACGGCCTAGATAGTGTTTATATTGGCGGACAGTAAGCGGCGAGCAAGCCTTTTCAATTACCAAGTACTCTAGGAAATCCGAGGTCAGGGACTTCAAATTTTCACCGGTCATCATGGATACCTGTTCATATCGATTTGTCTGAAACGTCGGTTGTTTTACCGCCGTTTTAGACCCTGCATTAGTATTTGCTGTACTTCGCGAATTGATACTTCCTTATCGGTTAACTTGAGGTTAGAGCCGGCATAATTGGATTGATTCTCCTGAAACTCAAAAGCTAAATCTGCTCCGGCTTTCTTTAATATCAGGTAGGGGTACACACATTTCAGGAAGTCGTAAGCTCGAGTGGAACTTAACTCCCAGGTGTAACAATCGCACCGTTCGGGTTTGTTGTGCTTGCGCTAAAGAAAACTTATACAGCTGCAATACGTAGTCGTTAGTGTTGGACACAATGACTCTCAGACTGTATTGGATGTTGCCGAGGTGATTTTCCCCCTTGGTTATAGAGATACAACCTTCACGGCCAAAAAATCCTGACAGGTAAGCTAACTTTGTGTTTTTGACCTTAAACATTTTTGTCCCTGGTTCAATCTACCTTGGTGCGCAAAACTGTCATTTTGCGAAGTCACTTTATGTTAGCATCTTTGTACTCTGTTGTCAAGGTGTCTGTTTGCCTTGTTGGTTTCGTACAGGCCTGAAAGCTTGTCCCTGTATGCTCCGAAATAGCTTTTTGTCATTGAGAGCGGTGCGGAGTAGTTGAAGAAAATTCGTATTTTCCCTAGTCTGTTCTTAGTTTAGTCAGTATCAGGGCTTTGGCTTAAATGGGCAGCAATTTTGTCCAGGAGCTTATCCAGCCCCCAACCCTTCAAGGCAGAAATCGCCACTGCAATATCATCGGAAAGTCCCAGAGAAATGACTAGAGCGGCTAATTCCTCCGGGTTTTCCACGACCAAATCAATCTTGTTGATAACTGTAAGCCGAGGCTTGTCACTCAGGTGAAGGTCAGTCAGGATTTCTTCTACCGTCTGGCACTGCTCGGCAGCATCCTGGTGGGTTATGTCGACTATATGCAAAAGCAGGTCAGCCTCGGTGAGCTCTTCTAGTGTAGCTCGAAAAGCAGCAACTATAGACAGCGGCAGTTTGTGAATAAAACCGACGGTGTCGGTAAACAAAAATTGCCGCTTATCAGGTAAGACCAAGCGACGGGTCACCGGGTCGAGAGTGGAGAAGAGCTTGTCTTCTACCAAGACACCAGCTTGGCTTAAGGCATTGAGCAAAGTGCTTTTGCCTGCGTTGGTATAGCCAACCAAAGCAACGATAGGAATCTGGCTCTGCTTACGTTTTTGCCGATAACGTGCCCGATGCTGCCTTACCGCCTCTATGTGGGTTTTAAGACGGTTAATTCGATTTCGGATGAGACGACGATCAGTTTCCAATTGCGATTCTCCAGGACCTCTGGTGCCAATGCCGCCGCCTAGACGCTCCAGGTGACTCCACTGCCCGGCAAGTCGTGGCAGAAGATATTGATGCTGAGCTAATTCGACCTGAAGCTGACCTTCACGAGTTTGAGCTCGCTTGGCAAAGATATCCAGTATTAACGCCGTGCGGTCGATAACTTTAGCCTTGAGAATTTCCTCGAGGTTCCTCTGCTGCCGCGGTGACAGTTCATCATTGAAAATGACCGTGCTATATTGACACTGCTGCCTCAGGCTAATTAGCTCTTCGAGCTTTCCCCTGCCCAAATAATAAATAGAAGAAGGTCTTTTCAGTTTCTGGGTTAACCTGCCAACTACTTTGGCACCGGCTGTTTCGGCCAGATAGGACAATTCTTCTAGAGAACTGTCAATAGACCACCCATTGGCAGGGATTTTGGTTTCGACGCCGACTAAAAAAACCTTTTCGTCTTCAGTTTGCGTAGCAAGTAAAGTTTGTCGCATAGCTTAATACATTATGTTAACTTATGCTCCCTGGCATTGTGCCAGTCTAGAAGCCGTTTTATACCCTCCTCAAGGCGGTCGTCAGAGAGAGTAAGTGATAGGCGAATGTAACCTTCGCCGGCACTGCCATAACCGACTCCTGGGGTTACTGCTACACGGGCCTTATCCAGCAGCTCAGTGGCGAACTCCACTGAGGTATAGCCCCCTGGAATCCTTGCCCAAATATAGAAGCTAGCTTTAGGCAGGCGGGCGCTTAAACCTATACTATTGAGTGCTTTAGTTAATTTATCTCGGCGTTGCTGATAAAGAATGTTATGCTCCGCGATGCAGTCCTGCGAACCATTCAGAGCTTCAATAGCTGCTTGCTGGACTGCCTGGGGAATACCTGAGTCCAGATTGGACTTAAACCGAAACAGAGCATTTATCATCTGGATATTGCCAACTGCCATGCCTATCCGCCAGCCAGTCATGTTATATGTCTTGGACAAAGAATGAAATTCAACGCCAACTTCTTTAGCCTCAGGCACCTGCATAAAGCTTGGTGGACGATAGCCATCGAAGGCTACCTCGGTATAAGGAGCGTCATGGCATATAGCCAAGTTATGTTTCCTGGCAAAATTCACCGCTCTTTGGAAAAAGTCAAGGTCAGCTACTGCTCCAGTTGGATTATTAGGATAACTTAGCCATAAAAGCTTAGCCTTCTTGGTTATCTTTTCTGGAATAGCTTCTAAATCAGGTAGGAAATCGTTCTTTTCAGTCAACGGCATGAAATAAGGCTTGCCGCCAGCCAATATTGTGCTCGTTGAATACACCGGATATCCAGGGTCAGGTACCAGGGCTACATCACCGGGGTTGATGAAACAAAAGGATATATGCCCAATGCCCTCTTTCGAGCCGATGAGGGGCAATACTTCCTTAGCCGGGTCGAGAATTATTCCAAAGCGCTTCTGATACCATCGGGCAATAGCCTGGCGAAGTTCAGGGAGCCCAGCGGTCTCTGGGTAGCGATGATTAGCCGGGTCATGAGCCGCTCGACATAGCTGGTCAATGACGTGCTGCGGCGTTGGTATGTCAGGGTCGCCGATGGCAAAGCTGATTATATCCTCTCCATTGGCTTCTTTCTCAGCAATCCTCCGATTGATTTCCACAAATAAGTATGGCGGGAGTTTATCAAGACGGTGTGAAAGTTTCATTTCAGCCACTCTCCGGTGAAAACTTCTTCTACAGGTCCGGTTAGATATACCTCCCCTGCTCCATCCCAGTCCACAGTTAAAGTGCCTCCTGGTAACATTATGTCAACTTCATCATCGACATAACCTTTTAATCTAGCGATTACAGCTATGGCGCAGGCACCGCTGCCACAGGAGAGAGTTTCCCCAGCTCCCCGCTCCCAGACCCTTGCCTCTATTTTCCCACGATTTACAACTCTGGCTACCTCAAAATTCACCCGTTCAGGGAACATGGGGTGCCTCTCCACCGCTGGTCCTATCTCGGAAAGAGAGAAATCAGCTACTGGCTGCAATAAAAAGCTTACAGCATGCGGATTGCCCATAGACACGAATGATAAAGCTAGTTCCCTTCCAACTATATTCAAAGGATAATCTAGTATCGGTATTATGTCAACTTCTCCCCTGCCCGTTTCTTGATTGCCTATCACAACCGGTATATCCTCAGCCCTGAAGCACGGTATGCCCATACTCGCTTTAACCTGGTTAACTTTGCCTTGAGACATAAAAGCCTGGACTATTCTAACGCCTGCTAATGTTTCTACAGTCAAGCTTGGCTTAGGAACTATTTGCCTGTCAACGACATACTTGGCAAAACACCTCAATCCATTACCACAAGCCTCAGCCTCAGAGCCATCGGGGTTAAGTATCCGCATTTTTAAGTCTGCATTATTTGAAGCCATCACTAGAATTAGACCGTCACTGCCTATACCGAGATGGCGGTGGCACATATCCTGAGCCAGCTTCGGCCAGCCCCAGTTCATATTCTGAGCATCTAGCAATATAAAGTCGTTCCCTGTAGCTTGCAGTTTAGCGAAGTTCATGGCAGACCATCCAGCAACACCCATCTGTCATTCTGAGCAAAGCGAAGAATCTAGACCCTTCGCTATCGCGCAGGGTGGCAAAATAAACAATCTTTTCATGATTAATTTGGTTTGTCCTCAAGCTCGGCTAGAAAAGCTTTCACCAATTTATTTACTTTCCCTTGCACATCGTCACACACATCAAACCAGCGAATTCTGGCATCACTCAAGTGAAACCAGGCATATTGGCGACGAGCGAAGCGATGTGACTCATATTTCATTTGCTGAATAGCTGCAGGCAAGTCCACCTTTCCTTGAAGGAACATCCCTATCTGCCGATAGCCGATGCCAGACAGGGAAGGTGAATTTAGACTGTAGCCCCTTGCCATCAGGCCTTTTACTTCATCAACTAGCCCTTGTTTTATCATCCCTTCTACTCGATAGTCAATTCTACAATATAAATCATCCCTCGGCATGGTTAACCCAATAATTAGCACTGGACAGAGTAAAGCTTGCTTTTGCCACAGTTGAGAAGCGGGCTGCTCCGTTGCCTGATATATTTCCAGTGCCCTGATGATTCGACGCAGGTTTGTTGGCATAATCTTAGTTGCAGCTACGGGGTCTACCTTCTCAAGCTCTTGATAAAGAGCATAGCCCCCTTCCTCATTGACTTTCGTCTCAAGCCTGTTTCTGAACTCGGCATTGGGCGGAACCTGGGGTATCCTCCAGCCTTCTATTATTGACCAAACGTAAAGTCCACTACCGCCGACTAAAAGAGGAAGCTTACAGCACTGCTGACTATCTCCAATCGCTTTGCCGGCTAACTTTTGGTAAATAGCTAAGCTAAAGGGTTCATCGGGATTGATTATGTCAATGAGATGATGTGGAACTAGAGACTGCTCATCACGGCTGGGCTTAGCTGTGCCGATGTCCATATAGCGATAAACTTGCCGACTATCAGCATTTACTATCTCACCGTTGAAACCTTGGGCCAGTTGCAGGGCAAGCTGGCTTTTACCTACTGCTGTCGGGCCGATAACAGCAACAAGACACTTCATCAAGTTGACTTGAGGGATGCTGTCTGGCTGATGATGCTCACGAACTCGTTAGCCTTGAGGCTAGCACCACCGACCAGGGCACCGTCTATTTCAGGCTCAGCGATGAATTCAGCAATATTATCGCCGGTAACACTACCACCATAAAGTATGCGTATCGCTTGAGCTGTTTTGCTACCCAAGAGACTAGCCACAGTATTCCGGACGAGTCTGATAGTAGCATTAGCCTGCTTGCCATTAGCTGCCCTGCTAGTGCCGATAGCCCAGATTGGCTCATAGGCAATCACTAGTTGGCTGGTAGGATTTAGCCCTGCCAATGCTGCCTGGACTTGCCCCTTAATTATTTTCTCTGTTCTACCGGCCTCATTATCTTCAAGTCTTTCACCGACACATAAGATAGGGTTAAGCCCAAATTCCAGAGCTTTTTTCACCTTTTTATTGACAATCTCATCTGTCTCGGCGAAATACTGCCTGCGTTCTGAGTGCCCGAGGATGACAAACTCGCACAAATCAATGAGCATAATAGGCGAGACCTCACCGGTATAGGCGCCTTTATCTTCAGAAAACATGTTTTGAGCACCAAGCTCGACAGATGTGCCTTTAATCAACTCACCGACAGCGGCTAAAGAGATAAAAGGAGGACACAGTACTTTTTCCACGCCTCCTATCCTGTCCAGCTCAGGTAGCATTGCCTGGACAAGGCCTGCAGCTTCACTGAGATTAGTATTCATTTTCCAGTTGCCGGCAATTAGAGGTTTTCGCATAATCAGGCTCCAAACTTGGTTAATTTTAAAGCATTGGCCATGGCCAATGGCATTATATCTATAGCAGGAAATCTACCCAGTCCACCTGAGACACAGGCTGACTCAGAGAACTGTTGAACGTTATCAGGTCGGCACCATTGGGAATGTAGCAAAAAAGGAACAGGATGCCAGCTATGCCCCTTCAGCAAAGCTGGAGTTGAGTGGTCACCAGTGACAATAATGACATCTGGCTTCAAATTCAACAGTTGAGGCAGAGCCAAATCAACCTGTTCAATGACTTTAACTTTCCTTTTGAAATCGCCATCTTCACCGGCGCTATCCGCTTCTTTAACATGAACGTAGAAAAAATCATGCTCACTGTAGCAATCACTCAAAATCTGTAGCTCTTCCTCGATGCCACCATCAGATTCAAATATCTTCATTCCCACCAGCCTGGCAAGCCCCTTATACATAGGATAACGGGCTATAGCTGCTGGTGCCAACTTATATATCTCGCCCATAGAAGGAATCTGAGGTAGTTTGGAGAAACCGCGGAGTAATATCATATTAGCCGGGCGATGTCGAGCTAGGATTTCCTCAGCTTCTTCAATAAATTTGTTCACAATATGTGCTGTGTGCTTTGCCTGTGGCTCTACAGCTAAAGTCATGTTAGGAGCAACTCTTGTCTTCTGGGGGTCAGTATCACTAAGCTCGGCAGCTAATCCCTCACCTCGCAGAGCTAATAAAAACCGATGCCCGCTAACTGGCAAGACGGAAAGCTCTACGCCTTCCAATTTAATATGCCCTAATAGCTCACAAAGTTCGGTGCATTTTTCTGTAGTAATACGGCCAGCCCTGCGGTCGGTAATAAGTCCTTGGTCATCGACAGTGCAGAAATTGCCACGAGCAGCGATGTCATTTTCCCTCAGCTCGAAACCTATCCCCAGTGCTTCCAAAACACCCCGCCCGATGGTAAATTTAAGAGGGTCATAACCAAACAGCGCCAGGTGCCCCGGTCCACTCCCTGGGGTAATGCCTCGGCTTACCGGGTCAGTAAGACCGCATATACCATTTTTAGCTAAATAGTCGAGGTGAGGGGTAGAAGCTGTCTCCAGTTCCGTCTTGCCGGTTTTAGGCTCAGGCAGGCCGCCCAAGCCATCAATGACCAGCATCACTATCTTAGACGGTGAAGCTGTACTAATTTGTCTTATCTGTTCTAAGGTAATCATTGTTCCTTATCCAGCAATACATCCACCCCGGGTAAGCTTTTTCCTTCGAGGAACCTCAAACTGGCACCGCCTCCTGTGGAAACATGGGTCATTTTATCTGTAAGCTTCATTTCTTCGACGATTTCGGCCGTTGAGCCGCCACCGATAATAGTTGTTGCCTTGAGGTTAGCCAAAAGTTCGGCCAAGACCCTGGTTCCCCGGGCAAATTGAGGTATCTCATAAACTCCCATAGGACCATTCCAGAAAACGGTTCGGCATTGCCTTATCTGCTGAGAAAAAAGCTCAATGGTTTGAGGACCAATATCAGCAATGTACTTATTTGGCGGTATATCAGCTATCGATACTACCTCACCCGCAGCCTGCGGGCTAATGCTATCGGATACCATAACGTCTATAGGAAGAAGTAGAGACACCCCGTTTTTCTCGGTAGCTTTTAGTATTCGATGAGCTAAATCTTGCTTATCTGCCTCAACCAAGGAAAGCCCAACTTCATATCCCTGAACTTTCAGGAAAGTGGCTGCCATGCCGCCGCCAACAAGCAACAGGTCGACTTCATCAAAAATATTCTGCATAAGGCCAATTTTATCACTGACTTTAGCGCCACCCAATAAAGCACTGAAGGGGTGCTCAGGATTGGTTAGGATGCTGCCGAGAGCCTCTAATTCCCTTTCCATTAGAAAGCCAGCAACTGCTGGCAGATATTTGGCTACTCCCACAGTAGACGCGTGAGTCCGATGGGCAGTGCCAAAAGCATCATCAACATAAATATCAGCCAGCTTGGCTAAGGCCTGGGCAAAAGAAGAATCGTTCGCCTTCTCTCCAGCATGAAAGCGAAGATTTTCCAAGAGCAGAATGTCACCATTGTTAAGATTAGCTATTGCCCTTTCTACCTCAGGACCAATGCAATCAGGAACAGTTGATACTGGCAAGTTTATAAGCTGTGAAAGCTGCTCAGCTACAGGAGGCATTCGCAATGCCTCGATTACTTTACCATCTGGACGCCCCAAGTGGGAACACAAAATAACCCTTGCCTTATGGTTAATCAGATATTTAATGGTCGGCAAAGTGGCTCGAATTCGACTGTTATCGGTAATAATACCGGTTATCCTGTCTAGAGGCACATTGAAATCGACCCTGACTAAAACTCTCTTTCCCTCGACTTCGATGTCCCGAACGGTCTTTTTAGCTGCCATACCTTCTCGCTATAATTTATCCCAGATTGAGAATAGAGAATACTGAAAAGGCAAGTCTGCCTTTGGATTACCCTTAGCCACAGGGTTATTATTTTCCTGGCAAATCTACTGAGGAGTATATCTGATGCTGATTGCAAAATCAAGGAGCTCTCTTTTCTATCCAGATTTCTCAACTTAATAAAAGCAATGCTATAATAGTGCGATGCGCATTGCTATCATTGGGTTGGGGCTTATCGGAGGCTCCATAGGGCTGGCTCTGAAACAGGCCGACTGGCAAAAAGCACAGATAGTCGGTTATGTTCGCCGTTCTGAGTTGAGCTCCGTAGTCCTAAGCTCAGGCGCTGTTGATAACGTTGAGTCAAGCCTGAAAGCAACAGTAAGGGGTGCTGACCTTATCATCATTGCTACCCCGGTTCTGACTATAGAGGATGTTTTTTCACAAATAGCTGCTGACTTATCCCCTGATTCTGTTGTTACCGATGTTGCCAGCACCAAGGTACAGGTTATGCGCTGGGCAGAAGAGTTGCTACCCCCAGGAACAAGCTTTGTTGGCGGACATCCTATGGCAGGTAAAGAAACTTCTGGCCTCAAAGCTGCTGAAGCAGACCTCTTTCACAACTGCGTTTACTGTCTGACCCCAGCGACACAAGCCAAGCCAGCAGCAGTACAGACGGTGGCAGATATGGTAAAAACATTAGGAGCTACTCCTCTAACCATCAGCGCTGAGGAACACGACAATCTAGTAGCTGGCATCAGCCACCTGCCTCTGTTATTATCAGCGGCCCTGGTCTCAGCGACTACTCAAAGTCCCTCCTGGGAACAAATGTCGAGATTAGCAGCCAGTGGTTATCGAGACCTCACCCGTTTGGCTTCGGGAAACCCAGAGGTGAATGCGCATATCTGCTTCAGTAATCAAGCTGCTATCATCTCCTGGCTTGATAAATTCAGCGAAGAGCTACAAACATTACGAAAGTTTTTAGCTAATGGCGATAGTGAAATAGAGAAGTTTCTAGTTATGGCCAGTGAGGCAAGACGAAAATGGCTGGAAAAGCGCTACTAAGAAGAATCGCACCGCCAAAACAATTAGCAGGAGAGGTCACTGTGCCTGGTGACAAATCTATTTCCCATCGGGCTATCATTCTCAATAGCTTAGCACCAGGTAGCAGTGAAATAAGTAACCTCTCGCCGGGAAGAGATTGCCTGTCAACTATAGATTGTCTAAAAGCCCTCGGGGTAAGATTTAAAAGGCAAGAGGACAGGCCAGGGGCTCTAGTCATCCATGGAGTTGGCAGCACCGGTCTAACTGAAGCTAATAACATCCTCAATGCCAAGAATAGTGCCACTACTATGCGTCTCCTCAGTGGCGTGCTTGTCACCCAACCCTTTCTTTCCATCCTTACTGGTGATATATCTCTACGTTCCCGGCCTATGAAACGATTGATTGAACCGCTACGACTAATGGGAGCTGAAATCTATGGACGGAGTGAGGATTCTTTTGCCCCCCTCGTCATCAGAGGCAAAAAACTTCATGGCCTGACCTATTGTCTACCAGTGCCCAGTGCTCAGCTTAAATCAGCAATCTTGCTAGCTGGCCTCTTTGCCAAAGGGGACACTACTATAGAGCAATCCCAACTATCTCGTGACCATACTGAGCGATTGCTTAAGCGAATGGGAGCGAAACTCGAAAGTGTTAACGCTCATACCTCTTTAACACCTTTAACAGCTCCATTAATTGCAGTTGACGTCCAGGTGCCTGGTGATATCAGCTCAGCAGCTTATTGGCTGGTTGCTGGAGCTATCCATCCCGATGCCAGGATTAAAATAGTAAACTGCGGCATCAATCCAACACGAACTGGAATCATAGATGCTCTTTCAGCTATGGGAGCCAAACTCAAACTGGTAAACCAACACCTGGAAGGTAATGAGCCAGTTGCTGACATCTGTATAGAATCCAGCCAACTAAAAGCCATTGAGGTTAACAGAGAGGTAATCCCACGCCTAATCGATGAAATACCGGTGTTAGCTGTAGCAGCTTGCGCAGCAAAAGGCAATACCATAATCAGAGATGCTTCCGAGCTGCGAATTAAGGAATCAGATAGAATTATGACTACAATCCGGGAGCTTTCCCGCCTCGGTGCCAGGATTGAAGAACTACCTGATGGCATGATTATTCACGGGGGTAAACCCCTGCTGGGCACAGAGGTTAAAAGCCATTCTGACCATCGATTGGCAATGAGTCTAGCCATAGCTGGCATAGTGGCCGAAGGAGAAACTATAATTCATAATGCCCAAGTGACGGAAATATCATATCCGGCTTTCTGGGAAGAGCTAGGAAGGCTTGCCAGGTATTAAATTTAAAACTTCAAGGAGGTAGTTGTGAATACAGAGCCAGTTCATATAGGTTTCGGCAATATTATCAACATGAGCAAAGTCATTGCTATGCTGTCTCCGAAACAACAGCCAATTAAACGTCTTATCCAGGAAGCCAGAAATAAAGGAATACTTATCGATGCCACCCATGCTAGAAAAGCTAAAGCAGCCATATTTCTCGATACCGGATATATAGTCCTGGCCGCTATCTCACCGGAAGCTATTGTCGGAAGGCTGGCTGCCAGCTGTGGAGAAACTGACTTTAAATCAGAGGTAGACGAGGAAGAAAGATGAGTTATGAGAGTCCAAGCCCGGCTTCACATGTGCATCCCCTGCTCGTTGTTATTTCTGGACCTTCTGGAGTAGGCAAAGATGCTACGCTCGCCAGAATGAAAAAGGCAGGGCTCCTTTTTCACCGCGCTGTAACTGCTACCACCCGCCCAAAGCGGCCGAGAGAGGAAGACGGAGTTGATTATCGTTTTATTTCTGAAGACCAATTTCACCAAATGGCAGAAGCAAAACAGTTCCTGGAATGGGCAAAGGTTTATGGCAATTACTACGGTGTACCCAAGAAAGAGATAAAAGAAGCCTTAAAGCGAGGACAGGATGTAGTTGTAAAGGTAGATGTCCAGGGGGCAGCTACCATCAAACAAATACTGCCTGATGCAGTATTTGTCTTCCTCATATCACCCTCAACAGAAGACCTGGCCAACCGCCTGAAACAACGCCAGCGCCAGCCCCCGGCAGAATTAAACTTGCGATTGAACAAGGCACAAGAGGAGATGGAAAGCCTGTCCCTTTTTGATTACGTTGTAGTAAACTACACAGATAAGCTGGACCTCGCTGTTTCTCAAATAAATGCTATAGTCACTGCTGAAAAATGCCGTGTAAAGCCAAGAGTAGTAAGATTATAAGTAAACCTACTGCTCTCTTGCTATCCTCTGCTCTAGTTGATAAAGATGGCTCTCTATATATGTCTTCATTTCGCTGGCCGGCTGGTAGATGCCGAAGTGCCCTTCACACAGTATATCGGCCTCGAGGTCAATAAGCCTTCGCAAAGAGACAACAGCTTGTTCTAAATCACACCCCCAGCTAACCTCATATGGTCCGTGTACATCCTGTCCAAAGAGCACCCTCTTGCCTGCGATGTCCGCATATACAGCGATACTGCCCCGAGTATGGCCAGGAATGTGAAGGGTCTTAAGCTCATATTCACCGAAACGGAGACTATGTTCAGCTTCTTGTAATCTCGTATCTACCGGGCATGGCTGGTAATCGACTCCATAAAGCTCAGCGCCAACCCCCTTGCCCGTTTCAATAGCCTGAGCATCCAATTCATGGGCTATTATTTTAACATTATATTTCTGCTTGAATTGTGCCAGGGCACCGATGTGGTCAATATGGGGATGCGTAACGATTACTGAGCTTAGCTTTTCCGGGATAAAGCCCAGGGTAAGAATATTATCTATCAAGCAGTTAAAACTCTCCCCCGCCCCCGAATCGATGAGGACCAGTTCTCCAGCATCAACCAGGTAGACACAGCAGTCATAAGGATGCGATATTTCAGCACCGCCAACAACGTAAACATCCTGCCAAATACGAAAGGGTTGCTTCATTTTTTGCTCTTAGCAGCCTCCAACTTTTTAAGAACTTCTTCTTCCTTAGCCCTCATACGTCGTCTTTGTTCAAGCTGCTCGTGGTCATGACCCAGAAGGTGAAGCACCCCATGGACAGCTAGCAGCGCCAGCTCTTCCTTTATACTATGTCCTTGCTCCTGTGCTTGCTGGGCTGCCTGAGGATAAGAAATGACTACTTCCCCTAGATGACGAACCCCGTCCGGCGGAGTGACAAAAGATGGCTCATGCTCTTGCCCGGTCTGAGAAAGCGTATAGAAGGCAAGCACATCAGTAGCTTTATCCTCACCTCGATAGGTTCTATTAAGCTGCCGAACTGTCTCGGCATCGGTAATAACTAGCCCCATTTCCACTGATGACGTGATGCCTTCAACCTCGAGAGCTTTCTGTGCCACATACTTAAGCCAGCACTCATCAAGCGAGAGCTTGAGCTTCTGTTCAATGTACACGCTGATTTCTGCCTCTGTCATAACCTGGCCCCTGCCGAGGCATCATAACACCAAAAATGGCTACCTGCAACAAAGCTTTGCCTGGCCTTTCTTACTGATCCAGTTCAGATAGATGGGTGACACTTAATAAGAGATGAAAGGACACTACTAATCCAACAAATGTAGTGCGGTCTTTTAAGGCCGCCCGGAGTGGCTGACGAGCAGGGCTAAAGCCCTGCACTACATTGCCTTGTACTACATGTTTTTGCCTAGTGAAGTTGCTCAAATAACTGGAACAATATCGGCAAAATATACAAGGAGGTAATGTGTCACCAATCATATGGACGAGTACACTTACTTGAAAGCGTGGAAAGGGCTATGATATATTAAAATTAGCTGTTTTTGTTTATACAACTGGAGGGATCGCATAGTGGTCTAGTGCGGCCGCCTGCTAAGCGGTTACCCTGAGAAATTGGGGTCATGGGTTCGAATCCCATTCCCTCCGCCACTCCACAGGTTCAAACGCTATTTAGCCCTGCCCCACCACTATGCAGCCGCGTCTACCCAAAGCACCTGTAATCTATTATAAGTTTGTGTTCTCTGTTTTCTGCTTCAATTCATAGAGCATGTAGTGCAAGGAATGTCATTGCGAGCCGAAGCTGCGAGGAAAAAGTGACGAAGCAGTCAGCGAAGTAATCTAAGCGTTATCCCCTTCTCCCGAGATTGCCGCGGCAGTGCCTGCCTCGCAATGACGGAACACCCGGCGCAGCGCACGAGTGCCGACGGCGGGGAGCCGTCACCCGTAGGCGGGTGGCACCTAAAAAATGTTTTTTCTATACCATGACTCGCAGTTTATTTAGTTAAGTGGTAACCTTCGCTGGTCAGTGCTTTCCTAACAGCGTTTGTTTGACCAGGCGAGGAGGCTCCATTATTTTTAGCAAATTGAATCGCCTTGTCGAGTACTGCCCGAATCCCAGCCTTATCATTGCGATCAGGTAATTCCCAAGAAGAGGAATCCCCGCCACGAAATTCGATATGAAGCTGATTTCCACCAATAGAAGAAGACATCGTTTGTGTGGCGATTGTTTTACGGCGCCCTGATGGGGTTCGACAAGAACTTCCTCCACCTCCAGTGAGCGTTTGAACTCCCTCGTGTATTGAGTTCAGAGGCAATTCAAATACACGCCTCAGAACGTCATCCTCAGTCTCTCCGAATTTACCACGATTTGCAATGGCTTGCCAAACTTCCTCAGATATTTTAATAGTACGCATAAGTATCTCCTTAATAAGTATTACTTCTTATATTAGCATTACTTCTTAAAGAAGTCAAGTACTTTTTAGGGTGAGCATCACAGAAAGTTCTATTTGCCGGAAAGTTTTACTGCGTGCCCCTCGGTTGTGGGCACCCCCAGCTGAATTAAACTTTATTTGGTAGCAGGGTTGGATTTGAACCAATGATCTTCGGGTTACGAGGTCGAATACGACCTCGTCGCTTTAGCCCGATTAGGGTACGGCTACCCCAAGCACCCATAATCTATTGCAAACCTGAATCTTTAGCTTTCCGCTTCAATTCATAGAGCCTGGTAATGGCTTCGAGGGGGGACATGGAGTCAATATCGAGCTGGCTGATTTCATCTATTAATGGCGGCTTATTCCCGAAAAGGGAAGGTTGTTGAGCGGGTGGTTTTTGCGGCCGGGTAGCTTTATACTGTTTTCGGCGAGGCTGGCTGCTTTCCAACCTGGCCAGGATTTCTTGGGCACGATGTACCACCGACATAGGCAGGCCTGCCAGCTGCGCCACGTGAATACCGTAGCTCTTATCAACACCCCCAGGGACAACTTTGCGCAAGAAAATAACCTTGCCTTCCTCCTCAGTCACCGCTACATTGAAATTCTTAACCCGGGGCAAGAAGCTAGCCAATTCTACCAGTTCATGATAATGAGTGGCGAAAAGGGTCTTTGACCTGAGCCTGGGATGATTGTGAATAAATTCAGCTACTGCCCAGGCAATAGAAAGGCCATCATAAGTGCTCGTTCCCCGTCCAATCTCGTCCAGAATAACGAGTGACTGCGCAGTAGCATTGTTCAGTATATTGGCAGCTTCTACCATTTCCACCATGAATGTTGACTGCCCCGCAGCCAAATCCTCCTGAGCTCCAATCCTGGTAAAGATGCGGTCAGCAATACCGATAGTGGCTGAATCAACCGGAACAAAGCTGCCAATCTGGGCCAGAAGGACAATCAGCGCCACTTGCTTGAGATAGGTAGATTTCCCTGCCATGTTAGGGCCGGTGAGGATAACAAGTTGCGTATCTTTGTTGCACAAATAAGTATCATTAGGCACAAAGCCATCACTGCCCAGACTTCTCTCCACCACCGGATGACGTCCTCCGTTAATAGCGATAACGTCGCCGGTAGTCAGCTTCGGCCTTACATATCCATACCTGACTGCTACCTCAGCAAGACTGGAAAATACATCGACTTCAGCTAGAGCTTTAGCAGAGGATAGTATGCGTTCACCGACGCTAGCTATCTGCTGGCAAACCTGTCGGAAGATAACTGCTTCAAGCTCAACTATTCTTTCTTGAGCGTTAAGGATTGTCGATTCATATTCTTTCAGTTCCGGAGTGAAGAACCGCTCTGCCCCGGTGAGTGTTTGTTTTCGGATATAATTTTCAGGCACGAGACCCAGGTTAACCTTGGACACCTCAATATAATAGCCAAATACCCTGTTGTAGCCTACCTTTAGAGATTTTATCCCACTGCGTTCTCGCTCCTGTCGTTCAAGGTTTGCCAGATAATTCTTGGCTTCAGATGAAGTTTGCCGAAAGCTGTCTAACTCCTGGGAAAAGCCTGCTCTTATAACTCCGCCCTGCTCCAGGCTGGCACCAGGCTCATCGACAATCGCCTGTGCAATCAAATCAACAATGTCGGGGCAGGGTTTCAATTCAGAACTTAAACAAGCTAGAGAATTATTGTCCTCTTCTATTCCTGCTTTCACTTCAGCTAGCTTCTCCAGGCTAGAGCGCAGCGCTACCAAATCCCTGGGAGTAGCTATGCTGCTTTTGATGCGATTAAACAGGCGCTCCAGGTCAGCAATATTTTCAAGGAGAGATATAACCCTGTGCCGGACGAGAGTATTCTGATAGAACCAGTCTACAGCCTCCTGTCGACTGAATAGTTCCTTTATGTCAAGAAGAGGCTGGCCCAACCACCTCTTAAGCAGCCTGCCCCCCATTGCCGTTTTAGTCAAATCAATTGCAGAAAGTAGGCCACCTGAGCTATCCCCCCAGCGAGCGCTGGCGAAAAGCTCCAGATTGCGCCGGGTTTGAGCATCGAGAATCATAAAAGATTGAGTTGAATAGGTAGCGAGCTGGTTTAATTGCCCCAGTGCCGCCCTCTGATTTTCTTGAAGATAGTGAATGATTGAGCCGGCTGCTCTGACAGCCAGGGGCAGGTGAGCACAGCCGTATCCCTCAAGAGAAGCGACTGCGAAGTGGTCAATCAAAGCTTGATGTGCAGTTTCTAAATCAAACCAGTAGTCCTCGAGCCGGGTTGCCGAGCCCGGAAACAGTAAGCCGCTGGCCTCCAAAGTTTGAGGGAGGAGAAGTTCGGCCGGGTGGA
>Ga0307379_10004968_pt1 | contig 18728 bp, 13 predicted proteins | sample UN2MG_FD_202237 | JGI IMG/M metagenome (GOLD analysis project Ga0307379, IMG submission 202237) | Soil microbial communities from Risofladan, Vaasa, Finland - UN-2 | ecosystem: Environmental > Terrestrial > Soil > Coastal area > Acid sulfate soil | place: Finland: Risofladan, Vaasa | collected... | reverse complement strand
TGAAGAACGTTGCTGCGGGCGCCAATCCCATGATCGTCAAGCGCGGGATAGAGAAGGCGACCAAGGTCGTGGTACAGGCCTTGAGGGACATGAGCCTCGACGTCAAGGGTAGGGAAGAAATCGCTCACGTAGCGGCCATCTCCGCTGCGGACAAAGAGATCGGTGAGTTGATCGCCGAGGTGATGGACAAGGTTGGCAAAGACGGGGTGATCACCGTTGAGGAAGGCAAGGGCCTTGGCTTCGAGAAAGAGTACGTCGAAGGCATGCAGCTGGATCGGGGCTACATCTCTCCGTACTTCATCACCGATCCGGAGCGTCAGGAGGCGGTACTGGAGGAGCCCTACCTGTTTATCACCGACAAGAAGATCTCCGCGGCCACGGATATCGTGCCCATCTTGGAGAAGCTGGCACAGGTTGGCAAGCGAGAGATCGTATTGATCGCCGAGGACGTCGACGGCGAGGCACTGGCAACCCTGGTGCTCAACAGGCTGCGGGGCGTCTTCAACGCATTGGCAATCAAGGCGCCAGGCTTTGGTGATCGTCGCAAAGCCATGTTGCAGGATATTGCCGTCCTCTCTGGAGGCACGCTCATCACCGAGGAGGTGGGACGCAAGCTGGAAACGGCCACCATCAACGACCTGGGCAGGGCCGGAAAGATCATCTCCACCAAGGATGACACAACGATCATCGAAGGCAAGGGCAAAGAGGCCGACATCAAGGGTCGCATTGCCCAGATCAAGGGTCAGATAGAGACTACCACCTCCGATTACGACAAGGAGAAGCTACAAGAGCGCCTGGCGAAGCTCGCCGGTGGCGTGGCTATCGTCAAAGTGGGCGCCGGGAGCGAGGTAGAGTTGAAAGAGAAGAAGCACCGCGTCGAGGATGCTCTCTCTGCGACCCGGGCCGCTGTGGAGGAAGGCATAGTGCCTGGCGGCGGGGTGGCGCTGATCAACGCTATCGCGTCCCTGGACAAGTCGAAGGAACTGAAGGCACTGAAGGGCGACGAGGCCACGGGTGTAGCCATCGTGCGGCGCGCGCTGGAGGAACCTTTGCGACAGATAGTCGAGAACTCCGGTAGGGATGGAGCTGTGACCCTGGAAGAGGTTCGGCGTCTGCAGAAGGAGAAGGGCGACTTGAACCTTGGTTATGACGTGCTTGCTGAGGACTTTGGCGACATGACCAAGAAGGGCATCATCGATCCGGCCAAGGTGACTCGTTCCGCGATGGAGAACGCGGCGAGCATCGCGGCTATGATCCTGACCACGGAGGCACTGGTGACCGACATACCTAGGGAAGAGCCAGCGATGCCGCCCATGCCACAGTACTAGACCAAATAGTCGCAGAGCCCCTCTGAAAAGAGGGGCTCTTTTTTTCGTGGAACTTCCACCCTGATTGAAGTATAATTGACGTGACACACTGGTTATGTGAAGGGAGTGAAGTGTATGGAACTAGGCACGGTCAGGCGCATAGACATCGATGAGGAGATGAAGGGCTCCTATCTCGACTACGCTATGAGCGTCATCGTGGCGCGTGCCCTGCCCGATGCGAGTGACGGTCTGAAGCCTGTCCATCGCCGCATCCTGTATGCGATGTACGACATGGGGTTGCGTCACGACCGGCGCAACAAGAAGAGTGCCCGCATCGTTGGTGAGGTTCTGGGCAAGTACCATCCACACGGAGATACTGCGGTATACGACGCCATGGTTCGGATGGCCCAGGATTTCTCGATGCGGTACCCTCTCGTCGATGGCCAGGGGAACTTCGGCTCCGTCGATGGCGATGGCGCCGCTGCCATGCGATATACCGAGGCCCGTTTGCACGCCATCGCCGAGGGCCTGCTGGAGGATATCGACAGGGGTACTGTAGATTTCGTGGACAACTTCGACGGGACGCTTCAAGAACCTTCAGTGCTTCCTTCGAAGCTGCCCAACCTGCTGTTGAATGGTGCGTCGGGCATCGCCGTGGGAATGGCGACTAACATCCCTCCGCATAATCTGGGCGAGGTATGCGATGGCTTGATCTACCTCATTGACAACTACGACAGACTGGACGACATTGCCCCGGACGATCTCCTACGCTTGATCAAGGGTCCTGATTTCCCGACCGGGGGGGTGATCTTGGGCGAAGAGGGGATTCGCACGGCGTACGCAACCGGCAAGGGACTGGTCGTGATGCGCGGCAAAGCGCACATTGAAGAGATGCGCGGAAACCGCCATCGCATCGTGGTCACCGAACTCCCATATCAGGTTAACAAGGCCCGCCTGATCGAGCGGATCGCTGAGTTGGTGCGGAGCAAGCGCATCGATAGCATTTCCGATCTGCGGGACGAGTCGGACCGTCACGGGATGAGCATCGTGATCGAGTTGAAACGAGGCGCACAGCCACGCACGGTGCTTAATCGCCTCTTCAAGTACACACAGATGCAGAGCACTTTCGGCGTCAACATGCTAGCCTTGGTCGATGGCGAGCCCCGTGTGCTTACGCTCAAGCGGATGATGGCCCACTACATCGAACATCGCAGGGAGATCATCACGCGCCGGACACGTCACGACCTGGCCAAGGCCAGAGAGAGGGCTCATATTCTAGAGGGTCTGCGCATCGCTCTGGAGCATCTGGATGAGGTCATTGCCACCATCCGCGGTTCGCGTACAGTGGATACGGCCCGAAAGAACGTGATACGCAAGTTCAAGCTGACCACACCACAGGCAGACGCCATTCTGGAAATGCGGTTGCGACGCCTGGCTGCTCTGGAGCGTAAGAAGATCGAGGACGAGTACACCGAAGTGATCAAGCGAATCGCCTACTTTGAGGATCTCTTGGCCAATCCTCGCAAGATCCTGCATCTCATCAGGGAGGACCTGGCTGGACTCCAGAAGGAGTATGGCGATGCGCGCCGAACGATGATCAGCCCGGACGGTGAAGGGGACCTCGCTGATGAAGACCTCATTCCCGACGAGGACGTGCTCGTCAGCCTCACGCAGCGAGGATACGTCAAGCGCGTGCCATCTAGGACCTACTCACGCCAGAAGCGGGGCGGAAAAGGCATCGCAGGGGCCGGCACCCGCGAAGAGGATGTCGTGGAGCACCTCTTGCTCGCCAACACCCTTGACAACCTCCTCTTCTTCACTGACAGGGGCAAGGTCTATCATGAGAGAGCATATCAAGTCCCGGATGCTGGTCGAAGGGCTAGGGGATTGCCACTTGTCAATCTCATTGCCCTGGAGCGTGGGGAATCGGTGACCGCGGTGATATCAGTTCCCGATTTCGAGCAGAAGGGTTATCTGCTGATGGCGACGAGAATGGGAAAGATCAAACGCACCTCTCTAGAGCAGTTCTCTTCTGTCCGACCGAGCGGACTCATCGCCATCACCCTGGATGACGAAGACGAGCTACGCTGGGTCAAGCCGACTACGGGCAGACAACAGGTGATCATCGTCACCGAGCGTGGCCAGGCGATCCTTTTCGCGGAGAGTGATATCCGTGTTATGGGACGCGCGGCCGCGGGAGTGATGGCTGTGAAGTTGGAGCGCAAAGACCAGGTGGCGGCTGTGGATGTGGCCAGGCCTAAGGGCCAGCTGCTGGTGGTGACCGAGAATGGGTTCGGCAAGCGCACAGAACTGGGCGACTACCCGCTTCAGAGCAGGTACGGGAAAGGCGTGGTGACCATAGACACCAAGAGGCTGAAGGAAGTGGGCAACATCGCCGACGCCAGGGTTGTAGAGCCCAGGGATGAAGTGACGCTGATCACAGCCAAGGGGATGGTGCTCCGCACAACGGTGGAGAACATCTCCCAGCAGGGTCGCGCCACTCGCGGTGTGCGAATCATGCGCCTCAAGAAAGGCGATACCGTGGCTTCGCTGGCGGTCGTCTCTGGAAGAAGGAAGAAGTGAGCAAGGTCGCCTGATGAGGGGTAAGAGATGAGGGAGCGTCTCATGCTCTGGGGTGCTGTGGCAGGTGGCGCCGTGCTGATCTTCGTCATCGGCATCGGTATGTACCTTGGCTACGGATGGTACCAGGAGCGCTACGGTCCGACGGCCGAGAGGGCGCTGGAGAGGTACTTCACGGCCATGGCCAGCGGTGACTATGAAGTGCTGTACCTGATGACGCCTGACGCCGACTTGATGGTGTTGGGACACAAGATATCTGCGGAGGAGTTTGCCAGGAACGTCGAGGAACTGCTGGGCGGAGAGGACATGGAGATAAAGGAGATCGAGGTTCAGAGAATCGCCCAGCACGGTGAGTACCACTATTTCAAGGTGTCACTACACTACAGTCTGGGAGGTACGGGCAAGGTAGCCCATCTGCTGGTGGAGCTCAGGCCCGCGGGAGATGAATGGGAGGTGACCTATCCCTTCACTCCCAGCTTGTAGAGAGCGCCAACCTGGGTGTGCGCATAGCGCTCCAAGATCTCATCATCAGGGTCAGTGAGGAAGATGGGCCGGTGAGGCAGGTTGGCGTCTATGAAGGCGAACAATTGCGCCTGGGGCTCAGCTTGGATCTCTGGCAAGATGATCTGAGGATGGTGCCAGCTTAAGGTGTCCTTGTACCATTGATAGTGGAAGAGACCCTTGGCCACGACTACTTCCGCTGGCTCAGTGGCTTCGACGTAGCGCAGATACCACAAAGAGAAGATGTGGGCATCTGTATCCGCTATAATGACCGCATCGGATGGCGTGCTACTCAGGACCTGTACCGCGTAGTCATAGGCTTCTCTGTCTTCACTCAAGTCCAGCGCGGCGAGGTTTGCACCAAGGGAGAGTATCGGCAGCAGTAGGATCACCGAACTGATCAGTCCGACCAGGCGGGATCGTGCTTTGAGCAGATCCCGCCTTTCGCTTATCCACGGTTGGAGTATTTCCCGGACCAGGTAGGATGCTCCGCGTGCCATCCACAAGGCGAAGAACAGGTAGGTTGGTATGAGGTAGAGATAGGAATCGGCGGTATTGTAGGCCAGCGCATATACCACAACAGCGCCGAACGAGATCAGGGAGAACCCCAGCCAATCGCGGTCCTTTTCCCAGAGGTCCCAGATCCCAACAATGCCTAGGGCGAATCCCAGCCACGTGAACTGCTGAGCCAGCATCTTCAGCCAGCTGGCGATGCGTGCAGGCAGATCGATCACCGGCAAACCGAAGACGTACTCTCTGTAGATTCTGCCCGACACTGTCCACCAGAAACCAGACCAGCTATGTGGGGCACCCCAATTCACTGGCGGATTCCGGACTGAGGCTAGGGGCAGGTACACATAGGTGCTCAGGCCAATCAGGAAGAAGGCGGCGGTAACCAGCCAGGTGGCAGGCCTCGGACGCCCTTGCCTGAGAATCAGAAACAGCGTGCCTGGCAGGAACAGGAGGGCGGAGAGGTGGTTAGTCAGAGCAAGGCCCATAGCCAGCCCCAGTATCCAGAGCCACCTGTGGTCCCTTCTTCGTCTGTACAGGGTAACCAGCAAGATGGCGAAGGCGAGGAGGAGGGCATTGAGGGCGTAAACCTCGGCGATGATGGCCTGCGACCAGAAGGTTTGAGAGACTCCCAGGAGCAGCGCTGAGGAAGACGCGATGATGACCATGCTAGGTCCGTCGATGTCGTGAGGTTGTAGTAGCAGGATGGTGCTATAGACCACACCAACTGTGCTGGCGGCGACGAGCGCGGACATGAGGTTGACCCTGTAAGCGACCTCACCGAACGGCAAGAGGGTCGCCAGCTTGGCCAGTACTGTGAACAGGGGGTATCCTGGCGGGTGAGCGACGCCCAGCGTATACGCGGCAGTGACTAGATCGCCGCTGTCAACTCCGTCGTGCTTCCACGTGATGCTGGGTGCCAAGGTCACGTAGTAGCACGTAAGACACACCGCGAAGAGCAAAGCTGCCACACCGGCCTGGAGAGGCCTACGTCTCATGCGACCATCCTTCTCTGGAGGCAGTTGCCCGGAATACCACCGCGTGTAGCTTCGTCCACCGTGCAATCCGTAGTTAGTGATGGAGCGCTGAGGAGATGCACTGGACTGGTCTCGGTGGAGAAGTGCATGGCTCTATGAGTCCGCCACGTATCGTCTCACGATTGATCCTAGTCGGGCGTACTGGAACTCGTGGCCCTGCAAAGTACGTAGTCCGGCGTACAGACCGTAGAGCCACCAGAGAGCCATGAGAGCTATCGGCAAGATCACTGAGATGAGCGAGATCCAGAAGATGGGTGGTGGGGCATCCTCAAACGCCTGAGGGTCTCTCACGAGGGGAATCAGGGAGATGGTGTAGAGGCATCCCCAGCAGGTCCAGGCCAAGATAGTGGCAAGCATGCCCACAAACTGATAGGCAGTGGCCTGGAGAGCCTGGAAGCGCACATAGCCGGATCTCTCCCTCTGGGTGAGCCAGATGATGGCTGCAGCAACGATTCCGAAGCCCCCGGCGATGATGCTGCCGTGAGCTATGGCTGTCATGATGCGCTCGTCCTGATTAGGTTGCCTGTTCATTTTCGCCTCCCGTGCCACGTCTCGCTGATTCATCGATGGCCGAATCAGCCTGGACTAGCTCACGCTGACTCCGTGGGGAGCACAGCCGAGCGTCTCCTCGACCCCGGCAAGGCAATGCCTATCCAGAGGTGGCGTTGCTGCCACCGAAATAGGTGTGTGCCTGCGGTAACAGTTGCGCGGCGAGCCTCCGATCTCCGCCGCCTCCTCTCCCAGTCCATCCTGCCGGGCGTGCTTCGGGAGAGGTATGTCCACTGACTCGGCTAGACCCGCGAGCCTCCAAGTTTACGGCATCCACGACGCTTGAGGGGAGGATCAGTGGTACTCCTCACTCCGTGGTCCACTATGTCCGCGCCATTCGGCCAATCGTGTCTGGACGGTGGTTCTGATGTCCTGCTCAGAATAGCCGAGACTTAGAGCTTCGAGGAGGGCATCTCCAATGATGACATTGAGTCTTTCCCTGCGCATCTGGCTCAGTTGTTCGCTGTCCGGATGCTCGCTGATGAACGTCCCTCTTCCTTGCTGGGTGGAGATGATGCCTTCGCGATCAAGTTCCCTGTAGGCGTGCACCACGGTGTTGGGATCGACGTGCAAGTCCACGGACAGCTGGCGGATCGTCGGTAGCTGATCGCCGGGCTTGAGGACCCCCGTTGCCACCAGGTGCTTGATGCGGTCCATGATCTGCAGGTATATGGACACCCCACTGTCGTGGTCGAGATAGATGTGCATATCCGCTCCGATATTATACTAGTTCCACTAGCTCAATTATACGACTTACTGAGAGCCCTGTCAAGATTTGCGACCTGCATGTCGTGCTGGCTCCGATAGCGCAGGCGCAGCGATGTGATCAGTCCGGGACAAACATGAAAAGAGACGCCACGAGTAATGTGGCGTCTACTGAGACTTGACTAGCGATGGCGAGTTCTATGTGCTATCGGCCTGCTTGCTGCGCGCACTGAATACACAGCTGTGCCTGGGGCAATGCCTCCAGTCGTTGGGCGCTGATCTCCGTACCGCATCTCTCACAGATGCCGTAGGTCCCCTCCTCGAATCTATACAGAGCCTCCTGCATAGACTTGACCTTTCTCCTTGCCCGCCGCCGCAGGGCCATGTTCATCTCTCGTTCGTAGATAATGGGGTCACCCTCGCCGAGTCCATATTCGACTTCCACTTGCAGTTTCTTCTCCAGGCGCTCGAGTTCCGCCATCGTCTCGGCGAGCTCTGCTTCCAGCCTTTCTCTGACGATCTCTCGTTGTCTGTCATCCATCTCAGGATTTCCTCAACGATCTCCGATCCGGACACGTGACGTGTGTACCGGAATGACGAAACGCGTGCTCAGAGAATCAGTCTCAACGGTCTTGTGAGGGGCAACAAGATAGAATCCGCTCTAGCGGACCACCTTGAACATGGGAGGCTGGGATTGGTTCAGGTGTCCTCTTGGGGAACGACGTTGACGGCTTTGGGTTCTCTAGATTCGCTCATGATGTCGAAGTGTACTCTTTGCCCTTCGAACAGGGCTTTGAAGTCCTCCCCCTGGATGCCTGAGTGATGCACGAACACCTCTCCACCACCGTCATCCCGTGTGATGAAGCCGTATCCCCTTCTTATGCTAAACCACTTGACATGGCCTGTCAGTGGGGTTGTCGGTACTTCGTGGTCTTTCTCAGTTGCCTGGCAATTCGGGCATCGCGACGGCTCCTCCGCTTCGCCCTGGGCTGCCAGCGCCCTCTGCTGCTCGACCCCAAAGACGAACTCCCCTTCACATGAGACACATTTCAGGACTTTGTCCGTGAAGATCATACCGAGACTCTGTACATACGACTTGCAGCGAGTCTGGGGTACTAGCTCTTCCGGTTGCGTCGTTGTCTGGCCTTACGTATAGCCCTCTTGCGCTCCATCCTGCGTTTCTCGCCTCTGGAAACGAACCACCTTCGCTTCCGGAGGTCGCCCAAGACCCCGCTGTTCGCGACCTGTTTTCGGAACCGCCTTAGCAAGTCATCCTGAGATTCTCCTGGCTTGAGTTGGACGCTCATTTGTCACTTCTCACCACCTCTCTTGTTGAGTCTCCCCACTGGTCTAGTTCGAGAGAATCCACGCCTACCTGGGCTGCGGCTTCATCGAGAAACAAAAATCTCGGCCGTCATCCTGCCAAACACCGTGGGGACAGCAACCGAGACCAGCTGCACCACAGACTATCCCCCCGCTCCGAGACAATCTCGCTATTCGCACCAGGGTGGCCTCTCGCCACCCACCATAATAATACAAGTACTGGCAATTGTCAAGTGCTTGGGGTAGGTGAGCCCTTCAAGGACGGGCTAGTCTGTGGGAGTGGGACGGCACTGCACGAGGATAGGGAGCACAAGAGCGGCGGTGCAGGAGTGGACCGTTGGTTACGAACTGCTGAACATCGCAACCTGGATAGCCACTCCGGAGGAATGAGTCACAACGGGTGTCGTTTCAATGGTACGGGTTGCCGGGGCCACAGAATGGTTCGACGGTCTCTCCCGAAATCGCGAGGCTCCCATACACATTCGACGGCGACCCGAGTGTAGCTCGGTTGGTGAGGCTAGATTGACTTGACGTGAGGTGGACGCGCTTCTATAATTAGCTGGTGTGACGGTCGTGCATGACTCCCCCGCCTGGCCACTCTCCACTCGCGAGGGAAGGGTACTCGCTAGACGTTGTTCCGCCTGGCGGTTAGCCGCCAGAGGAATCTCAACGCGCTAGGAGCGGAGTACTGGTTCTCAGGAGAGAGTTGGTCATCCCCGACGGCAGCAGAAGGAACCTGATGAACGGGGAGGCATTCTACGAGCTGAGCAAGAGCAGTTCGCTGATGAAGTGGGTCTACAGACTTGGGGCGGCGCTGGGCGTCGCCAGGGACCGGCCCGCCTGAAAACGAGGTGCCTGGGCTGCGCGATTGTACGCATGTCGGGTGGACTGGTCTTCCGTAGACGAGAGCTTCCCACGCTGTGCATAGAGCAACGCTGGCAGGGCCAGAATGGGAAAGGGGACGACGATGAGAATCGCTTTGGACGCCATGGGCGGCGACCACGCGCCGCAAGTAACCGTGGAGGGGGCGGTATGGGCTGCCCGCGAGTACGGCGTGGAAGTGGCTCTGGTGGGACAAGAGGAGGCCCTTGAGGCCGAGCTGAACAAGCACGAAACGTCAGGGTTGGGGCTTTCTATCGTCCACGCCAGTGAGGTGCTCGGCATGGAGGACGAGCCCGCCAGTGCTGCTAAGACCAAGCGGGACTCGTCAATGATAGTAGCTATGGACCTGGTGAAGGCAGGTGAGGCCGATGCTTTCTTCTCTGCGGGTAATTCTGGAGGCGTGATGGCGGTCGCCCTGTTTCGTCTGGGCCGCGTCCCCGGCATCAAGCGGCCAGCTCTGACCGCCCATTATCCCACGCCCGAGGGATACTGCGTCGTGCTGGACGTCGGGGCAAACACGGACTGCAAGCCTGACTGGCTGCTTCAGTTCGGCATGATGGGCAGTGTCTATGCCGAGACCGCGCTGGGCATCACGGCACCCAGGGTGGGCATCGTGTCCAACGGAGAGGAAGAGGGCAAGGGCAGCACTTTGGTCAGGGAGGCCTACGCACTGTTCAAAGAAAGCCAGCTCAACTTCGTCGGAAATGTGGAGGGCAAGGACATACCCGCTGGACTCGCCGACGTGGTCGTCACCGATGGCCTCACAGGCAATGTGATCATCAAGCTGTCGGAGGGTTTGACCAGGTTTCTGATCAGCGCGATCGAGAAAGAGATCCAGAGCGGTGCAGTGACCGCCATTGGGGGTGCCCTCGCAAAGCCTGCCTTTCGAAGGGCGAAGAGGATCTTGGACTACTCGGAGATCGGCGGCGTGCCCCTGCTGGGGGTGAACGGCGTCGTCTTGGTAGGCCACGGTTGTTCGAATGCCAAGGCGATCAAGAACGGGATTGGTGGCGCCCGGCGAGCGGCCGCGGGCGGCATGCTTGCGGCAATCACGGACCGGCTCGGAGGAATGGATTTGTGAGGTCGTGCGCTCGACAGGGGAGGGGATCCCAATGCTAGACGTCATACAGCAGCTGCGACGCCTTCCTCCGGATACGAGGGTTGCATTGCGCAGGCAACTCGAAGCGCTGGAGGGAGAACCGTGCGCCGGCGAGGCTTTGGATGAAGAGGGACTGCGAGAGATGTTGGCGCACTTGAGGATCCGGCATCGGGTCGTGATCACAGGCATAGGGGCGATCACACCTCTTGCTCTCAACGTGCAGGATACCTGGCAAGGTCTCATAGAGGGCCGTTCAGGGATCGACTACTTCACGCGAATAGATGCCAGCCAGTATCCCACCAGGTTCGGCGGCGAGGCAAAGGGATTCGACCCTGCCCAGTACATGAACTTCAAGAAGGCACGGCGCATGGACCGGTTCAGCCAGTTCGCCGTGGCGGCCGCCAAGGAGGCCTTGGAGGATGCTCAGCTGAGCCTGGAGGAGATCGATCCCGAGCAGGTTGGCGTGCTCATAGGGTCAGCCGTAGGCGGTCTAGATGCCACGGATGAGGCGATGCGGAACCTGGTGGCTGGGAAGCGGCTCTCGCCCTTTTATTTGGTTACGACGGTTGCCAACATGGCTGCTTTCCACGTCTGTCACATCTATGGGCTCAAGGGTTACAACAACACGGTGGTTACGGCATGTGCAGCGGGATTGCAGGCTGTGGGGGAGGCGGCTGAGGTCATACGCCGGGGAGCAGCTCAGGTGATGGTCACCGGGGGCACGGAGAGCTCCAGTTCCGAGCTTGGGCTAGCTGGGTTCACCGCCATGCGCGGTCTATCCACCCGCAACGATGATCCACAAGGGGCGTGTCGACCCTTCGACAGGGACCGAGACGGCTTTGTGTGCTCGGAGGGCTGTGGGATGCTGGTCCTGGAGAACCTGGAGCACGCTCTTGGGAGAGGTGCCCACATCTACGCAGAGGTCCTTGGGTATTCAGCCACGTCAGACGCGTACAACTTGGCGGCTCCGGATCCGGAGGCCGAGGGAGCTGTCAGGGCCATCCGCTGGGCGATTGAAGACGCCGGAATCAGACCGGAGGAGGTAGACTACATAAACGCCCACGGGACGTCAACCCCGCTGAACGACACGATGGAGACCCTGGCTATCAAGAAGGTCTTCGGGGAGCATGCCTACCAGGTGCCTATCAGTTCCACCAAATCTATGATCGGGCACCTCTTTGGGGGTGCTGGTGCCCTGGCTGCCATCGTCTGCGCCTTGACCATCGAGCACGGTATCATTCACCCCACCATCAACTACGAGACCCCAGACCCGGACTGTGATCTGGACTATGTGCCCAACGTGGCCCGAAAGGCCAAGGTCGAGGTCGCGCTCTCCAACGCATTCGGTCTGGGAGGGCAAGACGCATGTCTGGTAGTGGGCCGGTACCGCTGAGTCTGTGCAGCTCCACAGCGAGCAGGAAGGGACTCACGGGTTTGGAGGTAGGGTAGCTGTATGAGGCAACGACAACCCAGTTCCCGCAGGTGCTTTGTCTGCGGAAGGCAGAATCCGATCGGTTTGAGGATCATCTTTGAGGGAGATGGCGAGCGCGCGTGGGCCACGTTTACCCCGCGGGAGGAACATCAGGGCTATCCAGGGGTTCTGCACGGAGGTATCACCTTTGCACTACTGGATGAGGTGATTGGCCGCGCGGCGATGGAACTTGACAAATCCGCGCCATGGATGATGACCGCCAGGGCAGAGATGCGCTACCGGAAGCCTGTTCCTATCGGAGAGGAACTGACCCTTGTGGGCGAACTCACACGGGTGCGCAGTCGAGCGGTCGAGGGCCACGGTGAGCTGCGGCTCAGCGATGGGACGGTGGCTGTGGAGGCGACGGCCATGTACGTGAAAGTGCCGCAGAGTCTGGCTGAACAAATGAAGGATCGGATGGATGAGGAGATGAAGTACTGGCGGGTTGTGGAGGACTAGCTACCGTCCGGACCTCTAGAGCTGGGGCAAATCCCGGCGTGGGGAGAGGTCCTTTGTTGGTTGAGGAGTCGAGATGACGGACAAGAGAAAGGACTTCCTGATTCGCGGAGACATTTCTGAGCTGGATCCCGATGTCGATCGCATCATTGGATTCGAGGAGGAACGACAGGCCAGAAGACTGATACTCATACCCTCAGAGAGCTTCGCTTCCTTGCCTGTGCGACAGGCTCTGAGTTCGGTGTTCACGAATGTCTATGCCGAGGGATACCCGCCACCGCGCATGACCAGGGATGATGAGGAACTGCTGCTGGATTTCGACCACCAGTTGGTGTACTACCGACGGTATGCCGACCGGAGGTTCTACAAGGGCTGTGACTACGTGCACTTCGTAGAGACTCTGGCCCGTCGGCGCTGTGCCGAGTGCTTCGCCACCGCCGAGATTGGACCTGATCAAATCTACGTGAACATCCAGCCCCTGTCCGGTGCGGCAGCCAACAACTCGGTGTACGACGCTGTAGTGCAGCCCGGCGACACCGTGATGGGCATGAACCTGTCCCATGGAGGACACCTTACCCACGGTAGCGAATTCAACCGGTCTGGCAAGAACTACAGGATCGTCTCCTACGAGGTTGACGCCCGTACAGAGCTATTGGACTATGATCAGATCATGAGGCTGGCCATCGAACACAGACCGAAGATGATCATCGCTGGCTACACATCTTATCCTTGGGCTCCTGACTGGCAGAAGTTCAGGGAGATCACGGACGCCGTGCCAGGCGGGTGCACGCTGTTGGCGGACATATCACACCCTGCAGGGATGGTGATAGGGGGTGCGTATCCCACGCCCGTGGGCTACGCGGACGTCATTACCTTCACCACCCATAAGACCATTTGCGGGCCTCGTGGAGCCGTGATTCTGACCACCGACGAGGAGATGGCCAAGTTGATCGACGACGCGGTCTTCCCGGGTGAGCAGGGTGGTCCTCACGTGAACAAGTTCGCCGCCATGGCGGTGGCTTTCAAACTGGCTCAGACCGAGGAGTTCAGGCGTCTACAGGAGAAAATCGTCAAGAACGCCGTGGCCCTCGCAGACGGGCTCCAGAAGCGGGGCCTGCGACTAGCCTACGGAGGCACGAACACCCACCTGCTCGTGATAGACCTCAACGCCATCGAGACGGGGACCGGCTTTCCCCTGAAGGGAGAGATTGCCGCCCGCATCCTGGAGTTGTGCGGCCTGGTGACGAACAAGAACACCATCCCGGGCGACGGGAGCGCAGCAGATGCAAGCGGCATCCGCCTGGGCACCCCGTGGGTGACTCAGAGAGGCCTGGGGCCCAAAGACATGGACGAGCTGGCCGGGATCATGCAGAGGGTCCTGGTGAACATCAAACCTTTCCTCTATACCGGTCTAACAGGTGACTTGCCGCGCGGTAAGATAGACCTCGACATACTGGAGGAGACGAAGGCCGAGGCGGCCGACCTGGCTGCCAGGGCTGGTATTGAGCGGGAGACGCGCCGTGACGGATATCCCCACTACTTCCGGCTTCCGAGTGGGTCCTCTGTGAAGGCCAGCGTGCTTCTGGATGAGCACCTTGGACTGGGAGCCGAGATGTCGGAGATTCACGGCTGGCAGGTGCCGCTATACTATGAGGGCGGGGCGGCGGAGCTGGAAGCGGCCAGGCGCTCCGTTGCCATTTTCGACCTGAGCGACATGGGCATACTGGAGATAAGCGGCGTGCGGGCCAGGCCGTTCCTTCAGGAGTCGAGCACCAACAACGTGGCGGAATTGGCTCCTGGCTCGGGCCAGCGAGCGTTTCTTCTGGACAGGTCTGGCGATCTGCTTGACGATGTTTCGATCCTTCAACTGGACACGGACGAGCGCGGCCGGGAGCGCTACCTGCTGCTGACGAATCCCGTCAATGGCGAGAGGGTCAAGGCCTGGCTGCGCGGACTCGCTGATGGATACGTGCTTTTCGACGACGAAGACCTGTTCCGCAAAGTCCAGGGGCCGGCCGTTGTGACGGATCTGGCTGAGACGATAGATCGCTCGGCTCGCAGGTCGGCTCTTGCCCTGCACGGACCGGAGTGCCCGGGCATACTGAAGAAGGCCGGGTGTTCGTTGCCTGACCTGGCCAATGGTCGTATCTGGGAGGGCGACATCAGTGGGATCGAGGTCCTAGTGAACCGCAGCGACATCGCTGATGGCGAACTGCGGTACGCGATAGTCGTTCATCCTGATGGAATGGAAGCGGTGTGGAAACTGCTGCTCAAGGCGGGTGCCACGCCTGCGGGGGTAGCAGCCAGGGATGCACTACGTGTTGAGGCTGGGTTGCCATCCTATCGGCCTGGTGAGATGAGACCTGATGGCGCTTCACTCTTGAAGGGCCGCCATGCTCACCTCTTCCAGCTGTCCAAGCCATATTTCGTGGGCGAGAAGTCACTTCAGCAGCTGCGACCCAAGGTGCAGAAAGAGGAGTTCGTTTGGGAAGAGACGAAGGGTGAGCTCAAACGGACTGCTCTGTATGAGAAGCATCGGGAGCTCACGCGGAAGATAGTGCCCTTCGCTGGATGGGAGATGCCCGTATGGTATAGCACGGTGCTCGAGGAGCATCGTGCAGTTCGGGAGACCGCTGGCCTCTTCGATGTGGCACACATGGGTGTGCTAGAGGTAGCAGGCGAGCACTCGGCCAGCTTCCTAGACTTGGTGAGCACGAACTATGTGCGATGGTTGGAGGATGGACAGTCCCACTACTCCTATCTTCTCGACCCGGATGGAAGAGCAATCGACGATATCATGGTCTATCGCCGAGCGGTGGATAGCTACATGGTGGTGGTGAATGCGGCCAATGCAGACAAGGATCTGGCGTGGCTGCGGGCGGTGAACTCCCGCCGCTATGTGATAGACCGTCAGCATCCGGACAAGGAGATCGAGGGGGAGGTAAGCATCAGAGACCTCAAGGATCCGTCATCGGGCGAGGAGCAGCGGGTGGACATCGCACTCCAAGGCCCCAACTCTCTTTCCATACTCCTGAGGCTGACAGATGATCAGAGGGTGAGGGATGAACTGGCGCGGATCAGCCGGACGGAGTTCAACGAGACCGAATTGTCGGGTATCAGGGCCATAGTGTCCAGGACGGGCTACACCGGCGAGGACATCGGCTATGAGCTGTACATACATCCCAAGGACGCTCCCAGGTTCTGGGATCTTGTTTTGGAGCGAGGTGAGGATCTGGGTGTGAAGCCGGCTGGGCTCGGCGCGCGCGATTCCACGAGGACAGAAGCAGGTCTTCCGCTCTACGGTCATGAACTCGCGGGGGAATACGACATCTCGCCCACGGGAGCGGGCTTCGCTCCCTACGTCAAACTTCATAAGCCGTACTTCATTGGCAGAGAGGCACACCTGCTTCGAGAGGCGCAGCGCACGATGCAGGTTGTTCGCTTCCGCATGAAAGATAGGGGCGTCAGAGCTATCAGGCCCGGGGATGTGGTTGTGACGCAGAGGGGTGAGTACATAGGCGCCGTCACCAGCTGTGCCCTCGACGTGAATGGCTATCAGCTGGGCATGGCTTACGTGAACAAGAAACGCGGCAGCGAGGGCACTGAGTTGCGCATATTCCCCTTGCCTCCAGGTGACAGGGCAGCGAGGGAGAAGGACAAGAGGGAACTGGACGTTGGTGACAAGGTCCTGATCGCTGAGGAGGCCGTGGTGCTTTCGCGGTTCCCCGTGGAGGAGGGCGAGGAGATGGGGGTTCGCTGACGAGTACACACCAAGGCCGTGTTTGCAGAACCCGTCCCATTGGCACGGCTGACAGTTGACTTCCTCGTCTCTATGCGGGATAATTGGAGGAGAGCATTATGATGAGCTACGATGCACGGAGTGGAGGTCCATAGAGAATGGCTCAGACTGTAAAAGGATACTACAACGATCAGGCATTGACGTTCGAACTCCCGGAAGGCTGGACCCTTCTGACGATGAGCGAGCCCAAAGATGTGCCTCCCGCTGAGAGCGTTGAACAGTTGGTGAGAGAGGCTCTGAAGAATCCAATCGGGATGGCTCCGCTAGCTGAGATCGTCAGCTCGCTGCAGAACAGGACGGCGGTGATCATCAGCGAAGATCAAACTCGTCCCGCCCCCGTTGGTGAGGTGGCCTTGCCACTAATCAACGAGTTGAATGCCCTCGGTATCGATGATGAAGACATAGAGGTGGTCATCGGTCGTGGCACGCACAGGGAGATCACACAGTCCGAGCTCAGACAGAAGCTGGGCGATGAGGTTCTTAGCAGGGTCAAGGTCAGTGTCCACGACGCGGATGACGAGGGCAATCTTGTCAATGTTGGGACGACCACCCGCGGGACTCCCTGCTGGGCCAACCGCAAGGTTGTCGAAGCGGGACTGAAGGTGGGAATCGGTACTATCAATCCCCACTACTTCGCTGGCTATGGCGGCGGCCCCAAGATCATCCTGCCGGGCGTGTCAGGAAGAGATACCGTAAGGCACAACCATGTACTGATGAGGGAGCCCAATACCACGCAGGGGGTCACGGACGGGAACCCGCTCTGGGAGGACATGCTTGAGGCGGCACGCTTGGTGGGCCTCGACATGAAGATCGACTGTCTCCTCAACGCTGAGAAGAAGATCTACAAGATCTTCGTGGGTGATGTGGAGGAGGCACAAAGGGAGGCCATCAAGGGCCTGAAAGAGGTTTATGGTGCTCCGGTTCCTAGACAGGCTGACGTGACCATCACTTCGGCCTTCCCTCTGGAGACCAACATGATCCAATCAGGCAAGGCAATCCTTCTGGCGGATGAGATTACCAAACCTGGAGGCACGGTGATCCTGCTCTCCGCGTGCCCCGATGGACCCGGACCTCTGATGTACGAGACACTCTCTCAGAAGCCAGGCCCTGAAGAGGTGGTGGACTGGATCGCCGAGGGCAAGGCCTCGACTACTGGAGGACCTATGGCGTCACGCCTGCGCAGGTTGTTGTCCACCAAGAGCCTGATGATCGTGACGGAGGGGCTGGCCAAGGAGCAACTGGCGGACATGGAGATTGGACACGCCACGACCACCGAGGACGCCCTTACCCAGGTGGCACAGAGGTATTCCTCAGCAGAGGTGATCGTGCTGCCCGTTGGTGGTTCAACATTCCCGTTCGTCAAGTAGACCGAAGAGAGGCTGGCCGCCCTGTTCCTTCAGGGCATGACCTCACACACCCAATGTGCGGTGCAAGGGACAGGCGAGATGGCGGCAGGAGGACAACGCCGAGAGGCGATCAGAAGACGAAGACGAAGGTCAGATCGTTTACGTTGGTGTTGGTGGGGCCGGTGATCAGCAAGTCGTCTAGCTGATCGAAGAAGTTGTACGAATCGTTGTTGGCCAGGTAATCCCTGGCCAACAACTTTTCCCGTCGGGCTCGACGCAGAGTTGAGCCGTCGGCGATGGCCCCGGCAGCATCTGTGGGACCATCAGTGCCGTCGGTGGCCAGGGCAATGATCATGACGTCGTCCAGATCGCCTAGTTGTATGGCGGCAGCCAGGGCCAGCTCCTGGTTGCGCCCGCCCTTGCCCTCGCCCCGGATGGTGACAGTGGTCTCACCCCCCGCCACTACACAGGCTGGCCGCTGTATCGGCTGACTCGAATGTAGGATCTCCTTGGCGATGGCACAGAAGACGTGGGCCACCTCGCGCGCCTCACCCTCCACGTAGGTGGAAAGAAGCATGGTGTGGAAGCCGGCATCCTGAGCCTCTGCGAGAGCGGCCTGAGCGGCGATCTCATTACTGCCGATGATCAGGTTATCGGTCTTGGCGAAGAGGGGGTCTCCCTTCTTCGGCGTTTCCGGTCTTATGCCCTCGTTGCCCTTCTGAAGCTGCTCAATTATGGATCTGGGTAGCTCGCCCACCAGGTCGTATCTCTCCACGATCTCCCAGGCCTGGGCGTAGCTGCTAGAGTCGGGTACGGTGGGGCCCGAGGCGATGACGTCGAGGGGGTTGCCCACCACGTCGGAAAGGATGAGGGAAACTACCTCGGCAGGATAGGCCACGCGGGACAAGTTACCTCCCTTGATCTGCGAGATGTGCTTGCGGATAGTGTTGATCTCGTTGATGGTGGCCCCGCAGCGCAAGAGGGCCGAAGTGAGGGCCTCCATGTCTTCCAGGGTGATGCCCTCCACAGGCAGTGTCATAAGGGCAGACCCGCCACCGGAGATGAGGCAGATCACCAAGTCGCCTTCTGATGCTTCGCTGGCCAGGTCCACCATCTGCCTGGCGCCCGCCATGCCAGCCACGTCCGGAAGGGGGTGGCCCGCT
>Ga0307379_10004967_pt1 | contig 18728 bp, 16 predicted proteins | sample UN2MG_FD_202237 | JGI IMG/M metagenome (GOLD analysis project Ga0307379, IMG submission 202237) | Soil microbial communities from Risofladan, Vaasa, Finland - UN-2 | ecosystem: Environmental > Terrestrial > Soil > Coastal area > Acid sulfate soil | place: Finland: Risofladan, Vaasa | collected... | reverse complement strand
AATCAACAACTCCACCTAAAGCTGCACAAAAGAAGCGGCGGGGGGTTGGGGGGGCAGCGCCCCCCGGGGTACAGCAGATTACGCACTTCTTTCAGAGTGCTGCCGAGGGCGGAGCGCACAGGAAGAAGCCGAAATACGACGACAATTTTTTGCGCAGCGACGATGACGACGATTGAAATAAAACCAAAAATCATTTGTTTATTTTTTCAATTTCCTAGTGTATTAATTTTACAATTATAAAATAAAAGGGGAGATTGAAATAAATTAAATTTTCAATTTTAATTTATTGAATAAGGATGTTAAATTCGACGGTTGTGGGAGTTGCCATGGAAACGTGCATACCGCAAATGTATTCAGTGATGTTGATCCATGCGCAGAACGCGTTGCGGAAGTCGCGGTTGGTGTGCAGAGCGTGTAGAACAAGCGCCCATTGATGGTCGGTATTGTGGGCACACGTGCACCAGTAGACTGCTTGTCCAGTGATGTGACGGCCTTTGTCGAATCGCGTGTCGTTGATGGCTGAGAGCGCCGAACAGGACTTGTACGAGTCGAAACAAATGATCTCTGGGTTGTACGTAACGAGGTCGGGGCGCAGAATCTCAAGCACGTACTTGTTGTCGGCGGCAATGTGTTGGAGACGCATAATTCGGTCGACCCGAGTCACGTGCTTCTTCGTGAGCGCAGCGTACAGCGTTTCGTAGAGTGTCGCAAAAATGGACGCATCCGACAAGAACGTAAAGGCCTTGAACATGAACATTGACGCAAGGCGCACAGTGCCGCCCATACGCGCTCGATGTTCTGCAACGCGCTTGGCGTCGCCTAGGTACAACGCTATACCAAGCGGCGGACGATCACCATCGTCGTCGAGTTCGTCATATGTTTCGGGATCCATTTGAAAGCGGCGGCGGCGGCGGCGGCGGCACTAGCGTTTTACCTCTTTTCGTGTCGCGTGTATCGTGTATAATAATTTATGGTTCTTTTTTTTTTGAAACGAGAAACACCCAATGGATGCGCCACAAAAACGCCAAAAAATACACGCGGTCCCCGATTGTCGTGTTAACACGAGGCAGCGTGATCGTTTCGACATTATGCTACACAATAAAAAATTCATTACTCGTAAAATTATAATAAACGACAAGCATCATCGATTCGTTGCAACGCCGCGCGAGTTTGTTCAATGACAAGCGCTATGTTGTACGTTAGGGACGAACACGCCGGGTTACGGCTAGCAGCGCACCCAGCGCGCGGATCGCCAATTGAGTGCATTTCGTATTCGGAGACATTTGCCCAGTGTGCAAGTGATCCGTAGTTCGACAACGTATTGACATTCAGGCCATTGCTATTGCCACTTCCTGGTACATTCAGCTCTATCATTGTCGAATTCGCGCGCAGAAAAATTGCCCACAGCAAGTTGGCGCCATGTGGTCCTATGAGCACGTTTGTGCGCGTAGCAACAACCTCGATTTGGTCGTGCAGCGTCATGCGTTCCCAGCGCACTTCGTGCACACTGATTGAACGAGTCGATGCAAACGCGTTTTGAAGCGCAAGCAGCATTTCGTTGTGATTGGTTGCAAAGCGAATACCGCCTTCAGCACGAGCAACGAGCGTAATGTCGCGACGTTCATACTCACACGCACTATAGCGCCACTGTTGTATATCGAGTGCGTTGAACAGACGCGTTCGAAATGCGACAACGTCGCTGGGAAGTATACGATTCACGCGCTCATATTTTTTCACATGTATCAGATACACGAATAGTACTCAATTGATCGGCGCGCAGTGATAACATTTGCTTTCGTTCCGCTGGAGCATTGTGCCAAGCAGAAAAATAGTCTTTTGACGAGTACTCATACACGTCAATGTACAGCGGCGAAGACGGCTGTAAATTGCATGCAAAGTCGCGCCAGCGCGGAGCCATCGATGAAAATATGTACATACGTTCGATGCGCCGCGACAGCAACACCGCGCGCTCAATAAACGACGAAAAAGAAATAGCAACATCACTGGCACACATAATAAGCCGATAGTCGCTCAGCATTGTCGCAAGACCATCCGAATGAACGTGCACGTGAGGATGTGCAGCAAGAAGGGGTTTGAGTACAACATTGATAAGTTCATGATTGTGTTCATCGGTCACAACAATCATTCGATCGACGTGAGGAGCCGCGGTTAACATGACGTGTTCGTAGAATACCAACGGAGGTTGAACATACCCACTGTGTGCGCCTTTTCCAGCAAATATATCACCAGATCGCATGAACATGACTAGAAGTCGTTGATTTTCCACCGTGCACGCCGCGTCGCCATGAGTGTCCTCAAAGTGCGGCGTCAAAAATGCGTGAGCGACAATTGCAAAATATATATACGATGGTTCTTCTCTGTTCAGCATTGCCGGTGCATCGCGTCGCAGAAACATGTTTGTTACTTTGCATGTACGGCGGCTATTTCCGGTTGCCGCCGATGTTCTATTACCAGCAATCAACGCTGGCATTGTAGGCACTTGAGATCGTAATCCACTGCCAGTCGTCACGGAACCACCGTACTGACAGTACAGAACAAGTGCTTCGTCAAGACCAATGAGAACATTGCCGGTATTCAACGCACTACCAAACACATAATCGCATTCTTGCGAGGGCGAACGAGACAAACGAACAATACCCTTGCATCTTGGATCGTCGTGTAACGACAAGTTGGCGGCGGCGCCGACGACTGAACAAAACACGAAACAGTATTTTAGCATAAATTTTGAGTCGTGTTTCGGCGTACCGTTGTAATGCGCCGTTATCCACAAGTCTAGTTACCTTCGTGATTTATATTGGTTAACCATTTATTTAATCCAATACTCTGTCGACGCGATCTCTTCATCGTTATCGCAAAATATAATAATACACGTGTGTGTGACAAAACACAATGATGCGTTACGATCCCCGTTCGACTTCGACCATGACGACGACGACAACTGTGGAATGGGCTCTTGAGAAAATGTATCCGGATGCTGCGCCGCAAAGACATCCGACCTCTCCTAATTTGACGTGGGCGCTCCATGAAATGTTTCCAACTATTGCGGCTGTCAGTCTCCCATCCACTCCTTTGCCAAGATCGTCCGAGCGCGATGACGACATGGCGTTCCGCGCCACCTCGGGCTCCGAGGGGTTCGGGGACAGAGCCGCCGGGGGTTTCGGGGGCTCCGCCCCCGCGCCAACAATCGACGACATGATGAATGTGGTGCGTGACGCGGTTGTGCGCAACGGTGGCAGCATGTCGTTGAGCATGGCAATCGAATCGTTTGTGTATTTGCCCGGTGCATTCGGGACGGGGCGCGCGTACGGTTCGATGCGCGACTTTATGGTGCGATTTAGCGAGGGACGCTTCGACGTGATGCACAATTCAGTGTTGGCGCCGTGCACCGTGGCAACGGCAGAGCGCGGACGAGTGCTCACGTCGCTGCCGTACGAAGTGCTGGTTGAGGGCGCACACGCAGTGCTCACTCGGTTCGCGCCAAGAGCGATCCGCATGCCCATATTGGTCGCGGCCATGGCGACCGATTTGAAGTGTGTGCGCGAACGTGGCGCCATTCGCACGTACATGCTGCGCAGCATACTGGCGCTTGATGCGCGCTTCAAGTTCTCGGGCACGTACGGCAGCGAACACGTGTCGCTCGTGGCAGTGTAAATTGGTTGTCGTCTTTACATGTGATAGATTTCAATGACCTGCAGCATCTTCATGGCGTCGTGCGAGCGCAGACCCTCCTTGATGGCCGCGTCCGATGGGCGCCGACCTTCAAAGTGGCGCGCGTAGCCAATTTTCTTGACGGTGCCCTCCATGTACGCGTCGTACACGAGCTGCGGGACTTCGGCGAGAATCTCTTGTACGCTGCTTCGGCCGTACTGCTGCGCAATTTTGGCCGCCGGCGTAAACGTTGGCTCGTCGTTAGCGTCGAGCTCGAGTGGTTTGTAGTCCTGCGCTATGCGGTGCGCGCGCGCAATGTAGTCGCGATCGCCCGCCGCCGGATCGGTAAACGAGTCGGGACCCGACAGCGGGTTGTACGACGTGTTGTGCGGCGGGAAGGCACTGCCCGAATCCGAAAAGCCCGTGACCTGCAGCGCCGTCGCCGGGAACGTGGTGCGCGCCACGACGGCTTGGCCGCGCGGATCGATAAAGTTCTTCAGATGACTGACGTCCGTCTCCTTGCACACAAAGTACATGGCGTCGAGCTTCGACACGTGCGGCGAGAACATGTTGAATACTTTGGCGCGATTGAACACGGAGTAGCCGAGCATACGCTGCGCGCCCTGAGCGCGCCGTTCGGCCGCCACTGACGAGTGAATACCCGCGTCCTGAAACGTCGTCATGGGCCCCAGATAGTTCCACTTGCGCGCAAAATCCTGTGCCAGATGCGTGTCGCCGGTGCGGCGGTCCACGCTCGGAATCATGTAGCGCAGGTATTCGTGCATCTCCTCGAGCTGTTCGTCGATGCCGGCACGCGCCATGACGGCGTTGCGCGACCGCGTCAAGTCGCCGAGCTCGAGCGCAAAGTTGAGCACCTGCACGCTTGCCACCGTGTGCATGCTCATGGACGTCAGCTCGGGCTCGACGCGGTTGCAAAAGAGCGGCGTGTGCTCGACGTAGTCCTGTTCCCAGCCCTGTGGAAACGGCTTGGCAAAGATGGGCTGCGTGATGATCTCGTCGGTTTGCGCGTCCGTCGTCGAGAAGCCCGTGTTCACCACGGTCATGCCGCGCGCCAGCTGGTCGGGCATGACGTCGCGCAGCGGGCCGAGGGCCGCGTCGCCGCTGAAACGGGTGCGCTTCTGCACCGCCATCAGGTTGTCGACAAAGTCCGTCGCGGAGCCAAAGGAGCGCTTGTTGCCGCCATACAGCACGTCGCCCATGCGCGAGTCGCCGTCGGGCGTAGGAACTTTCAGCTTCGACATGAGCATATCGGTGAAGAGGCGCGACGCCATTGCGCTTGTGATGTGTTGTCGTCAACGACAAAACTTGACGTCTCATATACGCTTACTCGTTACTATTCGTCACACACTCCCGTCGTCGTGCGCGCACACGATTCACGTTTTTTTACAGACCGCCGATATCGTACATTTGAGCGACACCCGAGCCGCGTGCGGCCGCAGCACCCGACACGGCCGAGCCTCGACGGCGGCCGTCGAGCGCCGTGCCCTCTTGTATGCCGCGATCGTGGTTGTTGTTTGGCGACGACGACGCCGCCGTCGTCGCGTTGACGAGGTCGTTGACGGCCTGCATGATCAAGTTGGCGTCGGACTGCGCCGTCTCCTCGCGCTTCGTCATCTCCGTGTTCTTGCGCGCCATGACGTCAAGGATCTGGCGACTGAGCCGCGTGCGCACGTCGACCGCGCGCATGTTGAACACTTGCTGGCCCGTCTCTGGGTGCGTCACGAACATGGCGTGATCCATGAGCCACTTGCGCACGCGCTTCAGCTGCGTCGCCTCGTAGTCGTACTCGCGGATGCTGTCGTGCCGGTGGCCGTTGATGGGGTCGTAGTGCTCGCGCAGCATCGCCATCGTCCACCGCCGAAAGCGCTTGTTCGAGTACGCGTCGAGATACTGCTCAATGTTCTGTCGCCGCAGCTCCAGCATGCCGCGGAAGATCGTCTCGTCGTTTTGCAGCCCGCGCATCATGCGCTCAAAGCGAAATATGATGCGCCGAAAGTCCTTGACGCGCTCCATCATGGCCGTCGACTTGCGCGAGTCGTCGAGGTACGGCTGCTCCTCCCAGCACAGCGGACACACACTCGACGGCGCCACGTCGTCGTCATCTCCCGCGCCTGCCGCCGCCGCCGCGTCACCGCTTCCGCCGCTGTTCCGGTGCACAAGCGCATTCACCCGCGGCGCTCCTCCGGGGGCTCTGCCCCCGAGACCCCCGGCGGCTCTATCGCCGAAGCTCCCAGACGACGAACTGCCCAGACCTCTGACTGATGAGCCACCCACACGCCTGGCTGACGCGTCACTGATGCTCGCGTTCGAGCTCAGGATCACGTCGCTGCGTGGCGCACTTGCGTGAGCCGCACTTTCGTCGGGCGATCGCACAACTGAATAGTGCACAGAGCTGTCCGCCGAACCACTGCCCTCCTCGGCGACAAAGTCCGAATCGATCTCAGATGCCTCATCATCATCGTCACGCGAATGCGCCGACGTCGAGCCAAGCGTCTCTGACAAATCCTCGCCGTGACTGAACGACGACACACGCGTTCTCTTCGGGGGGGCGCCAGCGCCCCCCCGACCCCCCGCCATTCGTCGTATGTGGCCGGAAATGGAGTGCTCGGGGGCTGTGGGGGCGTAGCCCTCATCGGGGGTTGTGGGGGCGGAGCCCCCAAATGTTCCGTCGTATGCTCTTCGAAACGCTGCCATGCGTCGATTAGGACTAGAGCGTATGCGCTTGCGAGTAACGGTATGAATTGACCTCTGTTTATAGACGAATAACTATCCGTTAAGTACGATTAACCGCGAAAAAATAAAAAATGTTTCCTTCCACACTACCATTGTATTCGTTGGGGGATCCGCCCCCACACCCCCCGAGCGCTCCACTTTCAGCCCCATACGACGACCGGCGGGGGGTCGGGGGGGCGGCGCCCCCCGCGCATCCCTCCCTGGAAGAGTTGGTGGAGCGCGCGCTCGACAAGCGGTTCGCGTACGACTTTCGGGTGGAAAAGGCGCTGGAGGCGGTTGCGCAGCTGCCTGTCAGCGCAGATGCGCTCGCAGAGATGATTGACGACTTTGCGGAGCGACCTGTGAGCATGAAGTCGTTTCGCGTCAGCGAGCTCTTTTCCAAGCTGGTGGCAAACAACTGCCACGAACTCGCGCTGCGCGTACTCGCGTCGGCCACCGACGTCACGCGCGAACACATCAAGGCGACTCGGGCGCGGGGGGCGCCGCCCCCCCAACCCCCCGCCGTTCACCATGTTGCGCCGCAAGTGGAGGCGCCGGGCGCAGCGCTCTCGCATGCTCCAATTGAGGAGGGTCGGGGGGTCGAGGGGGCTGTGCCCCCCGTGAAGAAGCTGGGTGTTTCGACACGGTATCTGGCCATTGTGGGACGATTTGTAGCAGAGACATTCGAAGAAAATGTCCGTGGAGAGAATGCGGTCGAAGACGACACCTATGTTGACTTGAAGTCCATGCAACACGCGTATACAATATGGGCAGATGACCAACTCAAAAACAACATACATGTTCCCAAATCAATTGCGCTGCGTACACTACGCAATTCACTCAACGCGCTCAATCTGCCGTTCGCGCAAGGACCGCTGAATAATCGTCGTTTCAATGTGGTGGTGCACCCTGACTCGGCGCTGGACAAACACTTATGGCAAAAATGCGACGACGATTGTGACAATAGCCTAAACCCGTCGCCCCCGGATGTCATTTCGAGCACTGCAGATCGTGAAGCCGCCGCCGCCGCCGCTGCTGTCGACATTGACGACGACAAAACGCGGAGTATGAGCGGTAGTGACGACGAAACCACCAGCGAAATGGATGGATTCATTGTACGCGACGACGAACCCATTGAGTACTCGACGGACACGAGTGTGCATATTGACAACGGTGTAGAAGAACTGCGTGCGACGTCGGCGCCGCCGCCGCCCAAGAAGAAGATGAAGTTGGTCAAGAAAAGCGTCAAGAACCCGTATATTAACGACGAGGCGGAAGAGTCTGACTAACGACACGTAGTTGTGATCAGTAAAAAATTTAGAGAGACGGTAGTGTATCTGGGCTGCGTACACTTTTGGCTACACGCATGTCGGACACGGGCGTCTCGATAAGCGCTAATGACGATGGCGGCAGCCGCGTGCATGCCTTGTACAGTCGCTACCTACTCGTTCCATCGTGTCTCAAGAAGTCGGTCAATGCTTTTGTGCGAATTGTAGCAGCACCACACCAACCCGGTTCTCCCGATTGCTGCTTCTGGTTGCCACCACACGTGTACTTGTACATTGTTGACCTCGTCATTACGACGCACCAGAAAGACGTGCCGCGTTGTCGTGCGACTATTTTTAGTTGTGAGCATTATCTTATTTTCAACATGAAACATGCGTTTGATCGCGCGCTCCGGATATGGCGTGCTATCGAAGAGGATAATGAGTCGCGGAAACGATGGACTGCTCTCGATGGCGACACCATTGAAGAGTTGTGCGAACAACACGACAAAATAGAGATGGACGAACGGCGAAACCGTCGACTTGCTGTGCGACACCAAAATCGCTACATGGAAAAAACGTTTGGGCGAGCAAATGTGCAGAGAGAGCGCGCAGAGCGCAGGCGCATAAAGAAGACGTTTTCATGACTTTATTGCGGCTCATGCGTGCGTCGACGACACGGTCGGCGTGCGCATTGATCGAGTGGGTTGCGACAGCGCGTCGTTGCAGTGTCAGTGCAACACTCGGGGCGCGAGCCGTCGAGCAGTGCAAAACGACAGCCGCATCCCGGCGGTGACGCGCAACAGTCGTCGTCGAGCGGTGCCGCGTCGGGGTACAGCGCGAACAGCGACGCGTCGTGATCGCGCAGCTGGGCGCGCGGCGCTCGGGAAGGCGCTGCGCCGCGCGTGAATGCATTGCGCCAAAAGGTGACGACTGAAGCCGTGGTGAGCGCATTGTGTTGCGCCATGCGATGTGATATGGCGTCGAGTGAGTGCGACGTTGCTGCGACCAACATCAGGAACAGTTCGTCGACGCTGTCAAAGTACTGCACGTGCGGCCACACGTAGAAGTCGGCGAAGCTGATCCAGTGAAAAACAGCGAGCCATGGTGCGCGCGCGCGCTCAACACTAGTATTTGTTTCACACACGCTCGAATACGTGTGATCATACTATGCCGGTTCAACACTATTATGGCCACTATGTGCCGCTATGCCTATGCACCTATCGCAATTGTACACGACTTATCATCCCATTGGAAGCCAGTGACCGTTTTCTGGTCCCACGACATGTTTGTATTGGCAAATTTTTGAAGAAGTACGAGCGCACTTTATTCGATACAGGAGAAACTACGAGTGTTCGGGTTGACAAGCGTACGTATTACGTGGTGGACGTGCATGTTCTCGAGCACATCTTGGAGTCTTATTACAGACACATGAAGCTAATAAACTAACGAACGGCAATTAAAACACCAAAAAAAATTTATTTAACATACTGTATGTTCTTATGATAATACACAATGCGCACAAAACCGCTGTATCATAGTTTAGTGGTGGTACCACCACGTGATACATCGGTTGTTAACGAATTTGTACGAGTGGTAGCGATGCCGCAACTGCGTGATTTTTCTACTAATCCTTATTGGTTGCCCCCTCATTTGTTTTTGCGCATTGTTGAAATGTTTATTGCCGAACCGTTCAAAATGGGTCGTAACGGAGATTTAATTTTCAACTATGGTGGCATGCATTTGTTTAATACGCCTATGTGGCGATACAAAAACGCTGATTTGTACATTGAAATTTTCGATGCTGGGTGCGCAAAACGTGCGAAAGAGCGTGAGGACGCCAGACTTGAGCGAATTCGCGAACAGCACAACGTACTAGTGCGCGAAGAGCAAGCAATTCGTCGGCGCGACGTACAAGCACAAAAAGGAATAAGAAAATTGCGCGCGCAACTCGTTGCAGTTGAACAACGTTTTGTGCAGAAACGTATAAAGCAACCTTTTTCTTGATATTTCGCGCGCTTCGTGCGTACTATCATGAGTGAATACGAGTGTATTTGGACGCTGGTGAAGGAAGCGGAAGGCGTTGCGCGCGACGGACGCGCGGTGCTCGACGCGCTCAACGCCATGAAGGCGCACCACGTTGACGGCGCGGACTTGCACACATTGATGCGTGCGCATCCCGGAAACAGTGACTACGGTCCGCAGTGCGTGTTCAACACGTTTGCCGTTCAGTGGTGCGAGAACTTGCCGAAAAAGGCACCAGAGTGGCTGCGCACGCTCAGCGACGTGGCGCAGCGTTTTGACGACAGTGATTGCGCACTGTCGGCAGGGTATAACGATTATGCTACAACGGAGGTCGCTGAGGCGCTTCTCCATATGGTGCGTGTCGACGAGCACATGCGCAACGTGTACGACGTGTTTGCATCCGACGCACTTGCGTACGTCGACCGCACGGGGTGCCTTGGTAACACCAAGAAAATTCGGCGCACGTTTTACGACCTCGTGTTTGCGAGAATTGGCGACTTGGCGCCGCAGTAAACGCGCCATTAGCGTTATATGTCGTCGTCTTGGTCAGTAATACCCGCTGTGGATGCAAACTTTTGTAAAACTTCAAAATTATACTCAGTGTCATCATCGAACGCGCCGTCGGTCGCATTGAATGCCGTTGTAACCTGGCTGAGCCAAGCGCGTGCGCGGCGCAAGCGCTGTGCCGCATCTCTGGGCAGCGTCGACATCAATGAATCGTGCATGGTGTCGTCTTGAATGGAGTACGCTAATTCTCGATAAGGAAATGGTTGATGTCGTCGACGCGCTTGGTGTTCTCTTTCGTATCGATTGATCCAATACGTCGCAATGTAAATCTGCCTCGACCGCATCGGCGATGGCGTATCCATGTATGCACACTCTTCCAGTATGGTACCGATAATGAGCTCTTCTGCGTCCGTTTGTGAGAAGTCAATACACCGTGCATTATTTTCTATCCAATCTAATACTTTGCCGCAAAACTCGGCTTCCAGCGCCAATGAATCGCACATTTTTTTTTCAGTACTTTGTATGCATTTGACGTACAGAGATTCAAGGATATCCCTTGTCATGTCTGTTCCGTACTTTTCCGCAAAGTATTGTGCAAATTCAAGCGTTTGCGGAGTCCACTGCCAACTATCTTTTTCGTGAAAGGCTAGATGATTCCATTCATTGTTGTTGTTGAATAATGTTCCCCATGAGAGGTGCACTTCTAGTGACAGAGTGTACGTTCTAAATATATTTGTTTCTATTTCTTGTGCAATGCGCACGTTAAAACACGAACATGCATACAAATACAATTCTGGGTAAGACATGCCAGATAACGCGTATCCTTTGTCGCGTGTTATAGTATTATGATCGAAGTAATAGCTAGGTGTGAACAATGTGTTCCTCAAATGCGCGTACAATGCAAGTATCCAGCGATCAGCGGTTGGAGTGCGCTGTTTCAGAACGTCGCAAAGCGCCTTCCACCATAAATATTTGCCAACAACTATTTCTCGTCTGGTCGCGCAATATGTGAAAAAATACGTCCACATCGTTGTGTTTTCATAGTTTGTGCAAACGGCGTGCACTAACGAGCTACTCAAATGCACGCTTTCAGGTGTATGTGCAATGTCAAAAACATCGTTGTAGAATCGAAGAAATGCACGCGTATTGTTCTCGCAGATGGTGCTCGACAAAACTCGTGCAACAAATAGTGTATATGCCGTTTTGTATGGTTCGAAACAAAGTGAGCTGTATTTAACAGTGCCTACTCTTATCATTTTGGCAGTCAGTGGTTTCTGGCTGAATACATTGAGCCCAAGCACAAAATCAGTAAACTGCTCGCTTGCGCTGCACAACCCCAGCGAATCGACGAGATCAAGGTACACGTCAATTGGCGCCAATTCTTTGCACGTTTTCAATGTTGGGTACATGGCGTATTTGTACGCACAGCGAATGTCGTCTCGATCAATTGTCGTTTTGTCTACCATGTTGAGTACGAATAAAGCACCAGGCCCCAGGTGGTCGATGAGTGTGCACCACACGGTGTTCGTATGCATCATTTCGTCGCTCCAGCCGTCTTTTTTGTGCAATAAGGCGGAAAGCATTGATGCGTTTTCGTTTTTTTTTAAACAAATTATTTTTTTGTAGTATTGTACATGTATTACGTCGTTTCGTTTATTTATTGAGTGACGATTTGAATTGGTGTGGTGGAGTATCGTGTGACACATGCAGCGAATTCGTGTGCACGAAGCAATCAGCGTTAGCGGGCGCGCCGACTCGGTTCACGAGGCGCTCGAGCGCAACGTGCCGCCGCTGTCGAAGCTGCTCGAGTTCATTACGTACCTGCACTCGCTGCAGGCGTGCCTCGTCATGGTGCTGTCGGGCAACATTCGCGACAACCCGTATTTTTATCAACCGCACGCAGACTCCTCCATCGGAGCGCCGCTCGACTGCGAGGGCGTGTGCAAGCTGCGCGCCATTCGCCAGCAGCTCGTCGATTTGATGCTCGAGAACGCCGAGTCCATGACGAACACGGCCATGGCGCAGTCGTCGAGCGGCTGGACGATGCTCATGCTCACGTGGATTGTCGTTGGGCAGCTGACGCTGTGCATCGAGCGCGTGCGCGTGCGGCCAATGAGCCGACTCAACGAACTGACGCTCGAACGCAACGAGCTGCTCACGTCGAGCGGCGGCACGCGCGACGTGCCCCACATGAGCATGTGCGAGCTGCGCACGGCCCTCAACGTTCTGCGCGACCGCCTCAACATGCTCGACGACGTCGACGGCACCGTTGTGCGCTACACGCTGCTTCTCGAACACCGCGCTGCCCAATTCGCGTGTCGCAGCGTCGCCAATCTTGCCGACTACGACTGCGGCGTATGGGCGCGGCGCGACGGCTCCATCACCCAAGGCTACATTGCCACCATGGCCTGGTGGTTCGTATGGATCAAGCGCTACATTACATGGTACCTGCGTCTCTCCACCCCATCCTACTTTTCCAACAGCATCGGTCACGGCCGCATCTGCCATCTCTTCACCCCCACCAATGCGGCGGGGCGTCCGGGGAAGCTGGCCGCCCCAGTGGGCCGCGCTGCGATTGTGGCGTTTGTGGAGATGTTTGCGGCGACGCTGAACACGCGCGACCACGAGGGCGAGTTTGTGAATGTGGCGAAAATGTACAATGTGGCGCCCGGCGACCTCGACGAGCACACGTACGTGCACGGCATGGGCGGCGTGGAGCGCGCGACGGTGCAAGACGTCGTGGGCCGGCGGCGCACGCCCGAGGCAACGTCGTACATTGGGCTGAGCAAGTTTCGCCGCCCGCTCGTGCAGTGGGTGCGCTCGTTTGTGCGGCGCACGCAGCTCGTGGGCCGCGGACGCTTCGTGGGCGGCGGCGCGTCGTGCGAGGCGTTCATTGAGCAGCTGGCAATACTGCACATTGTCAATGCGGTGTTCGTGGCCAAGCTGCAGTTCAACTGGATCTCGCTCTTTGTCATTACGCACCGCGGCGCAGACGTGCGCTACGAGCAGCGCGTTCAGCAGGCGCTCGCCAACGGCATGCCGTTCATTGTGCAGCGCTGTGGGCGCTTTGCGTGCGTTGTGCCGGCGCCGCCGAGCGAGTACGCACACAGCATACTGACGACGTCGATGCACGCCGTCGTCGAAGCGCACCTCGGCATTGACGAGGGCGAACTGGGTTCGGGCAACGACGACAACGAGTACGTGGCCGTCATGTACGACTGCGCCGACGTGTTCGATGCCGTCACCGTGTGGGCGCGCTTCATGCTCGAGTGCTGGGGCGGCAACATCAAGCACGCAAACAAGCGCCTCGCGCCGCTGCTGCGCGCCATGTTCGCAGCGGGGGAGGTTCCCCCGCACCCCCCCGTCGCGCTCTTGGTGGAGTCTGGTAGTGGGCAAAGCGCGCGGGCGGATCGTTTAGCGTCGGCGAGCAATTCGGCAGTTGGCGACGAGGACGAAAACGACAATGACGGTTATTTTGGCGCGAAAAATATTTTTCGCGTTCCCGTGTAAAGTAAAAATACGCAATGTCGTCGCCGTCGTCGCGCTTGCATTGGACGCTATTGGATCGTCGTCGCATCGACCGCCTCATTGAACTTGCTCGCATGGAGATTGAAACTATGTATGGTGGCGACGCCGAACCAAATGTGGTTGCCGACCAAGCGCACGGCTACACAACACCGAAGGCGGCGGCGGCGGCGACTTCGACGGCCCGCGTTCAGCGTCTGCAGCGCAATCGCATGACCGGAGGCGCCAAGAGAAGAGTGTCGTACGCGGAAGAAGAAGGCGAAGAAGACGGCGTCGACGTGCAGCGCGCGCGCCGCTCCATGGAGAATTTGCGCGCCAAACTCATTCGGCGCCACCTGCTCATGGTCGACGTCGAGTACGACGGTTCGTGCGCCGTGTGGAGCGTGCTGCCCGCATTTGCCGACGCGCTGGGTCGGCCCACCACCAAGAAGGAGGTGCGCGAAATTCTCATCAGCATCTTTCGCCTCGACTCGTTTCGGCCGCTCTTCGAAATCGATCTGCGCCAAACGAACTCGGAGCGTGCCGCGCAGCGGGGACGGCGCCTGCCGCCGCTGCGCTCCGTCAACGAGCTCATCGACACGCTCGCGGTGCCAGACGCCTATTTGCCGCCGATCCTCGTGGCGCGCGCCACGGAGTTCTACACGCGCGGCCGTGTGCGCGTCTTCACCGTCGACAACGACAACGACCTCATCGAGCTGTTTACAAGTGACGGCGACGCGCCGTACGTTGCGCAAATCGCATTCGAGCCCAACATTGGGCACGTGTGCCGCGTTTTGTCGCTGCCACGCTCCCAAGTCATTTCGATGGATGAACGCAAGCGCAACCTCCAGATGCTCGATCGCCAAATCGAGCTGCTCTCGAAACGCCGCCGTCTCATCTAGACGTGTCGCGATGATCGAGCACGTACAACAAAAAACGAGTGGTTGAACTGATTAAAGGATTGCGCGCGCGCGCGTACACAAAAACCCACGGAACCAATGTACGCCGCCATACATCCGTCGTCGTATTCGCTGTTAGGCGCGCTGCCACAACTCGGCACGCTTCCACACATGTACAATCATGAAAGCGCGTCGGTATTTGAAGACCAGCTGCCAAGCGACGACATGTATTCATCGCACCATTGTATCAACGACTTGGGTGAAGTCGGCGAAATGCACACTGACCGTCGTTGTGTATTCAACAACGTGTGTGTTAGCCCAGAGTACGACGGCGGCAGTGCGTATTTTACGTCTAATCAAGCGCCTGCTAATTTTTACGATCATCCCACGATTGCGCGGCTGCACTACTATCATCGCCCAAAACGGCTGCCGGTGGGTGTTACCACCACCGGGCGTATGCAGACGGCGTTTGGCGACCGCTACTTTGTTCAGCTGGCGCCGTGCCGTACGCCACCCAGATGTCACGTGATGCGCCTTGCCGACAACGACGGGCCGCTGAATCACACCAACGTGCAGTACATTCGTCACCGCGTGGGGCTGATGGCTGCGCTGTACACGTGGAATCCAGGACACTTGCTCGGCGACTACATGCTCGGCATGCACACTCTGCAACTGGAACTTGGCTTGACTCTTTCGTACGATTTTCAAATGATGTCAACGTGCGAGCCGATGGAGGGCGAACGTGATGTGCGCACTATCGACAAATTCATGCCCGGCTTCGCCAAGTATCCATTCAGTACGTTGAGCGGATTGGCGCGGCGGCGGCGACGCGGCAACGCCGCCGCCACCACCATATGTTTTCGCCAGCTGGTAATGGGCACGGGCGATTTTATTGGTGCTAAAAACCGCAACACTCTTTCTGTACCGTTATTTCGGGCATGGATGTTGCGCGGATTCAATTTGCAGTGGAATGCGCAACCGACACGTCAACGCGTAACTGTGTTTGCCAAGGAACTTGTCGGCACGCATGGACGTGGTATTGTGAACGCTCAACAAGTGTGCTCTGCGCTGTCGGCACAGCTCAACGACGCAGTTGACGTCGTGTGCGCGCACAACTTTGCGAACATGTCGGCGCACGATGAACTCGATTTGATGCTGCACACCACCGTGTTTGTGACGCCGGGTGGCAGTGGTGGCTCGTATGGCGCTATCTTCATGCCAAAGGGTGCAGTGTACTTGGGCCTCGATATCGTCGACGCGCACGGACAGAGCGTGCGTTTCAACGATCGCTTCTTCAGTCAGTTGTCGGGACTGCACGATTATCAATACCCAATGACGCGCGCCGAGTACTCTACACACTACACGCTGAACACGAGTCGCCTGCTCGACGCGGTTCGCTTGGCACTGCTCCAAGTTGAAATTGAACATCCGCGTGTACACGAACTGACCGCGCTGCGTGAACTGGCCACGACGTTTTCTGCGTTCAGACAAACCACGTCCAATTTGCGAGATGTCGACGTCGCCGTGCTGCGCAACACGTGGTGGGCTGCAGACGAAAAACTGAAAACGCACACACCACAAAAGTGTGCGCTGCACGGCGACTGGCGACTGTGCCCAGAATGGACCAATTGTTCGCTGATAACGGTGGGCGTTGGCAACGACTGGAAATTTGAAGATGCGGCGGCCTCGCCCAGCAACAACAACTGCTCGGTGCTCGCCATCGATCCAACGACGCGATTGCGCGCCAAGCACGAATCTCATCAGCGCACTAACATTGACTTTCGTTTCGCTGGACTTATTGGCGCCAATCGCTCCAACGGAGCTTCTGCGTCGCCGTACTACGGCAACTTGGCGCGCCCATCAGACAGCGTTCCATACTACACAATTGCCCAGCTGGTGAACGCTGCCAAACATCAGCGGCGCTCTCGGACACAAACGATGATTTTAAAGATCGACTGCGAAGGCTGTGAATGGGCCGCGTTTGCCGACGCCGACACCACAGCTGCTCTCAAACACGTGGACGTGCTCATGATAGAAGTGCATTTCAGCGTCGGTCTGCAAATGTCGTCGTGGCAGGACGTGCGGCTAATTCCCGTGTTTTTCAGCGCAGTCATTGACAGCGGGCTGCTACTGACACGCGTACAACCAAACGACGGTCTCAATTGGCCCGGGTCGTTTCCAATTTTACCAGAGTTGCTTGAATTTGGCTTTCCACCAAAAACATGTTGTTTCAATTTACAGTTTGAGCGGCAGTAAAATGGCGAGACGACGACGACGCTCCACTACCGGGGGGCCTCGGGGGCGGAGCCCCCGCCGGGGGTTGGGGGGGCGGAGCCCCCCTTGTAGTATTCAATGACCTCGTCGTCGGCAAAGACTGCGGCGGAACTGAAGCGGCTGAATTGGATCGACTCAATTGAGCGCACGCGGCTGAGCGCCACGTACGCCATGCCCTCGGCGAAGATGGAGCCCGCGTCGAGGTCGGCGACGAGATTGTCAATGGTGAGGCCTTGGCTGCGGTGTATGGAACACGCCCAGCCGAGCATGAGCGGCAGCTGTTTGTACGAGCCGTCCCACTCGGGATCCGAGTCGAACTCCCACACGTGTGGGTGAACGACGATGGGTTGGCGCAGCCGGTCGAATTTGACGAGCGGCAGTTGGTCGGCGTCGGGCGTAAAGTCGACAATGGTGCCCATCGAGCCGTTGGCGAGCCCGCTGGCAATGTCAATGTTCGACAACAGCAGCACGCGTGCGCCGGCGCGCAGCTCGAGGTAGGGCAGTGCACGCATCGAGCTGAGCATGAACTTCTCGGCCTTTTGACGAATCTTGGCGACGCGGCTCGGCGGCCGCGTCACCTTGGGCCGCACATCCCACGAAGCGTTGTACACGTGGTGCGTGCGTTCATCGCAGCGCTCCAGCCGGCTGCGATTGTACGTGTCGGTGAGATCGTTGCGCGAGAACAGCCGCATGATGTCGTCGTTGCCCTCGAGCGAGCGCGCCGACACGATGCGGGAGCGCAGCAGACGCACATCGTTGTCGGTGAGATCGCCAAAGCGCGCGCGATTGAGCAGCGCGCCGTAGTCGGCGTCGGCTGACTGCCGGTGCAGACGTGACAGGTCGTAGCGGTGCACCACCGCCTCGTTCCACCAGCGCGCATGGAACGCCAGCTGCGGCACGCGCATCTCGATGTTCGCGCTCAAGCGATCGGGCACGGGTCGCAGCTGCGCAAAGTCACCGCTGAACACGAGCTGCACGCCGCCCCACGCCTCGTCGGGCCGCCGCCGCACCGCCGCCACGATTGCGGCGAACTTGTCGAGCATCGCCGCACAGATCATGGAGATCTCGTCGAACACGAGCACGTCAAGTCGCCGTATGGCGTCGCGGTGCAGCGCGTGCGCGGCGCCCGTCTCGATTTGCCGCACGTACGCCTGCACCGTGCGGCGGCCCGTGTCGCCAAGTCCCAGAAACGAGTGCATGGTCGTTGCGCCAAGGTCGAGCTCGACGGCCGAGCGGCCCGTCGAACTGACCACCGCCACGCGGTAGCCGCGCGCGCGCAACGTATCCACCAAGTGGCGCAAACTGTAGCTCTTGCCCGAGCCCGCCGGACCCGTAATGAACACATTCTCACGCCGCTCCAACACCGCCACAGCCGCCGCTGCCTGCAATTCGTCCAGGGGGGGCAAGCCCCCCCCAACCCCCCGCCGCTCTGTATCCGCAACGGTTGATGGGTGCGCGGCGTCTACAGCAGTAGATTGCTTAGTTTCCGGCTGCACTCGCGAGGCGACTGGGGGTTGCTCCTCTCGTTTTCTCTTGCGGCGGGGAGTGGCGGGGGGTTGGGGGGGCGGAGCCCCCCGCGGAGCCCCCCGCGGAGCCCCCCGTGGATCCCCCCGCTTGTTGTAGTAGTGTTCGAGCTTGGTTTGGCCGCACTTCTCGCCGGGATCAGTGTAGCGAAACGGTTCAAAGAGTACGTCGAGTGCGTTGGCAGTGGCGGAACTCGATGTCATTGAGTTGGTCGCAACGAAAAAGCGTTGCAAGATGGCTATTTATAGTGATGTGTTCGTTTTTGTTTACTTTATTTCGTCGGTGATCGCAGCGCCGCAATATCGCGCCGCAGCGCGCTGCTGTAGCG
>Ga0307379_10004964_pt1 | contig 18734 bp, 14 predicted proteins | sample UN2MG_FD_202237 | JGI IMG/M metagenome (GOLD analysis project Ga0307379, IMG submission 202237) | Soil microbial communities from Risofladan, Vaasa, Finland - UN-2 | ecosystem: Environmental > Terrestrial > Soil > Coastal area > Acid sulfate soil | place: Finland: Risofladan, Vaasa | collected... | reverse complement strand
ACGCGTAATCAGATCAAGCATGGTTCCTGGGTACTTGCTCTGACTGGCTCCAAATAACCTGTTAGGAAAATTGTAAAAAATGTCAAAAAATGCTCTTTCAAACATAGAGAACATCTACGTATTTTTATGTTTTAGCCGTTTCTATGCCAAAAAGAGGCGATATATTTCTCAAAAAATCCCATAAAAGAATCTATTTTTCTTGCAGGAATAGCGAATTGGACCGAAGAGTCAGACTTTCTTCTCATCATCAGCCGTAATTTGGGCATAGACTAATCCGGTTACGCTGGTGTGTCCTGCTGAGTTTCATACCATTGCCCACCAAGTTTGATTGCTATTTGGCTGCCTTGAGTCGTGCCAGAATCGCACTGACATTTGAGCCGTACCACTGGGAAACCAAGGGACATCTATGAGCAAGCCGTTGTCAAGCCTGCCGTGAGCTTGTCGAAGGGACGACATCCGTCAAGTATATATTATCTGTGAGTATGTCTGTCACGGATAATTTGGGAAAATTCAAGTCAGGCTATTTATTCTACTGGAAATGAAATCCGGTTGACAACTCGTCGGCGATAGCGTAAGAAATAGATGTCAATTTTATAACAACTATTGTGAAAGGGTACTTCTTATGAGTAAAAGCATATGTTATGCAATGGTTTTGTTGGCCTTATCGATAGGCTGTGTATCCGTTTCTGCTCAATCCGCTAATCCCTATATCGGGCATTGGGCCTTGACCATTCCCGGCGGGGGCGCGGGCTGGCTTGGTGTTGTGCAGAAAGATGGATATCTGGATGCGAGCATCCTGTGGGGCGGCGGCAGTGTCGTTTCCGTCGATAGCGTATATGTGGACGGCGATGCCCTGATAGTCACACGCGTCCAGAAGGTCGAACGCAAAGACGCCGACGGCAAAGTGGTTCGGACACAAACGATCACGGAAACGATTGTCGGGAAGGTTTCGGGTGATGACCTGTCTTTGACACAAATCCGTCCCCGCCGGAATGGAAAGGGCGCTAACCGCAGCGAGTTCACCGGCAAGCGGACGCCTCCGCTGCCTGCGAAGCCGGACCTGTCGAAGGTCGAGTACGGCAAGCCGATTAAATTATTCAACGGAACCAATCTGGATGGGTGGAAGCTGACCAATCCGCGCCAGACGAACGGCTGGTCGGTTAAAGATGGTGTCCTTGTCAACAATCCGGTGCAGAAGGAAGGTCAGCGTCACATTTCCTACGGCAACCTTTGCACCGAAGCCGAGTTCGAGGACTTCAATCTGAAGCTGGAAGTGAACGTCCCTGAAGGGGGTAACAGCGGCGTCTATCTGCGGGGCATCTACGAAGTTCAGGTCAGCAATAGTTACGGCAGGGGGCTCGATTCGCATAATATGGGTGGGATTTACAGCCGGATTACGCCTATTGTGAGTGCTGAAAAGCCCGCCGGGCAGTGGCAGACCATGAATATCACACTGCTGGATCGCCACGTGACGGTTGAGCTTAACGGCAAGATGATTATCGACAACGAGCCGCTTCTTGGCTGCACCGGCGGGGCGTTATGGTCGGATCAATTCAAGCCGGGGCCTATCTACCTGCAGGGCGACCATACGGGTATCAATTATCGAAATATCGTTATCACGCCGATCATCAAAAGCCAGTCCGATCAGCAGGCTGTCCTCTTTGAGGAACGCTTCGATGGCAAGCTGGACGCTGGCTGGTCATGGCTGCGGGAAAATTCTTCGGCATGGCGCCTCCGGGAGGGCGCCCTGGAAATTCAAGTTGAGCCGGGTGGGGCGCCTACCGTCAAGAATGCTTTGGTCCGTCGGGCGCCGGATCGCAGCAGCGGCAAATTTGCCATCGACGTGACTGTAACCAATACAACCAAACCTACCCAGCAGTATGAGCAGGCAGGAATAACCTGGTATAATAACGGCAAGCCGGTATTTAAGCTTGTTAAGGAGCTGGTCGATGGGGAACTGATCATCATCCCGGGCCGAAAGCCCATGACCAGCGAGACGGTCCAGCTTCGGCTGATCGTAACGGGCGGCGATTTCATTGCCCAGTTCCGCCCGAACGCCGAGGGCGAGTTTCAAACGGCAACGACAGGTAAGCTGCCGGCACCGCGTAACGACCAGGTCAGTATACAATGCTACAACGGACCCGCCAATGCCGAGCACTGGATCCGGTTCGATGATTTCCGCATTTCTCGACTGCCCGGCTGACAGGCGTTGCTGAAAAATTACGCTGTAATTCTTCGCGGCAAAGAATGTTCAGATCATCCACCAGTGTTCGGGACTCACGGATTCGAGTTTGAACGATCTTTGATCTTTCGGCAGCGATTCCAGCAGTTCCCTGGCTTTCTTACCGATTGCCTCGGCGGCCAAATCGACATTTTTCTCGCCGACTTCGGTCGATGCGTGCTTGCGAGGATCCAATCCGCCAATCCCATCGGGATGTTTCATGTTCGGGGCAAGCGGCCCGGTTCCCAGTTCCGAGAGATCCACGCAGTCGGGATAGAAGAACATCATGTCAGATGTCTCCCATTTGGCGGCGTGGTCGCTGCCCGAATCGGCGCCCTTGCTGAGCGATATTTCCCAAAGGCCGATTCCGGTAACGCTGCCGTCTGCTGTCACCGGCTCAAGAGCTTTGTTTATCATATCGATTTGTTCCTTAATATTATGTCCCGAGACGCCTATGATGACACGAAAACCCGCGGCCTTAAGACGCTGGAACAAGTCCGTAATCACCGGCACGAGGTGCTCACGATTGAATCCGCTGTGAAAATATACGGGAGGATAGACAACTCCGCCGAATTTTTCCGCGCACTTGACGAGGATGCCGTGAGCTTTGAGCGCATCGGTTCCGAGCGGCAGATGCCGGCCGTGCCACTCGATGCAGCCGAAGGGGACATAAACCACAGGAAAACGCCGGCCGGCCGCTTCCATCTGGCTCGGCCGCATGAACTGCATTTGCACGCCGGCGGAAAGTTCGCTGCCTTGTGCTGCGCCGGCGTGCGGCGAATCCGCGGCTTTCACAACCGGCTCCAATCCGAAAGAGTCGCCGCCGGATACTTCCATCGCAAAGAGAAAAGCTGCAGCAGCGAGACCGGCTGCGCCGAGCAATAATCCGAAAACATTGATTGTTCTGTTCCTCATTCCGTGACCTCCTTATTAAAGCACTGAGTTGTGGTTATACTCTTTCCGTGTAGCAGTCCTAATCATCAATCATCCTGTGTTTTCTTAAGCAGCCAGGCCATGTTCCGGCCCAGTACCCGCATGGTTTCGAGGCCTTCTTCATCCTGCTCGACATCTCCTATGGCTCTTCCAATCCCGATATTCCAATAGGACGACCCCGGCACGATCATTTGACTAATCAGAAAGAAGTGGTTGAGGGTATCGAAGGCATGAATGGCCCCGGTCCTGCGGACGGCGACAACCGCCGCTCCGACCTTTCGCTTGAGCAAGTCCGGATTGGCCCTCGCGACGTAGCCCGCCCGGTCGATCAGCGCCTTAATCTCGGCAGTGACATCGGCAAAATAAGTTGGAGAGCCCAAAATGATGCCGTCGGCCTCCAGCATTTTCTCGATACATTCGTTTGCAAAGTCGTTATTGATTGCACATCTCTTATCCTGGTTGTCGAAGCACTTGCCGCACGCGGTGCATCCCCGAATGGTCTTTCCGGCCAGTTGAACCATCTCTGTCGCTATGCCTTCTTCCTCAAGTTCGGAGAAAACCTCTCTGATCAATATGGCTGTATTACCATTTTTTCGAGCACTTCCATTAAAAGCGATAACCTTCATTCTATTCTCCAGCTTTTACTGATTGACGGATTTTCCACCGGACCATTATATAATCGCTATCGGCTCAATGCAAACCGGGCAGCAGTCTATTTTTCATATTATCACTGCTCATATATTGTCGCCGAACCGCACACGCCGGATATCCTCTTCCAACCCGATGGGCACCGTTAGCGGCTTATACAAATCAGGGCGGCGCGTCTTAATCCACCTGAGGCCCGTGCAATTAGTGCGCAATGCCGCATCCAGATCGGCAACAACCATATCGTCGCCGGCCTTCGATGTCTCTTTCAGTATCCGTCCGTAAGGATCCAGGATCATGGCATTGCCTGTTCTGATTTCGTCGCCGTCGATACCGACGCCGTTACTGAAAATCAGAAACAGTCCATTATCATGAGCGCGTGCGGGAAGCCACGTCAGGAGCCACTGGCGGCCTTTCGGCCCTTTGAATTCAGCCTCGATTGCCTGCGGATTGGTCTTTCGATTTTGCCACAGCGACTGTTCAATAACACCCATACAGCAGGGACTCGGCGTTTTGCAGCCCCCGGTCTGGTGCGGCGCCAGCAGAATCTCCGCCCCATTTAATGCCGCAATACGAACGTTCTCACCCAGATTATTATCATAACATGTCAGCAGGGCCAGGCGGCAATCGTGCGGGCTGTCGAACACGGTAAATTCCGAGCCGCATGAGAGGTGCTCGCTGATAAAACAGTGTATCTTTCGATGCCGCTGAAATTCGCCGTTTGGCATCGCCACTACGTACGTATTATACATTTTCCCATCGTCGGCGATTTCCACGAGACCCGCGCCGATGGTCATTTTGTGCTGCTTCGACAGTGCCATCAGAGCCTGCGATGAAGGGCCGTCAAAAACCGGCTCGGCCAGGGCCTCCAGCTCTTTGCGCGAAAGTTTCCGTAAAAACAAATAGCCGGTAATGCAGGCTTCCGGGAATACGATAAGCTCGACACCGTGGCCCGCGGCCTGCCGGACAAAATTCTCGATCTTAGCGAGATTTGCCTGCTTATCTGAAGGCACGTGCTCGAACTGGACGGATGCTACACAAATATTCTTCATGATTTCAAACTCGGCATATTTTTATGCGACTCGTGTTAAAATAGTTTCTGCTGACGACAACTCTTTGAGCCGCCTTGATTCCGCTCTCGGTCGCAACATGAGGCGGATCGGCAATTAAGAGATCATTTTAATTCCGGATGTTCGTTTTGGGAAGCCAAAATTTGATGACACAATCCTGGCAGGCACCCCCGGCGGAAAATACGAAAAAAATGGCGGACATCTTGTGGGGGATTTGTTAAAATAACGTGCCGGCAGGTTATGAAATATTGTTGTGCGATCTATCGGCAAATTACTTTTATCAAATCCATCGACGATGGTCCTGGAGGTTCGATCTAATGTTGAGAGTTACCATGTTTGACAAGTCCTCACAGGATGTCATCCGTGCAGGCTCGATACGGCCCAATTCGGCAAAATGCAAACTCAAATGTTGCCGGGCAATTCTCATAGCCCTGGCGATGACGTCCCAAATGTTCGCCGCCGATGTGTACGATCTGACATTTTCGACGTACTTCGGTGGAAGTGACTGGGAGCATGCCCGTGACGTAGCGGTCGATAAGTCCGGCAATATTTACGTTGTGGGCGGCACCGCGTCGCCGGACTTCCCCACGACACCAGGCGCGTACTCTCAATCGCAGCAGACCGGCGGCACGCAGGAGTTCGGGCCGTGCGATGTGTTCATAGTCAAATTCGCCCCCGACGGCACGCTGCTCTGGTCCACTCTTGTAGGCGGGCCGAACTACGATCGCGCTTATGGTGTGGAGGTTGACGAGCAGGGTTATGTATACGCGGCCGGCCGGGCCGGGCCTGGCTTTCCAGTCAAGAACGCCATTCAGCCGGACTTCGACGGCGTGGACAACGGCTCATACGGGATGCAGAACGCCTTTGTCCTGAAACTGGCGCCCGATGGTTCGGACCTGGTATGGTCAAGCTACATCGGAGTCTCCACGTTGTGCAGGGACCTGGCTATCGACGAAAAGGGCGATGTGTATGTCCCCGGCGGGCGCTGGAACACGTCGAAGACGCCGCCGGCCGAATGGTTCGCGAACGCCTATCAGAAAGAGCCGCCGGGAGGGATTTCGGACTGCGGCGTGATAAAAATCAAGTCCGACGGCTCGAAGGTTCTTTGGGCTACGTGGCTTGGTGGCTCCGATCAGGACAATAGCGCCGCGTCCATTCGCGTCGGCCGGGACGGCAAGGTTTACGTCGGAAGCTCGACGTTCTCTGCAGACTTTCCCACGACGGCCGGTGCACACGACAGGACGTATGGCGGCGAAGCCGACTTTTTTGTCGCCTGCCTGACGCCGGACGGCTCGGATCTGGTCTACGGCACGTATCTCGGCGGGCCCGGCAACGAATGGATCAGCACGCACAATCTCGCCGTCGACGATTTCGGAAATGCATACGCCGCCATGCCCACCGGCTCGCCGAATTATCCCGTCACCGAAGGCGCGTTCCAGCAGACATTCCGGGGCGGCGGTACGGACTGGGCGATTACCAGGCTCTCGCCGTCCGGCGCTCTTTTAGGCAGCACACTGATCGGCGGCAGTGACAGCGAGAATCCCGACGGCATTTATATCGGCTCGGATGGCCGGGTCTTTGTCACCGGAGAAACACAATCCGCGGACTTTCCGTTGACGGCCGATGCTTATCAAAGCCAAAAGAACGCCGGCACGGAGGCGGTCTTAATCATGCTCTCTTCGGATCTCAAGAAACTTCTGTACGCAACGTACCTGGGCGGCGGCGCCAATGATAACGGCCGCTCAGGCTGTCTCGGGCCCGACGGCAGCCTTTATCTGACCGGATCGAGTGACGGTGCCGGCTGGCCCGTGAAGAACGCATTCCAAAGCACATTTGCCGGCGGCGGGGGTAACTACGGAAATGGTGACTGCATACTGGCAAGGCTCACTCCGGCCAGAACCATTACTGTAGATTCGTCTGAAACATTCCAGACCATCAGCGGCTGGGAAATGGTTGCTTTCGCGCTGGAGCCCGGCAATCCGGCTTTTCCGAATTTCAAGGATACGCTGTTTGATCTGGCCGTCCACGATGCGGGTATCAACCGGCTCAGGCTGGAAATCAGAAGCGGCGAGGAAAACAGCAGCGACACCTGGTCTGCTTACCGGGCCGGAACCATCGACTATCAAACGTGGCGAAGTAGTCGCTATGCTACCGTCAACGATAACGACGATCCGGATACAATCGATTGGTCCGGATTCCACTTCTCTCAAATAGACAATGCCGTCGAGCGAATCGTCAACCCTTTGCGAGCGATCCTTGAAGCGGATGGGGACAAACTTTTCGTGAACGTCAACTACGTCGCCTTCACAGGGCAGATCAAAGATGGCGACTACATTCACAACGACCCGGACGAATACGCGGAGTTTGTCCTGGCGACATATCTGCACCTGCAGGAAAAATACGGCTGGGTCCCCGATTCGTGGGAGGTCATCCTCGAACCCGACAATGTGTCCCAGTGGAACGGAACGATTGTCGGCCGGGCGATTGTAGCGGCCGCCGGGAGGTTGAAGGCCGACGGCTTCGAACCTGTCTTTGTAGCGCCTTCGACTACGAATATGGGCAATGCGATCACATACTTCGACCGGATGGTTGAAGTGCCGGGAGCGGTCAAATTTCTGCGTGAGCTTTCTTATCATCGCTACGGCGGCGTGTCCCAGCAGAACCTGCGGACAATCGCCGGCCGGGCGAAACAATATGGTATTGACACTTCCATGCTCGAATGGTGGAGCGGCGGCAACGGTTATCGCACGCTTCATGAGGACCTGAAGGTGGGCAACAATTCGGCGTGGCAGCAGGGCGTGCTTGCGGGCGCGCTCAATTCGACTATGGCCTTGTATGTAATTGATGATTCCGACCCGGCTAATCCCCGGATATTGCTCAATGACGCAACAAAATTCACCCGGCAATACTATCGCTTCGTCAGGCCCGGGGCGGTCCGAATTCAATCCGAATCACGGGAAAGTCTTTTCGATCCTGTTGCCTTTATCAACAAAAACGGCAGCTACGCGGTCGTGGTCAAGTGTGACGCCGGCGGCGATTTCTCCATCGGTGGACTGGCAGCCGGGACCTACGGCGTAAAATACACCACGTCGAGCCGGTATAATGTAGACCTGCCGGACCAGACAATTCGTGCCGGTCAGGCCGTCCTTACGGGGATTCCGGACTCGGGCGTTCTTACGGTGTACGGCAAACCGGCACTGCCCGACGACCAGCCTCCAACGGCCCCGGCAGGGCTGGCAGTAACGGATTGATCGATGAGGTCCGTCTCTATCGATACGCTCTGACAGAAGATGAAATCCGGGAAATCTACAATTCGTTCGCTCCGTAACCATTTGTTCCGTAAAAGCTTAGGATATAATCTTTAGGCTTGAGCTAAATAATGTTGACACGTCGGGCGGGGCGGATTAGATTGTGATGTGTGAGCCCACGCTTATATAGAGTTGCCGTGGGTGCAGCTCGGTGCGGGCGTCTGAAGTGGGATTCGAACTGGAGGTTATCATGAAGAAAGCAAATCTATCGAGGGCCGTTATGCTGGGCTGCGTGATTCTGATCGGCGCTAGCTGCGTTTTCGCGCAGGATTGGCCGCAGTGGCGCGGAGCCAATCGGGATGGTAAAGTGACAGGATTCGAAGCGCCCCAGAAATGGGTGTTGAAGCAAATGTGGAAAACCCCAGTGGGCTCGGGCGATGCTACGCCGGCACTCGTCGGCGACAAGCTCTACGTTTTCACACGGCAGGGCGACGATGAGGTTACTACGTGCCTGGACGCCGGCAGCGGAAAAGAGCTGTGGACGGACAAATACGCGGCACAGGCTGTCACCGGAGCGGCCGCCAGGCACCCGGGACCCAGAAGCTCGCCCGCAGTGGCCGATGGAAAGGTCGTCACGCTGGGCGTGGGCGGAGTTCTCTCCTGCCTGAACGCGGCCACCGGCAAAGTCGTGTGGCGCAAGGACCCGTTCCCCAAGGTCGTGCCACAATTCTTCACGTCAACTTCACCGATCATCGTTGACGGGATGGCCATTGGGCATCTCGGCGGAAAGGGTAATGGAGCGATCATTGCGTATGACCTGAATACCGGCGACGAGAAATGGCGATGGGCCGGCGAAGGCCCGGCGTACGCCTCGCCCGCTCTGCTGACTGTTGCTGGCACCAAACAGCTTGTGACGCTGGCGGAGAAGAGCGTCGTGGCAATTGGCGTAGCCGATGGAAAGCTTCTGTGGCAACTGCCGTTCGCTCCGGCAGGGAGAGCGTACAATGCCGCCACGCCGATCATCGATGGTCAAATGGTTATCTACACGGGAGCAGGCAGGGGTACTAAAGCAATAAAGGTCGAGAAGCAGGGCGACGGCTTTGTCGCCAAAGAGCTTTGGAGCAATCCCGATCTCGCCCCGCAGTTTAATACGCCGGTACTAAGGGACGGCCTGCTGTTCGGCCTGTCTAACAGCGGCAATCTGTTCTGTATTAACGCTCAGACCGGGCAGACGGCATGGACCGATGATACACAGCGCGGTCGCGGCGGTTTTGGCTCTATTGTCAGTGCCGGCTCTTGTCTGATAGCCCTGACCAGTGAAGCCCAGTTCATAGTTTTCAAGCCAAGTGACAAGGGATTTTCCGAGTTGATTGGTTCTGGTTCCGTAGTCAAGTTATCAGGTACGCCTACTTACGCACACCCGGTGGTTACACGCGACCGTATCTTTGTCAAGGACCAGGATACGGTGGTGATGATATCGACAAGGGATTGATTAAGGCCTGCTTATACGGAGCATACTCAGGTGGTTCTGCGGCATTGGTTTCAATAGGGCCAGGCAAGGGCGAATGATTCTTCGAATGAGTGCGCCGACACGTGGCCGTCGAGAAAGGCCGCGTTTCCCTTGCCTCCCACCGGGTCCCCCGAAGGCGCGTTATGGAAGCCGGCGATGACGTCGGTGAACTCTCCGAGGCCTCCCTCGGCAGCGGGTCCGGGCCTGACGTTCCACTTGCTGCCGCCGGCGTTCCGAATCCAGTTTGGAGCTTCGCTTGTCGGCCAGACGGGGAACATGGCGGTGTCGTTCAGTCCCTGTTTGAAGTAGCCCGGTTTTACCAGGCAGCCCTCGTCGGCAAAGGAAAATACCTGTGCCGAATTTTTCACATTCAGGACCTTGAGCACACCCCAGTCTCCATCCTTCATGCCGAGATAGGCGTTCATGCTGTAGTTGTACCAGGGCATGTAGTTTTCTACGCCGTCGCTCTCATCTGCAAAGTCTGAGTGGAATCGCGTGCTTTTGGCCAGGCGTTGAAACGTCGGGCAGATAAGAGCCCGCGCTTCGGACAAATATGTAAAGAATTCGCTGGCATATTCCGGGTGCTCTCTCAGGTACACGTTTCCATTGCACCAGCGTTTCCAACGGTCGCCCGCTTCGCCGGGGTATGGATCGAGCCGGGAGAAATAACAACTGGCGGGATGGCAGAACATATCATCGTTGTCCTGGGCGTACATTTGCACCGCGAGAGTAAAGTTTTTGAGATTTCCCTGGCAGGCTGAGCTTTGGGCCTGGTTTTTGGCTTTCTTCAGAGCCGGCATCAAAATCCCCATCAGGACTGCGATAATGGCTATAACAACCAGAAGCTCTATAAGAGTGAATGCCTGTGATTTCCTCATGGCTCTGTTCCCAGTATGGTTTATTGCTTTATTCTATACTACATTGGTTCGCAGTTCAACCGGAAAATTTTGACTTCAAGTCAAATGCTGCTGTCCTTAAGATTTGGCGTTGTCCTTAGAGACACGAGCAGGTAGAATTGGCATAAAGAATGTGATGACCTTTTCGAATGAAAGGAATTGGTAATGCGCTACGCAAAACTTTTATCTGTTCTACTGATCGTTCTTACTGGTTGTGCCGTATATGGGCCGCCTCAAACTTCACAGGTACCGGTTGTAAACGAATATCATGGTGTGGAGGTTGTCGATCCTTATCAGTGGCTTGAGGATTGGAATGATGAGCGGGTTCAATCCTGGAGCGACAAGCAGAACGTTTATGCTCGAAAGACGCTGGACAATCTGCCTGAAGTCGAAGAGCTGCGCGAGCGGATTACCGAGATACTAACGGCGGAATCTGTGCGGTATTACTCGCTTAGCCGGCGTGAAGGGGAACTGTTCGCTATGAAGCGCCAACCGCCGCAGGAGCAGCCTTTTCTGGTGGTTATGCCCTCGGCGCAGCAGCCGGAGTCGGAGCGAGTCATAGTGGACCCGACTAAAATCGATCCCAGCGGCGCAACATCGACCGATTTTTACGTGCCGTCACCGGACGGCAGCCTTGTTGCGGTTTCACTTTCGGTCGGCGGCTCGGAAAGCGGTGATGTGCACGTCTATAAGGCGGAAACCGGCGAAGAAATCGGAGAGGTCATTACCCGTGTAAACGGCGGCACCGCCGGGGGCGATCTTGCCTGGACGCCGGATGGGTCGGGTTTCTACTACACTCGATATCCCCGGGCTTCTGAGCGGCCGGTTGAAGATATGGATTTTTACCAGCAGGTCTGGTACCACAGAATGGGAACGCCGCCCGATGAAGATCGATATGAAATCGGCAAAGACTTTCCGCGCATAGCGGAGATCAAACTTCAAGCGGACACGCGTTCCGGCCGAGTGCTTGCGACCGTTCAATACGGTGACAGCGGCCGTTTCGCACACTATGTTCGTACGTTAAGAAGTCAATGGAAGCAGATAACCGGCTATGACGACCAAATAGTCCAGGCGACGTTCGGCCCGGATGATACGTTGTTTCTTATTTCCAGGGCCGATGCGCCCCGCGGCAAAATACTAAAACTGTCTCTTGCCGATATTTCTCTGGAAAAAGCTCAAATCATTATTCCTGAAGGTGACGATACTATCGTTTCCGATTTCTCCGGCCACCCCCCGATAGTGGTGACGCCGAGTCGCTTATATCTTACATATCAGCTTGGCGGCCCATCTGAGATTCGTGTTTTTGACCTCATGGGGCAACGGCAGGCGGGGCCGAAGATTCTGCCGGTCTCCAGTGTGGGACAAATCGTTGCCGTGGGGGACGATGCTGTTTTGTATTCGAACTCTTCTTACATCGAACCCCCGGCGTGGTATTTATTCAGCCCCGAAGAAGGGACAACTGTCAGAACGGCGCTCGTGACGGAATCGCCCGTGGATTTTTCCGATTGCCAGGTCGTACGCGAATATGCGGTTTCCAAAGACGGAACCAGAGTACCCGTCAATATCGTTCGCCGTAAAGGGGTGAAGCTGGATGGCTCGAATCCGGTATTACTCGGCGGTTATGGCGGGTATGGGATTAGCATAGAGCCGGGTTTCAGCGCCTTACGCCGGATTTGGATCGACCATGGCGGCGTTTATGCGCAGGCCAATCTCCGCGGCGGCGGTGAATTCGGTGAGCAGTGGCACAAGGAAGGTATGCTTACCAGCAAACAAAACGTCTTCGATGATTTCGCCGCTGCCATGCAGTATATGATCGATGCCGGTTATACCACGCCCGAGAAACTGGCAATCGTAGGCGGCAGTAACGGCGGCTTGCTCATGGGCGCCATGATAACCCAGCACCCGGAACTATGCCGGGCCGTGCTTTCCTCCGTTGGAATATATGACATGCTGCGGGTCGAGCTTACGCCTAACGGAGAATTTAATATTCCGGAATTCGGCACCGTGAAAAATCCCGACCATTTTCGTGCCCTTTACGCTTATTCACCTTACCATAATGTCACAGACCGTACAGCCTATCCGTCCGTGCTGTTCCTGACCGGCGCCAATGACCCGCGCGTTGACCCCATGCATTCCCGGAAAATGACTGCTCGCCTTCAGGCGGCGAGTTCATCGGGCCGGCCGGTTTTGCTGCGAACCAGCTCGAAAACCGGGCACGGCTCAGGCACGCCGCTGACCGAGCAGATTGACAAGAGCGTTCATTACCATGCTTTTCTTCTGAACGAGCTTGGGCTTTAGCATAATAGTAAGTTTAACTTTGACGAGGAGTACCTAACAATGAATGATCGCCTGCTTTTGCCGGCATTATTAGTAATTATTCTGCTTGGTTATACCGCGGCTGCAGGTGGCGAGACGGGTACATGGGGGGACCAGGGTGACGGCACCTACCGCAATCCCATCCTCAACGCCGATTACCCGGATGTAGATATCGAGCGTGTGGGTGAGACATTCTACATGATTACATCGACGAACCATTACGCCCCGGGTATGACGCTGCTGGACTCGAAGGATCTTATAAATTGGCGGTTCATCGGCCACGTCTGGGACAAGCTGAGCTGGGAGCCCAAATATAACTGGGATCGGATGGGTGGATATAGTCACGGTATATGGGCGGGTGACCTGGCATATCACGACGGCAAGTGGTACTGCTATTTCATCGATACGACATCGGGTCTGTATGTCAGCACGGCGGATAAGGTCACGGGGCCGTGGTCGCAGCCGCTCCGTATGCTCGAAAAGAAGGCCTGGACGGACCCGGCCGTGTTCTGGGACGAGCAGGAGCATCAGGCATATCTGGTCTGCAATTTCGGTCGTGACGAATCCGTAAAGAATCAGAGGGTGAACCAGACGCGGCTGTTCAAAATGAGCTGGGACGGCCTGCGGCTTACGGACGAAGGCCGGGCCATCTATAATGGTCCCGGTACTGAGGCTGCCAAGATATACAAAATCGACGGCTTGTTTTATATCTTTTTAGCGGAATGGCGCCAAAGCGACCGAAAGCAGATTGTGCTGCGAGGCAAGAGCCTCTACGGCCCGTTCGAGCGAAAGGTGCTGATGGAGCGGGGCAATGGTGTGGATCGAAGTGTCTGCCAGGGCGCTCTTGTGCAGGTGCCCGATGGTTCGTGGTGGTGTTCGCATCAGCTTGTCCAGAACCGCACGAAAACAAAAGGCGATCTCGCCGGCCCGACGACAGGCGAGTCCTATGAAGGCCGTTCGCAATGGCTCGTACCCGTAGAGTGGAAGGACCGGTGGCCTGTACTCGGGGAAGATCTGGATGGCAACGGGATTGGTAACACGGTTCATCGAAGCCGCAAGCCGGTCAAGGGCCGTACGGTTGCCGGACCCCAAACGGATGACCAATTCGACTTGCCCACGCTTGGTTTCCAATGGCAGTGGAATCACAATCCCCGCGACAGCCACTGGTCGCTTACCGAACGCCCGGGCTGGCTTCGGCTCAAAGCGGGCGTTCCGGTGGGTGACGGCGGATTCTGGAACGCGTCCAACACAATCTCCCAGCGCCTTATGGGCAAGGGCGGTGGCGTGGCGACGACAAAGGTCGATATCAGCGGCATGAAGCCCGGCCAGCGCGCCGGCTTCTGCCACCATTCAGGCCAGTACGTGCTGTTCGGTGTCAGCGTTGAGGACGACGGCACGAAGCGGCTCGATTTCAATAATAACGGCAAACAAACCGAAGGTCCCGCCGTAACCGCCGACGTCATTTATTACCGTACCGATATTGACGGAGACCGGGCGGTGTTTTATTACAGCTTCGACGGTGAGACGTGGAAGCGTTTTGGTGACGAGTTCCAGCTAAAATTCGGCAGGTGGCGCGGGGACCGTCTCGGTTTTTACTGCTGGAACGATAAGGTCGACGCCGGCCGTATCGACATCGACTGGTTCGGCTATAAATACGATGGACCGAAAGGGCCGTAATCGCCGGTTTTTCCGAAGGAATGATATTTCGAAAGGGATGAAGAATGAGATTTTCACGTATTATATTATGCTGTCTGTTTTTGTTAGTTATTAACGCGGTAAATATTGACGACCTGTACGCTCAAAGTGGGGCACGGGACAAAGGCGTCAGCTTGATCGTTCGTGGAGACGACATTGGGTCATGTCACGCCGCCAACGTGGCCTGTATTCAATCCTACAAGGAAGGGATCGTGACAAGCATCGAACTCATGGTGCCTTGTTCATGGTTTCCCGAAGCCGTCAAAATGCTCGACGAAAATCCGGGACTGGATGTCGGGATTCATCTGGTGCTGACCAGCGAATGGGACAATTATAAATGGCGCCCGCTGACCTGGGCTCCCAGCCTGGCCGATGCGGACGGTTATTTCTATCCCACGATCTGGCCGCGAAAGAATATGCCGGCCGGGACGGCTTTGAAAGATGCGGACTGGAAAATCGAAGAAATTGAAAAGGAATTTCGCGCCCAGATTGAGCTGGGCAAACAAAAAGTGCCGCGAGTCAGCCACCTTTCTTTTCATATGGGCTGCGCGAACTGGGATCCTCAAGTCGAAGATCTCTGCGCTAAATTGGCCAAAGAATACGATCTTTACATATTGCCCCCTGAAGCCGGCGTGCGGGGAATTGGCGGATTCGGAGATGCGAAAACCACCGGCAAGCGAATAGATAAATTCGTAAAAATGCTCGAAGAGCTCAAGCCGGGCACTTATTTATTCGTAGAACATCCCGGCCTGGATACGGCGGAAATGAGCGCCATCGGTCATACCGGATATGAAGGCGTGGCAAAAGATCGCGATGCCGTGACGGAAGTGTTTGTTAGCGGGAAGGTCAGGAGGGCCATTGAGAGATTGGGAATTAAACTCATCAGCTATGCGGACCTGAAAAAGGCCGGTGTGAAATAACCTTCGCCGTTCTTTATTCTATCTTGCCGAATTGCGACCAGTCCATAGCCGGCCAGTAGATATAATCCGCTCTGCCTTTAATGGTCGCCAGTGGAACGGGACCAAAATGCCTGCTGTCCCTGGATAGGTTGCGGTTATCGCCTAAAACAAAACAGTGATATTCCGGAACGGTTATTTTCTCGAAGTCACCGGTCGTTTTGTCGTGAGGTGATTCGGCTAAAAAGATATTATATTTCACGTGGCCGTTTGTTTCCTCGAAGACTTCTCCTTCGAGCGGTTGTCCCTCTACGGTTGTCCTGATATTATCCAATGTGGAATCAGGGAGTTTTCGCCGGGGCAGCTTCCGGTCGTTTATGTATAGCTGGTTGTCTTTGACTTCAACCGTGTCACCTGCGACAGCGACGATCCTTTTTATATAGTTTAAGTGACGGTTAGAAGGACAAATATGAACCACGAGGTCGCCTCTTTGGGGATCGGTCCTTTTATAGGCATTTTTATTTACTAATATCCGATCGTTCGGCACAATCGCAGGGTAGCAGGAACCTGTAGGAACTCTAAATGCCTCCAGCCCCTGATCTCTGATGTACAGAGCGCTGCCGATGCTGCCTCCCGTAACAATAAGAATCAACAGCGCATAAACAATCGGGCTGTTGTAATCTTTTAGCTGATAGCCTGCCGAGTGTTTGGCCAGAAATGCCGAATCAATAATTGCCGTTAACTGTACCATCCCGCCGACCAGAACCAGAGCAATAGCTATCTGCATCAGCGATGGAGAATCGCTCAGGGAAAACAGGCCGATGATTATGGGCAGCGGTAATATATTCAGGAAATTGAGGATGAGTCCTCTTTTAAGCCGGCCGCAATATACCTGTCCCAGGCCCGGCATAATGAGCGACAACAATACGGCCAGCCAGATATGTCTCTTATATCTATTGTGTATTACCTGCTCATCCATTTACAACTCCGTTGCTTAAAATAGCATGAATCATAATTATTACTCTTACAATACCAGTAATAGCGCCTACGGCCACGAGCCCCGTTTTGGCCAGGGGATGAAATGAAATCAGTTCGATCAATCTTGCCACATTGAACCGCCGAAATTTCCTGCTCTGCTCCCACGCATATATTTGATCCATAACCTCGCCAGTGAAGTTTTGACTGACGTCAATTTGACTTTTCGCTTGTTTCCATGACTCATAAACTTCGTGGTCTTTCATTGGATATCTCCATCTATGCCATCGAGGACCGATCTTAGCCGGTGTTTTGCCCGGTTGATTCTTGATTTGATTGTTCCGATTTTGACTCCTTCAATCTGGGCGATTTGCTCGTACGGCAGGTTCTCGAACTCGGCAAGAACAAGGGCTCTTCTATGTCCGGGGCTCAGTGACTTCAGGGCCTTATCCAATTCGATGAATAATTCATCTCGGATGAGAGAATCTACAGGTTCTGAGAAATCCGGCTTCTCCGGCGGATTGCCGGTCGAAGGGATTCTTCTTTTCTTCATTACATTTATGCTTTTATTCCTCGCGATTGCAAAGAGCCATGTCGAGAAACTGCTGCGGGCCGGATCGAAAGACGGCAGCTTCTTATATGCGGCAAGAAATACTTCCTGCGCAATGTCTTCACAAATATGCCGGTCGTTTATAAGATTAGCTATCATTCTGATAATCGGTTTCTGATACCTCTGCACGAGCAGCCGAAAAGACTCAGTGTCTCCCTCCAGCACAGCTTTGATGATGCCGGTCTCTTCGGTCATTTAGCGTTCCAAAGTCTACGGAATATTGCTTTCTTAGTGTTATACAAGTCAGGAGGTCCAAAGTTCCATCCAAAAATAAAACATCGGCAAAGAAAGATAGAAGAAAGCTATAATGAGTGTTAGTAAAGCGTAAGGTTCTGTTCGGTTCCGAGCCGGACGGGCTTGCCGGATTTCCTGCCGTTCGTGTTCTGGTATATGTAAACGGTGTAGGGAGTGGCTAAGATTACGTCGAGTATTCCATCGCCTGTCATATCGCCAATGTGCATACTCTTTTCATATTTGATTTCTCCCTCGGACACTTCCGCCCCTGGTGTGTTGAAAGTGCCGATACGCCGTCCTTGATTATCGTAGATTCCACCTTTGTGTGCGACAAGGATTTCTTCAATCCCGTCTCCGGTGAAGTCCAACAGGCAATGATGCCGGCTATAATCAGTCACAAGCTCACCGAGGGACCGGCCCCGTTCATCCAGCACCCAAAGAGGACTCTCGCCGTATGGTTGATGATCAATATCGACGCAAATATGCAAACCGGCATGGTCAGGTATGATACGTCCCACATCTACGGATTCAAAATGATGACCCGATACTTCCCAAAGCACTTTTCCGCTGCCATCCACAAGTGCGATATTATTAGCTCCACAACAGGTCAGCACAATACGGAAATCTTCCGGAGAGGCGCCTTGCCGCAAAACGCGAGCGCAATCAAGATGGCCTTTGGCCTGATCGACTTGTTTCGATTTATAAACCCAGCGAACAGAGCCATCGCTGTTCAGCATGGCGTAGCCGGCCATGATCTCATCACGTCCATCCCCATCGATGTCGATTGGCAGTGGCTGATGGGCAGTTCGAAATCCACCGGGATCCTTGATTGTCCAGAGAAGTTTGCCCTGTCGATTATACGCCCAGATTTGATGGTATCGGTCTTTCACGAGCACATCGGTTGGATGACTGTTGCCTGAGAGATTACAGAACACCAGGCAGTCGGTAGCTTCGTCAGGAATCGGTATTCGTCTTAGCTCGCGCCCCGTCGCTCCTTCAAGCTCAACTAAAAATCCTTTTGTACAGAGAACAACTTCGCTTTTATTATCAGCGTTCCAATCATGAATCTGGCAGGCAACATCATGGTGCCAGTTCTTTCGGCCGATGTCCGGATTACCCCACTGCCACAAAACTGATCCATCGAGGTTTTGGGCTACTGCTGTGGTTGTATAGTGCACATCGCCTTTATTGAAGTTTTCAGAGCTGAGGATGTCGACTGCGCCGTCCCCGTTTAAGTCAGCGGCCAATATCCACTGACCTCCATAATCAGGATCGAGATTAATGATTTTCCAGGGCTGAATAACAGGCACCTGGCGATCCTTTTGACCAATGTCCCGGGTGTCAAAATATAAGAAGTCTTTTTGAACTTGTCCCATCCATAGTTGGAGGTTGAAAAAAGCAATGGCTACTCCGGCCTGATTTTGTGTAAAATCGGGCCAGATAAACAATTATATTTTTTGAAAGGAGTAGCCATGCAGAATAAAT
>Ga0307379_10004962_pt1 | contig 18743 bp, 17 predicted proteins | sample UN2MG_FD_202237 | JGI IMG/M metagenome (GOLD analysis project Ga0307379, IMG submission 202237) | Soil microbial communities from Risofladan, Vaasa, Finland - UN-2 | ecosystem: Environmental > Terrestrial > Soil > Coastal area > Acid sulfate soil | place: Finland: Risofladan, Vaasa | collected... | reverse complement strand
CAGCGAAAGCGGCGTGCCCCGCCACCGGGTCTGGGGCCACCGGGTTTTCACCACCCTGACCAACCTGCTGTCGGGCAAGCGCACAACCGACTCGCAGAGCGGCTTCCGCGCCTTTTCGCCCCGGGCCATCGAATACATGAGGTTTTCGTCGGACGGCTTTTCGGTCGAGTCGGAGATGCAGTTCCTGGCGAAACAGCACAACCTGCGCCTGGCCGAGGTGGTCATCACCGCCAATTACGTGGAGAAGCCCAAGCGGCCTGTGGTCAGCCATGGGCTGATGGTCCTCAACGGTGTGCTGCGGATGGCCGGCCAGTACCGGCCGCTCCTGTTCTTCGGGCTGCCAGGGCTGGTCGTGTTGTTGGCCGGCATTGGTTGGGGCGGCTGGGTGGTGACCACCTACCAGCGGACCACTCAGTTGGCGGTTGGTTATGCCCTTCTTTGTGTGCTGTTCACGATCTTTGGCAGTCTCAGCCTTTTTGTCGGCATCATCCTGCACTCGGTGCGCTCCATGTTGATGGAAATGCACCAGCCGGCGAGTCGATAGATATCGGGGATTTGGCGTTCTTGGCGACGACATTGGAATGGCTATGAAAGTCCTCGCGGTCTTTGGCACGCGTCCGGAAGCGATCAAGCTGGCTCCAGTAATCCGGGAGTTACAGAGCCAGGTTTCGCGGACCGTATGCCGCGTGTGCGTCACCGCTCAACATCGTGAAATGCTCCAGCAGGTGTTGGACCTGTTTCGGATTGTGCCCGATCATGATCTGAACCTGATGGAGGACAACCAGTCTCCCACTCAGGTGGCAGGGGCCGTCCTCAACCGACTGGAGCCAATCCTGCAGGATGAGCGGCCCGATTGGGTACTTGTCCAGGGCGACACGACGACCGTCGTTTCCGCCTCGTTGGCAGCCTTCTACGCTCGGGCAAAAGTGGGACACGTGGAGGCGGGACTGCGCACCTATGACAAGTGGCACCCCTTTCCCGAGGAAATCAACCGCCGGGTGACCGGCGCAATTGCTGACCTGCACCTGGCTCCGACGCAGCGAGCCCGTAGCAATCTGCTGGCGGAAGGTGTGCCCGATAGCAGCATCGCCGTCACCGGCAATCCCGTGATCGATGCGCTCCACTGGGTGGCTGAGCTGTCATACGACCCGGCGTCTGGTCTCCTCGCGGGCATTCCGTGGGATAGACGCCTGATCCTAGTTACGGCCCATCGCCGCGAGAGCTTTGGTCGGCCCTTGGAAGAGATCTGCCGGGCATTGATGGACATCGCTGCGCGTTATCGAGGCGATGTTCACCTGGTCTATCCGGTGCACAAGAACCCCAACGTATGGCAACCAGTGCACCGCTTGCTGGGGGATGTATCGAATATCACCTTGACGCCGCCTCTCGACTATCTGCCTCTCGTATATCTGATGCGCCGCTGTTACCTGGTGCTGACCGACTCCGGGGGTATCCAAGAGGAGGCACCGGCAATGGGAAAACCGGTGCTGGTGCTGCGGCAAGTCACCGAGCGACCGGAGGCGGTAGAGGCGGGAACAGTTCAACTCGTGGGGACAGACCGGGAACGGATCGTGACGATTAGCGCGAGTCTCCTGGATGATGAAACAGAGTACAGCCGCATGGCACGCACGGTTAATCCCTATGGGGACGGCCAAGCTGCCCAGCGGATTGTAAAGGCGCTCCTGGGTGAGCCCGTAGAACCGTGGGTTGGCGAACGCACTGTCTTTCACAGAAATGGCGAGTGCGTATGAGAAAAGTGTGCGTCTTGGGGTTAGGCTACATCGGCTTGCCAACGGCAGCGATGTTCGCCACACATGGGCTCCAGGTCGTGGGTGTCGACATCAACGGCTCTGTCGTCGACATGCTTAACAACGGTGAGATCCACATCGAAGAGGTCGGGCTGCGGGCCTTGGTACGCGAGGCCATGGTCTCCGGTCGCCTGGCGGTTCAGAGCGCTCCAGAGCGCTCCGACGCGTTTATCATTGCCGTGCCGACTCCTGTGAGGGCGGACAAGGCGGCTGACATGCGGGCGGTTACGGCCGCTGCCGAGTCGATTGTGCCCCATCTATGCCGCGACAACCTGGTTGTACTCGAGTCGACGTCGCCCCCACGCACAACGGTCGATCTGGTCAGGCCGATCCTGGAACGGTCCGGCCTGCGCGCCGGCGAGGATTTCCTGCTGGCCTACTCACCGGAGCGCGTCCTGCCTGGGCGGATCTTGGAAGAGCTGGTGGAGAATGCACGGGTAATCGGCGGCATTAACCCGGCATCGGCGGAGGCGGGGCGCGATCTCTACTTAGCCTTTGTCCAGGGCGAGATTTCGCTGACCGATGCAACGACCGCCGAAATGGTCAAACTGATGGAGAACACCTACCGGGACGTGAACATCGCGCTGGCGAATGAATTCGCCCTGGTCGCGGAACAGACCGGCATAGATGTCTGGCAAGCCATGCACATCGCCAACCACCACCCCCGTGTTCATATCCTGCAGCCGGGTCCGGGTGTGGGCGGCCATTGTATCGCTGTCGACCCATGGTTCATCGTCCAGGCCGCGCCTGCATCGACCCCGTTGATCCAGGCCGGGAGGAAGGTGAACGACGCGATGCCCCGCCACGTCGTCGGGCTGGTCAAACGGGCTGTGGAGGGTTGCGAACAACCCGTAATTGCCTGCCTGGGCCTGACCTACAAGGCGAATGTCGACGACATCCGCCAGAGTCCAGCCGTGGAGGTGGTCCGCATGCTGCAGGAAGAAGGGTTTCAGGTGCGGGCCTATGATCCCTACGCCGGTGCACGGGTCTTGCCGTGCCAGGTAGCATCACTGTTGGATGCGGTCACGGGAAGCGATTGCCTCGTGATCCTGACCGACCACCGCGCTTTCGACAGCCTCTCGCCGGGGCAGATTGGGCCGCTCATGCGGACCAAGATCGTGGTGGATACGCGAAACTGCCTGGCTCACGAGGCCTGGCTGGAGGACGGCTTCCAGAGTATCCTTCTGGGCAAGAGCTGACGGCCGGACTGCAGCGCATCCGCAAGGGGCTTGGAGGCTCCTTCGCCTGGAACGACGCCAGCCCGCAAAGGCAGCAGCGCCCGTGCGGTGAAGGGCGTGGAGACAGGAGAACTGGATCCGTCCAGGTGGCGAGGCGCGCTCGACGACTGCCTTGCCGCTTTAGATCCTGACGAGCAGAGGCATGAAGGTTCGCTGGAAGAGGGTTAGTCATGAACAAGATCCTGGTTACTGGTGCCTTGGGTACGATCGGGCGTCACCTCGTCCCCGAACTGCGCGCCAGGGGGCACGACGTCTGGCTCCTCGATCTGCGCCACTACCACGACGATCGGTACCTGCGCTGTGACGTTGCTTCTTTTCGGCAACTGGAGCGCATCCTGAGCGTGCACAATTTCGACACTGTCTACCATCTCGCAGCAGAGTTTGGCCGCTGGAACGGCGAGGATTTCTACGATACCTTGTGGGCGACCAACGCCATCGGCACCAAGAACATCATCCGGTGGCAGGAGCGTCAGGGGTTTCAGATGGTTTTTTTCAGCAGCTCGGAGGTCTATGGCGACTATGATGGCTTGATGACCGAGGAGGTCATGGACCAGGTCGAGATCAAGCAGCTCAACGACTATGCCATGACCAAGTGGGTGGGGGAGATGCAGTGCCTGAACTCAGCGGCCATGCACGGCACCGAGACGGTGCGCGTGCGCCTGTTCAACACCTATGGCCCGGGCGAGTTCTACAGCCCGTACCGGAGTGTGAACTGCTTGTTCTGCTACCGGGCCCTGCTCGGCATTCCCTATACGGTCTTTCGCGGCCACAGGCGCACGTCCACCTACGTGAGCGATGCCGTCCGGGCACTGGCGAATATCGAAGATAACTTCAGGCCGGGCGAGGTGTATAACATTGGCGGCGGTGAATTCCACGACGTCGAGACCCTCTCCGAGTATGTCCTGGAGGCCACCGGCGCCGATCCGTCGTTGGTGACCTACCGAGACGGCGAACCGTTTACGACCAAGGTGAAGCGCGTGGACAACGGCAAGGCGACACGCGATCTCGACTTTCGGGTGACCGTCTCCCTGAGAGAGGGCGTGCAGCGCACAGTCGACTGGATGCGCGAGGTTTACAGGGTCGGCGAGTCGCCGGTGATCAACACCGATGTCATGTGAGATCCGAACAGGTTCAGCGCAGTGAGAACCATGCGCATTCTCCTCATCCAGGAAACCAACTGGATCGAGCGCAACGTCATCCACCAGCACCACCTGGCTGAGCGGCTGGCTCGCCGCGGGCATGAGGTGCGCGTCGTCGACTATGACATCTTGTGGCCGCAAAAAGATCTCCGACGTCGCTGGCAGCCGCGCCAGTTCTGGCCAGACGTAAATCGCGCGATCGCGGGCGTGTCCCTACCGGTCACTCGGCCTGCCACGCTGCGATTCCCGCTGTTGTGCCACTTGAGCTGGACCGCGAGCAGCCTGCTAGAGCTGCGACGGCTGCTCGCCGACTACAGACCAGACGTGGTGGTCGGTCTCACGCTCACCAACAGCACCCTCATGGCCCACATGCTGGCTCGGGCCGGCGTCGCCTACGTGAGCATGGTCCTGGAGCCCTACCACACCATGATGGCCGAACGCTGGGCGCGCCCGCTGGCCCGCGCTATAGAGAAGCGTTCGCTTCGTGCGGCTGATCACGTGGTGGTGTTCACTCCGCAGATGCAGCGCTACGTATCCGAGATGGGAGCTCGACCGGAACGCGTAACGCTGCTCAAGACCGGGGTCAGCCTGGACCTGTTCCACCCAGACGTGGACGGAGCGGGACGGAGGGCAGAGCTGGGCCTCGCGCCTGAGCAATGGGTCCTCCTGTTTATGGGCTGGCTGTATGATTTTTCAGGGCTGCTCCAGATCGTGCAGGCCCTGGCTGCCGATCCTGGCCTGCTCGACGGCGCGCGCCTGTTGATCGTGGGCGATGGAGACCTATACCACGAGCTGCGCGGCCTCGTGGACGGGAAAGAGCTTCGGGATCACGTCATCATGACCGGCCTCCGTCCCTACAGCGACATCCCGACGCTGTTGGCCGCGGCGGATGTCTGCCTGCTGCCCTCTCTGGAAAACACCACTACGCGCGAGATCGTGCCTATGAAGGTCTATGAATACCTGGCGGCGGGCAAACCCCTGGTCGCTTCCCGGCTGCCTGGGCTAGTTGCTGAATTCGGGGATCGCAGTGGGATCGTCTACGCCGACCATCCGGTGGACGCACTGCACAAGGCGGTGGCGCTGACCGGTCACCCTGAGCAAGTCAGACAACTGGCTGCAGAAGGCAGACGGACCGCGGAACGGAACGCCGATTGGGAAAAGACCACCGATCGTTTCGAGCAACTCCTGGCCTCCACAGGCCGGGACAAGCAGGACACCGGGACCGATGACCATGAGTAACCTCTACTTGGCCAAGATCGGCGCCGATCTCCCGGCGCAGTTGCAGGAGGCCCTGGAGTTCATTGGCTGGGAAGAGATCGTCCCGCCCGGCGCCACCGTCTTTGTCAAACCCAATCTCGGCTGGCCGGAACCGCGGCCCGGCGTGACGACCTCGCCCCGCTTTGTGGAGGCCCTGCTGGGCATCCTGGCAAGCCGGAGCGGGCGCCTGTTTGTCGGCGAATCCAACGGCGGCACCTTTGCCGCCGAAGCTGCCTTTGCCAGCCACGGACTGCCGGAGATCTGTGAGCTGCACGGCGCCCAGTTGGTCAACCTGTCCGGGCACCCGGCCACCATCATCGAAGACACGGTTGGGGGCCGTGGAATCCAGATCGAGGCCTCTCGTTTTCTCCTGGAGGACGTCGACGTCTTTGTCACACTGCCCGTGCTCAAGACCCACGTCGTGACCCAGGTCACCCTGGGCCTCAAGAACCAGTGGGGCTGCATCCCCACCGAGATGCGCCTGCTCTACCACCACATCCTCGACTGGGGCATCGTAGCCTTGAACCGGGCGTACAAGCCTCGGATCTGCATTCTGGACGGCACCTACGCCATGGACCGCCGCGGGCCGCTGGAGGGCGATCCCATTCCCGCCGGCTGGATGGCCGTGTCGGACGACGTCGTGGCCCTGGACAGCCTGGGGTGCCACCTGTTGGACATGGACCCGCACCGCGTGCGGCACGTGCGCTTTGCCGCGCAGGAGGGGCTGGGCACTGCCGACCTGGCCCGGGTCCAACTGAACCGTGAGTTACCGCCGCCGGCCATCCATGCCGTCGTGCGGCCCAACCTGATGGATTGGATCGCCATTGTCCTGTACCGTAGCCGGACCCTGTCGCGGCTGGTCTTTGCCTCGCCGCTGACGCCGGTCCTGTACCGCCTGATCCGGCGCACGCCGCCGGGCATATCCTACAGCAGCACCGCCTATGCGCATCCTGCAGGTCATTGAGTTTTTTTCGCCCAGCATGGGCGGCTCGGCCCAGGTGGCCTACCAGACGGCGTGGCACCTGGCCCAGCGTGGGCACCAGGTCTCGGTCTGGTCGAGTGACTATGGCGCCGACGGCTCGCGCTTCCCCGAGGGATCATTCGAGACGGTGCTCTTCCCCTGCCCCTTGGCCCGCTGGGGCTTTTACCCCACCCCGGCGCTGGCCGGCTGGGCGCGGAGGCACGTGAGCGAGTTCGATGTGATCCACCTGCACAACCTGCGGACCTTTCAGAACCTGGTTGTGGCCGGCGGCGCCCGCCGCGCCGGCGTGCCCTACGTCCTCTCTGCGCACGGCTCGCTGTCGCACCGTGTCGGGCGCCGGCTGACCAAGCGCGCCTTCGACTCCTTATTCGGCCGGTGGCTCATCCGCGGCGCACAGCGCCTGATCGCCGTATCGCCGGTCGAGGTGGACCAGTACCGGCAGGCCGGCCTTGCAGCGGACAAGATCGCCATGATCCCCAACGGGCTGGACCTGGACGAGTTCGCCCACCTGCCAGCCCCGGGTGCCTTCCGGCGGAAACATGGCATCCCCGCCGGCGCCAAGCTGGTCCTGTCCCTGGGGCGGATCCACCGCATCAAGGGCCTCGACGTGTTGATCGCGGCCTTTGGCCGGCTACGGGAAAAGACGCCCGGGGTGCTATTGGCGATCGCTGGCCCCGATGACGGCGGCGAGCTGGCCCGCCTCCAGATCCTCGCCGCCCAGGCCGGACTGGGTGACCGGGTGCAGTTCCCTGGCCCGCTGTACGGCGAGGACAAGTTGGCCGCGCTGGCCGACGCCGACCTGGTCGTCGTGCCGTCGGCCTACGAAATCTTTGGCCTGGTGCCGTTCGAGGCACTGCTGTGTGGCACACCGGTCGTCATCAACAGCGGCAGCGGCACCAGCCGGCTGCTGGGAGACACAGAGGCTGCCTACCAGGTGCCCTACGGGGATCTGCCGGCGCTAACGGCCGTGTTACAGCAGGCCTTGACCGATGGCGTGGCGATCCAGCGGCAGGTGGCGATCGGGCAAGAATTCGTGCGCACGAGGCTCGATTGGCGGGCGATCGTCGTCCGGGTGGAAGGGCTGTACGCGGAGGTGGTGGGCTCGGGTGACTGAGCAGGTGCAGCCGAGCAAAGAACTCTTGGCGCCAGGGAAGTATTCCTGGCTGCAGCGCCCCAGCTTGGCTTATCACGTCGCCTTTGATCTGTGTGCGGCCCAGGCTGCCCGCGCAGGGGGGCCAACTGCCGTCCTGGCCAGCAGCCGTGTCTATGGCCGTGAGCTTGTGCATCTCCTAAACGAGATCCACATGGGGGTGATATCTGGGACAGCCGCAGGGCAGGCGGGGCGGCCATGATCGGCGCGGTGCAGAGCAATTGAGGAACGCCATGCACGAGAATGCCAGCGGGCCGGACAAGGAATCGACTGTGGTGCGCCTCACCCTTGTTGGTTTGGGTTTGTGTCTGGTCACAGCCTCTCTGCTGGACTTCGTTATGAACCTTGCCGGCTCTTTGGGGCAACTCGTAATAGGAGATGCTGACAGACTGGCTGCCGCATTGAACCGACTCCTTCCTTTTCGATTGCTTCCCCTGGCTGTTGGGGTGGCATTGGTAATGGGATCAGCACTATGGTTCAAAATCCCTGCATGTGTATTCAGGACAAAGTCTGTGGTACGAGCCATCTGGGATAGACATGGCCTCGTGCTCGTCCTGGTTTTGTATGCTAGTTTGACTATTGCCACGTTGGTGCTTACGCCGCTGGGTTTCGATGAAGCATACAACCTCACGGTACCACGCAACCTGGCATTACACGGTTTTTACGGTTCCACAGTGCGCGGCACCCAGATTCCGTTCGATCCCTTCATTTCCACTGGCCCAGCAGTGCTGGGCCCCATTGGACTTCTCTTCTATCTTCTCGGGGATAGCATCTTGGTGGCAAGGCTCGTCATGGTGGCCCATCACTTGTTGCTTGTTATCCTCGTCTTGTTCCTTGTCGACAGATGGATCGGTCGACGTGCCATTCCGCTGGCAGTGCTAGTCCTGATGGGCATACCAGGCCATCTTTTCCAGGCATCGAGTGTGCTGGGCGAACTCCCTGCGGTTATGTGGTTTCTCGGTGGGGTGGTTACCGCCAACCAGGCGTTGCGCGCAGGCTCCTCACTGCAACCGCAGGGGCGCATCGCAGTTGTCGGCTCGGGCGTGATGTGGGGCCTGGCGGTGCTGTCGAAGCCAACCTTCGTCGTAATGCTCGGATCCAGTCTCGCCATTGTGATCTATCTACGAATGCGCCATGATCTTGACGCAGGTGAGCTCCGGTGGTGGTTGTCGATCATTGGCATTGCAGGAATATTGACGGTGGGATGGTTTGTGGTGTCAGCAATTCTGCGCGGACCCGCGAACTATGCGCTCGACGTTGTTGCAGCGAGCGGGGCAGGTCTGTCGCTGGTTGACCCGCATCTGTTTCAGAACTTCTCACGGAACCTGCCTCTCCTGGCAGGCCGGCTCGATCTCGCAGTGCTCATCGGAGCAATCACTTTCTTCTGGGCATCCAAGAGACATGAACCATCCCCTGTTGCGCAGCGTATCGTGCTAGGTGCAGCCGCATGCTGGGCGGTATGGTGGATCTTGTTCAATGGCCGTGGATGGATCCGTCACGCATATCCTGCCCTGGTGCTACTAACGATTCCGATTACTCATTTCGCGTCCGAGCTTATTCGTGAATTACGCGTCAATACCGAGTATCAACCACAAGTTGCAGGCGGTCGAACTCGCTCAGTTGGACGGACGGCGGTGTGGGCGATTGGGATGGCCCTCTTCATGATGCTGGTCGCTCAACAGACTGCCAACATTACCAGCTTGAGCCGTGCCCGCGACATTAAACGGCAACAGGACCAGTTGGTCGAGTACCTGAACCAGGAAGCCCCCGATGCATCGTTGACAGGTCTGGGCTGGCTTCTCGCCTGGGATGTCAGTTATCGCTTGCCAGACCGCCCGGTCTTGGACCTGCTACAACTTGAGGCTGCCAAGGCTAGAGACGCCGTGCTCATTGTAACTCCCGCCGGACCGGATCTCAAGGAAGTACCCGCTGACTATCAACTGGAACCGATCGTGGACTTTGGTGAGTACGAGCTATACAGAGTCCGACTTGTTACTGAGCAACTCAAGTAACTGACAAACTTGCGTTTGACTGATACAGACGGAGGCAAGATGACACACTGGTGAGGACAGATCTGGCCTCCAGTCGAAGGGGACCGAGGCTGGAGTATAGTTTCTTGACCAATATTACCCGTCGTTTTGGAGGTTATCCATGAAAGCCATCATTTTGGCCGGGGGCCTCGGCACGCGGCTGGCCTCTGTACACCGGGAGTTGGACTGGGAGGCCATCGCTGGGCACCTGGAGGACCTGTATGGAAGGGTGGGGGTACACTGTGCCTGAGGCTTGGCTGCAGCGCCCCAGTCTTTCCTACCACACCGCCTTTGACCTGTGCGCGGCCCAGGCTGCCCGCGCGGGGGGGCCGACGGCCGTCCTGGCCAGCGGCGCCTTTTATGCCCGCGAAGTGGTGCGCCGCCTGGATGGCCAGGTCCTGCTCCACTTCCCCCGGGATCCGGGGCTCGGAGAATCGGAGATCCAGACAGCGCTGGGGCCGGAGGTGGATTGGGCACGGTTGCGGGTGGCTTCCTCGATGATGGATACGGCGATGGCCGAAGCGCAGACGCTGGTCTGGGCGGAACCCGAGAGGGACACGTGGCAGGCCATTCTAGCGAATTTGCGGGACTTGGGGCCGTGCGCCGTTCTCGTCCTGGGGACGACCTGGCTGCGCCGGCTGGTGCCCGAGTGGCAGGGCGGGGCGTACCGGCCGGCCGCGGCGCCCCTGGGTTCGAGGGGGCGCATCGCAGAGGCCCTGCGCCGGGAGGGACACGCCGTACGGGAAACCTACGGCTTGCACGGGCCGCGGAGCCTGCTGTGGGGGACCGCGAGCCGGATTCCGGCGGCGCTGGGCCGCGACGACCTGGTGGACCGGTGTGTCGCCGGCATGCGACAGGATTTCATCGTCCGTGGCTGGCAGGCCCGCTGGGCGCCGGTGTGGCTGGTGGTGGCGAGTGAGGGTGGGGATCGTGGATAGCCTGGCAGAGATTGAGCGCGCTGTGCTACGGCTAGACGCCTGGCTGGATAGCATGCGGACGCCCGAGGGGTATGGGGGGCCGGTGGCCCACTGGTGGCAGGACTGCCTGCACTTCACAGGAGCGGGGCTGGACTGGCGTTACGAGGGGATCATCCTCGGCTACCTGAACCTCTACGAACGGACCGGGGAAAGGCGTTGGCTGGCCAAGGCCCGCCGGGCCGGGGACGATCTGCTGCGGGGGCAGCTTGCCAGCGGCAACTACCGCAACTCTAGCTTCGAGCTGAACCCGTACACCGGCGGCACGCCCCACGAGGCGGCCTGCGACCTGGCGTTGCTGTGTCTGGCGGGGGTGCTGAGGAAGTTGGGAGAAAGCGCCTGGGAAGGGTATCTCCTGGCGGCCGAGCATAATCTGAGAGAGTATCATGTTGGCAGGCTGTGGAAGGACGAGATCCAGGGCTTTGGCAATTCCGCCGATAACCCGGCATTCACGCCCAACAAGTCTGCGACCATCGTCGAGGCCCTGTTCGCGCTGGCCGAACTGCAGGGTGACGAAGAACTGCTCGAACGATATGCGCTGCCGACGCTTCGCACGATCCTGGGACATCAGATCGAAGCGCCGGGGCAACGCCTCGACGGCGCCATCGACCAGAACAGCCTGGCTGGTAGGATGGGGCATAGGTACTTTCCGCTCTATAACGCCCGGTGCATCCCTAGTTTGTTGAAAGGCTATGAGTATACCGGCGACGAGCGATATCGTGATGCTGCCTGGCGGGCTATGTCCTTCATACAGCGCACTCGCCACCCAGATGGCTCCTTTCCACAGGTGGTCTATCGCAATGGCAAGATCAACCGATATCCGATGTGGATCGCTGGAGCAGGCGACTTACTGCGGGCGATGCGCCTCGCGTCGATCTCAGGAATGGCCGTTTCCGAAGAGGATACGCTTCGCTGGATGCTGCTCGGGCAGGACGAAACGGGCGGGGTCCGCACGGCATTCGGCTTTTCAGCCCAGGTAAACCAACGGACCTGTGGCGAAGCACCCGAGTTCCGGGATCTCCTGCCTGTCTGTGGCTGGGTGGACAAGGCATTTCGATTCCTCACGAGCAGCATCCAAGGGGATGTGGAGCTTCCGGATACGACAACTGCCACCACAAAACTAGGTTGCCTATTTCAAGGTCGGCGTGCGGAATACCGTGAGGATCCAACCAGTATGGAACTCGAAGTGGACGGCAGGGCAGTCTATCGATATCTCAAGGGAGCAACCTGGGCGGAGGTGCATCCTTGGGGTCGCGGGATTCCGTGATGAATCACCCACTCTCCGTGCTCGGAAGGGCTATTGCACCATGAAGCGCCATTCTGGATGGCTCCTGATTTCGGGACTAGTCGCTGTCACCCTGGCACACTGGAGGGGATGGCGCCGAGACAAAGCGCGAGCCGACCGGGCTGCCGTCAGCAACGATTCTAGACCGGTAGTTGACCTGCAACCTCGTGTGAGCATTCTGTTGCCAGCCTGGAATGAGGCAGCCAACATCGGGCCCTGTATCGAGTCGGTTCTCGGTCTGCGCTATCCACATGTGGAATTGGTGGTCTGCGCTGGGGGAGATGACGGCACACTGAGTAGCGCAAGACGATATGCCAATTCCGCCGTCATGGTGCTGGAGCAATACCCAGGTGAGGGCAAGCAACGAGCTCTGCAACGATGCTTCGAGCAGTGCAGCGGTGACATCATCTTCCTCACCGATGCCGACTGTTTACTCGACGACGATTCCTTTGAAAGAGTCGTGGCCCCCGTAGCCAGCGGGACGGAGGAGGTTGCGACGGGCTCCTGGAGACCCCTTGACACGCAGCTGCGCAATCCTTTTGTACTCTACCAGTGGACTCACAACGTCTATCTCGAGGTTGTTGGTGGGGAGTACGTTTCCAGCCTGGTTGGGAGAAACGCGGCCGTCCGCCGCCAGGCCTTGGAGGAGGTGGAGGCCTTCCAGACACCCGTGTCTATCGGGACAGACCTCTTTCTCTCGAACCAACTGCTCGCCGCGGGGTATCCCATCCATTTCGTTCCCGATAGCCGCGTTCGCACCCGCTATTCCGAATCTGTAGGCCCCTACCTGCGGCAGCGCTCTCGATGGTTTCGTAATCCTGTTCTTCTTAGCATGCGCAACGAGACGGTGACCACACGTGGCAGGCTGAGCAATGTGCGAGCGGGGTCGGCAGCAGTGTTCATGTTGGTCGGCCCGATGACAGCTTGGGTGGGGAGTAGATTTCTTGCCTATGTATGGATCACGATGGCCTGGCATCTGGTGCTTGGTCAGGCCCGTACAGATCGCCTTGCTCAAATGCGAGGTGTGCCCCGCCTAGAATGTGGCTGGCAGTATCTGCTCTTCCTGTTCTATATGGTGCTGGGCTGGGTGGCAACCGCCCGTGGTTTTGTCGAAACCTTGCTGCCGTGGCGGCGATGGAAGTGGTGATCTCCAGGGGATCACTCCAAGGTTGTAAGGGGGTAGTCAGTGAGAGCAGTTGAGTTCTGCCCTATTTGTAGGGGGCAGCAGTTCGAGCAGTTGTTGACCAGGGAAGTATCCCATCCAGGTGATGAACTGCTGACGAATCTGCTGGATATCGACTATGCGCGGAACTACATTCTCTTCGAAAAGATCCTGCATACTCGCGATGCGGTCGAATTTGCTTTCTGCATCTGCAAGCATTGCGGCTTGATCTTCTTTGACCCGCGCCCTGACGAAGGGGACCTGGCGATCAAGTATACGATCATGGACGAACTGCGGGACACAGAGCTGAGAGATGCGCAACGCGGCCTTCCGATTTATGATTCCAGAAGGGCTCGCGCCATCCACAAAAGCCTCAGTCGTCTGACACGCCTGGAAGGCTTGAACGTCGTGGATTGGGGTGGAGCCAATGGCTACAACCTAGAGTACTTTTCAGACAGAAACACGTGCTATGTCATCGATTATGGAGAACGAAAGCTCGTCGATGGCGTGAGATATCTGTGCAAGACGATTAACGAAGTCCCCGAAACGATGAGGTTTGACGTTGTGTTGTGCTGCCACACCTTGGAGCATATGGTGGGCCCAGTGGCCGAGTTAAGAAGCATTCGGCGGGTGATGTCACCGGGCGGCCTGCTCTACGTGGAGGCGCCTCTGGGCTGCCATGATCAGTACCGGAACACCCGCAATTTCCTAACACACGTCAACTTTTTCTCAGAAGGTAGTTTGGCCCACCTGTTTTCTGCCTCAGGGCTGAAGCTGAGGTACATCAAGACGAAACTTACAACAGTCAGGTGGTTTTGGTGGTTATCCCTGGTCGCCATTGCAGAAAACGCACCCCCTGAGGAGGCATCCTCCAACGGCTACGAGCTTACCAGGCAGCAGATGAACAATCGCTTGTATGACCTCTACAAGTACCTCGGCTCTCAACGAACACGCTTCGAGGCTTTCATCAACCATCTTGCCTGGCGATTCGGATACTAGCGATCCATGACCGAGCCACCGTTGTCGAGTTTGGAGAACAGAGCCATCCACGGCCTATTCTGGAGCGGGATCGAACGGCTGGGCCCTCAAGCCGTCCAGTTCATCGTCTCCATCGTCCTGGCGCGACTGTTGCTGCCCGAGCAGTTCGGCCTGATCGGCATGCTCACGGTCTTTCTAGCGCTGGGCGCCGTGTTCCTAAACAGCGGCTTCGGTTCGGCGCTCATCCAAAAGCAGGATGCCACGGAGGTTCACTACAGCTCGGTGTTCTACACCAACATCCTCCTGAGCCTGGTCGCCGCTGGAGTATTGTGTCTGGTCGCGCCCTTGATTGCGCGGTTCTATGGGGAGCCGATGCTGACCCCGCTCACCCGGGTCCTGTCACTCAACTCTGTCCTGAGCGCCTTTGGGCTGATCCAGGTGTTCTTGATGACCAAGAGGCTGGATTTCAAGACCCAGACCAAAGTGAGCCTGATGGCATCCCTCGGTTCTGGCGTCGTCGGAGTAACCATGGCCCTGCTGGGTTTCGGTGTCTGGAGCCTGGTAGCGCAGAGCGTGAGCGCTACGTTTTTCACCACGGTTTTTCTATGGCTCCTTAACACCTGGCGCCCCCAGGCGGCCTTTAGCCTGACGGCCCTACGGGAGCTGTTCGGGTTTGGCTCCCGCCTGCTTGCCTCCGGCCTCCTGGATACGGTGTTTAGGAACCTGTACAACGTAGTCATTGGCAAGCTGTTTTCCCCCGCCGACCTGGGGTACTACACACGGGCATACACTCTGGAGCAAGTTCCCACCCAGACCCTGGGTGGGATCGTCGGCCGAGTGACGCTGCCCCTTTTTGCGGAGATCCAGGGGGATCCAGCCAGGGTGAGGAACGGCTTCCGAAAGGCGCTCCGGACTCTGGTCCTGGTCAATTTCCCGTTGATGATCGGACTCCTGGCCTGCGCCCGGCCCCTGGTGCTCACATTGCTGACCGAGAAGTGGGCTCCCGCGATCCCGTACCTGCAGTTGCTGTGCATCGTGGGCCTTCTTTATCCTCTGCACGTGATCAACTTGAATGTGCTGCTGGCGATGGGGCGCTCTGACCTGTTCTTTCGCCTAGAGGTGATCAAGAAGGTGCTGATCGTGAGCGTCCTGGCTGTGACCTGGCGCTGGGGGATTCAAGCCATCATCGCCGGCCAGATTGTTGTCTCCATTGTCGCCTACTACCTGAATTCCTATTATAGCAGAACGATCGTGGGCTATGGCATCACGGCGCAGGTTCGCGACCTGCTGCCCTACCTGGGCGCGGCAAGCGCGATGGGAGCCGGCGCCTTTGCCCTGACCTGGCTGCCCGTAGCCCAGCCCGGGGTCCTCTTGTTGATGCAGGTGCTGGTTGGCGGCCTGACCTACGGGTTGTTGTGTCGCGGGTTTCGGCTGCCCGTCTTTATGGATGCGTGGCGTCTCTTCCAGGGCAAGGTTGGCTCCCTGAGGATGACCCGGCTATGAACCGGCCGGCTTCCAGCGTGAAACGGTCCGGCCCAGGAGGGACCGCATGATCAACGTCACCAAGACCTACCTCCCGCCCCTTGAAGAGTATGTGCAATACCTCGAGGGCATCTGGGAGCGCAACTGGGTGACCAACAACGGCCCGCTGGTGCAGGAGTTGGAGGCCAAACTCAAGGAGTACCTAGGCGTCAAGCATCTTTTCTTCGTGAGCAACGGAACCATGGCCCTGCAGATCGCCATCAAGGCGCTGGGTTTGCAGGGCGAGATCATCACCACCCCCTTCTCCTACGTGGCGACCACGTCCAGCATCGTCTGGGAAGGGTGCCAGCCGGTCTTTGTGGATATCGACCCCGTAATGCTGTGCCTGGACCCTGACCTGATCGAAGCGGCCATCACGCCGCGGACGACGGCCATACTGGCGGTGCACGTGTATGGCCACCCGTGCGACGTGGAGCGGATCCAGGCGGTTGCCGAAGGCCATGGGTTGAAGGTGATTTACGACGCGGCGCATGCCTTTGGTGTACGCTACAAGGGGCGGTCTCTGCTTGTCCATGGCGACATCGCTACACTGAGCTTTCACGCCACGAAGCTGTTCCACACGGTGGAGGGAGGCGCCCTGGTCACGAACGATGATGAGCTGGCGCAGCGCATCGCCTATATGCGCAATTTCGGCCATACAGGACCAGAGGACTTTTGGGGTCTCGGTGTGAACGGCAAAAACTCGGAGTTTCACGCAGCCATGGGCTTATGCGTGTTGCCGAGGGTCTATGAGCTCATTGCGAAACGTCGAACCATCAGCGCATTGTACGATACTGCATTAGCGGGGAGTCTCTTGGCAAGGCCCAAGAGGCGGCTGGGAACGCTCTACAACTATGCCTACTATCCGGTCGTCTTTGCTAGCGAAGAGGAGTTGCTAACTATTTCTCTTGCTCTCAAGGCACACCAGATTATCCCGCGGCGATACTTCTACCCGTCCCTCAACCGGCTCCCTTACATCAATTCACGCCTGATGCAAATTTCGGAAGAGACCGCCAAGAGGGTACTTTGTTTGCCGCTGTATCACGACCTGCACGAGACTGATGTCGAACGAATTTCGCAGTTGATCCTCAACGGCCGGGAGAGACAGCCATGAAGATTCTAATCACAGGACAGTGCACTGTCCATTGGGGACGCATGGAATTTGGCAACATCGGCAACTACTACATAGTAGAGACCACCGTCAGGGAACTTCACAGGGTTTTTCCGGGTGCCGAACTTGTCACGACTCTCCAAATGACCGAAGAATTCTGTAAGCGCGAAAGAATCTCGTGCTTGCCGATGGACTTGTTCTATTCCTGGTCCGACCATGATCTAGCTGCCAGTCTTAAGGAATTGGGCATCGCAAGCATACACAATACGACAGGAGACCTAGTGAGCTCCACCGCGTACATTGAAGCGGTGCTATCAAGCGATCTTGTTATTGACTTCAGCGGCGAGATGTGGGGGGATCACGCTGAGCTGGTTGGCAAGAATCGATTCCTAGTTGGACTCATCAAGGACAGGGTGGCTCAACTGCTTAACCGCCCGGTCGTCTTGCTCGCCGGATCGCAAGGTCCATTCACCGATCAGAAGACCAGGGAACTCGCTAGGCAGGTCTTTGCCGCCTTTAGAGTGGTCGCCAACAGGGAATCTACATCTGCTGAACTACTAAGGGAGAATGGATTCGACATCTCAAGGGTCAGGAACTTCGCAGATCCTGCTTTTCTGTTTGATCCCAGACCCGAGAGCGAGATGATGGACATATACGATCGGGAAAGGATAATAGGCAAGAACAAGAAGACCGTAGGTTTCATTCTATGTGGGTTCAATATGCTAGAAGGTCCGTATGACAAATGGCCAAGAAGCGATGAGGAATACTCCCAATTCGCAGAAGCGGTGGAATTCATCGTGAACGACTTAGGAGCAAGAGTCGTCCTGATGTCTCATCAGAACGGGTTCGAGTTGCCCCCCAACTTTAGACTCATTAACGGTCGAGACTATCCGATTGTGAAGCAATTGCAGAGTGTGGTCTTCAAAAGGAGAAAGGCCAATGTTGACGATGTGTTATGCATCGATAGGCCGTATCTCCCTTGGGAAACCAAAGCGATCATCGGCAAGTTCGATATGTTCATCACAGGTCGAGTCCACGGTTTTGTTGCTGCTGTCTCTCAAACTGTGCCTACCGTTCTGATCACCCGAGGCCACGGTCCCGTATCGCACAGAAACATCGGTTTTGCAGGAAGCGTGGGTCTCGAGGACTACATCGCGGATCCGCGATCAGCAGAGGATCTCAAAGAGAAAATCGGGAAATGCTACGTCAGTATGGATGCCTTGAGAGAGTACTTGAGGCTTCAAGTCCCGGTAGTGCAAGACACTGCTCGCAAGGCTTTCGACATTCTGCCTGAAGTCCTGTTGGGAGAATGAATGATGAGACTCGGAATTATGCAGCCCTATTTCTTCCCCTATCCAGGCTATTTCAGTTTGATCAAGCACACGGAAGAGTTCGTGTTGCTTGATGAAGTCCAGTTCATTCGCCACGGGTGGATCGAGCGGAACAGGATCCTGAAACCCACTATCGGCTGGCAGTATGTCCGAGCTCCGCTGAAGAGACATTCTAGAGAGACCAAAATCAAGGATGTCGAAATCAGGAATGAAGAAGCGTGGCGAGAGAAGATCATCGCCCAATTGCAGCACTACAAAAGACTTGCACCATTCTTCCCTCGAGTCATTGCACTTTTGCAGGGCGCGTTCTCCCGGGAGTTCGAGCGGATTGCCGATCTGGACAAGGCGATGCTGGAGACCGTTTGTGGTTACTTGGGCATCCAAACGCCAATTGCAGTATTCTCAGAAATGGGGCTCGCCATTGGATCCGTGAATGCGCCGGATGAATGGGCCTTGGCGATCTGCAGAGCAATGGGGGCTACCGAGTACTGGAACCCGCCTGGAGGAATGGGCTTGTTTGATCGATCCAAGTATGAAGCAAGCCATGTCGATCTAAGATTTCAGAAGATCAGACTGGCGAAGTACGACCAGAAACGACCTTCCTTCGAGCCTGGCCTTTCTATCATTGATATGATGATGTTCAACAGCGTCGAACGGATAAACGAGATGCTGGATGACTATGAGCTCGTCTGAACTGGCCTATCGAACGAAGACCGCCTCGCGTGAAGCCATCTCCGAGCATCTCAGCAGGTGCGATGCTTGCTTCAACCCGCCGCT
>Ga0307379_10004961_pt1 | contig 18743 bp, 17 predicted proteins | sample UN2MG_FD_202237 | JGI IMG/M metagenome (GOLD analysis project Ga0307379, IMG submission 202237) | Soil microbial communities from Risofladan, Vaasa, Finland - UN-2 | ecosystem: Environmental > Terrestrial > Soil > Coastal area > Acid sulfate soil | place: Finland: Risofladan, Vaasa | collected... | reverse complement strand
ACAACTTCCTCCACCACCAGATTGTAAGTCTCCTTTGACTTCAATGCAGCTTCAAATAAAGAATACTATTCAACAAATTGAAAAGGCAAAGAAAAGTGCATATGATTTTAGGTTTAATTTAAATAAAGATATTGCAAAAACACAAGAATGGATTGATAAAAAAATTGTAGAAGGTGCAAAAATAATTGCTGGTGCAGTTAAGTGGTTGTTCACTGAAATTGAAAAGTTTGTTATTGCAAGACTCAATAATGCTGCAAAAAAGACTTATAATCTCTTGATGCCCAATGAACAACCTGCGATGAAAGAGGGGATGGAAACTGCCAGTGATATTATAGCATGTCTGTTCAAAAAAATTATTGATAAATTGTTTGATATGGTTCTTGGATTCCTCAAGGGAGCAGTTGATAGAGTTGTTAACACAGCAGAGTGCCTTGTTAATAACTTTTTAGGTGGATTACTTGGTCAACTTGCTGGTTTGATTGATGGTACATTAAGTCAAGCCTTCGGTGCAGTTCAATCTATTATTAATGGTGTTGGTGGTATTATTGATAGTGTTCTTGGTATTGCTGGAGGAGGTCTTCAAATTATCTTGGATGTTATTTCTTTCTTGAGTTGTGAAGAAAAACCAGAGTGTTCTACTGTAGAAAACTGGAGTATATGGGATGGTAGTAATTCTGGAATAATTGACAATTTTGATTCATTGATTGAAAATATTACAAATACCGCAGGATCAATTACCAGTGCAATAGACATTGATAATTTTAATTTTAACTTAGATTTTGATAATCTATTTGATGCGGGTTCTTGTTACACTGGACCAAGAACTTGTGGACCACCTACTCTTGATACTTTTGGTTCAGGTACAGGTGCTGCTATCAATCTTATCGTAAGTGGTGGTGGCGAGATTCTTGGTGGTGATGTTGTTAATGCGGGTTACGGTTATGTTGTAGGAAATACTTATACAAAGGTTGTCGATGATTGTGGTATAGGTCAAGGTGGTATTGTATCTCCTATATTTGGAGGGACACTTCCTGATGGAACACCAATTACTTCGGGAGATGGAACAACACCTGATGTTGACGTTAGGGATCCTAATGGTAATCCTACTGTTGGTATAGTTGGTATTATAGTCGTTCAACCTGGTAAAGATTATCTTCCTACACCAAATGGTTCTACTGGTGGTGATGGTAGAGTATGGGCAAATCCAGAAGATACTAATATCACTAATGGAGACGGAACTATTAGAGTTCCTATTCCTCCAGAGAACCCTATTAATGTAAGTCCTGGTGACGAGGTTACTATTCCACCAGGAACAGAGATTGAAACTGATACTGGTCAAATTATTCCTGGTGGAATACCAACGATCATTACACAAGAATCAGTTCTTACCACTCCACCACTTACTATATTGACATCTCCTGGAAATTATCCATCACTGAATACTGGTTCTTATCCAGTTATCCTCTATCTTTGTGAGGTAATTATTGACAATCCAGGTATTAATTATAGTGAGGGTGATGAAATTATTATTGAACCTAACTTTGGTGCCAAGGCTGTACCCAAACTTGGAGACTTTGGTAAAATTGTATCCATCAAAGTTACTGAAGGTGGTGAAGGATTTACTGAGATGCCAAAGATTACTATGAAATCTCAGTCAGGTTTCAATGCAGAACTGATTCCGAAGTTCTGTATAGATAGAGTAGGAGAGAATGATTTGGAGAGAGAACCAGACTTCCAAGATAAGGTTATTTCTGTTATAGATTGTGTAGGTAAGTTTAATGTCCCAAACTAAAGATTACCATGTCATAAGATATGGTAACATGCATGGCGAGATAAAATTTGGTCACATTTGGCCAGATAATAATCAATCTGCGGTACTCTTAAGAAGTGGTAAGAATGAAAAACATTATATCACTTTAGAGCAAAAGGGTGAAAGTCATAGAAAACATGGTACAATCTGTAGATCACCTGGTGCATTCCAGATAAAGGCAGGAGATAATTGTACTGCAAAGGATGAACCTGCTGTCTTTATTGATGCGGTAAGTGGAAACCTGGTTCTCAACGCACTTAATGGTAATGTTGAGATTAGAGGAAGAAACGTTCTGATTCAAACTACTGGTTCAGGTAACAAGAGTGGTAGTATTTTGTTGTATGCCAATGAGAAGATCATTGGTAAGGCCCAAACCATTGATCTTAACTCAAAGATATCTACAAAAATTTTCTCTGAAAAGACTGTAGATTGTATTGGTAAAGCTGTGTTAAATATATACGGTGGAATGGTTGACTGTGCAGATGGTGCAACAGAAGTCATTGGATCAAAAACACCATCATCTAATGAAAGTAAAAACAAAGCAATAGTATAATGAAAGTATCTGATATATTTGTTGGAAAGAGATTTTTCCTTGGTTTAGGTAAACCTGAACTTCTTGGTCGTGGACCTTTAGAGGTTCGTGGTTCTGGATACATGGAAGGACCAACTATTACTGGTGATCCTACTGGTCAGTTTGACATTACCACAGCTGCTACTGATGGAGCTCCAGAAGGACCAACTAATGGTATTGCCAATGTGATGATTGGTCAGAACAAGAATACTGAGATGAAGCCCATCCCGTTTTATGCGTTGATGGTTAAAACATATGCAAGAATCAAAAGTTTCTTGAAAGTTGACACTCTTCTGACTGTAAAGACAATCAAGTCAAAGATTATCTACACTGAAGTTCTTCTTGCAAGATCAAAGAACTTTATGATTCCTCATCCAGACGACCCTAACAAACAACTTGTTTATGCATGTCTGGAAGGACCAGAACATTCTGTGTATGTAAGAGGACAACTAAAGAACAAAGATACTATCATTCTTCCAGAAGTTTGGAGGAACCTTGTAGATGAAAGGACTATCACAGTTTCCTTGACACCAGTTGGAACTCATCAAGAGTTAATTGTAAAGAGAACACAAGATAATCAAATTGTTATAGGAACAAAACCAGGTCTTCCTATCAACTGTTATTACCATGTATTTGCAGAAAGAAAAGACATTCCTAAATTAGTGACGGAGATTGAGTGATGCCAGAACCATTTCAGTTAAGAAATTATGCAACATTTACTGGACCTCTCCAGAAAGATGAAACCGCATATAGTTATGAACTTTCGGAGAAAGAGGGTATTTGGCATACTGACATTCCAACAGATACATCATTTCCATTGACAGATGTGGGTGTTCTCTTTTTCCGAGATCCCACTGATTTTACTCATTTTCATTTATATGGTCCAGCACCACAAATTGTTGTTCTTGAAAAACAATTAAACCAACCACTACCAAGTTTATTTTTACAAGTTCTTAATACCGTTGTTAATGGAAACATTATTGCTAATGGTAGTATTGTTGCCAATGGAAAAATTATTTGTAATGGAGTAACCACTATGAACGGTGTCTTTACTACAAACGGTGCAGCTGTTATGAATAGTCAGTTAACACTGTCAGGTGTTGGTGATGTGGCATCAAGAATTACTGCTAATACTGCTCTCGCCAACAGTAAAAAGTCATTTGATATTCCACACCCAACAAAGAAAGAACATAGACTAAGATATGTCTGTGTTGAAACTCCAAAGGCAGATGTATATGTTAGAGGTAAGCTGAAGGGTAGTAATGTAATCAATCTTCCTGAATACTGGAAAGGTTTGGTTGATCCTGATAGTATTGATGTTGTCCTTAGTCCCATTGGTTCTTCCCAGGAACTTTATGTGGAGGATGTTCAATGGGGAACTAAGGTGATTGTAAAGAATAGTGCGGGTGGCCCTATTAATTGTAGTTATGTTGTCTATGGTGAAAGAAAAGATACTGAACCTAACATTCCTGAGTATAAAGGATTGACAGAAGCAGACTATCCAGGGGATAATAGCCAGTATATTATTAATAGTGATTGATGAATAAGGTACATGAGATATTCCCTCTGGTAATTTATCAAGATAGTATTGAATGTCATGAAGAGTTTAAGAAAGAAAATATAAATTCTTTAAGAGAGTATTGGTTCAATGGGTATAAGAATGAGAGTCCAGAATACTCTGGGAAAATCTTTTTACACCTAGATCCACAATATAATCTTTTCTTTGATGACCTAAAAAAATCTATTGATAATTACTTTTATCATCTAAATGTTGATTATTCAAAACTCAATTACCATGTAATTAAATCATGGGTTGGGTATCATAAAGACGATGATACTCCATCCATCCCGCCCCATTTTCATAATGAATCTAATCTGAGTTTTGTTTATTATCTGAAGACTGACTCTACATCTGATAAGTTCTGTCTTCAACAAGAAAAGAATAGAAATGAAAGTGTTGGTGGATTATTTGAAGTATCTAATACTAACAATACTCTGATGTCATTTAATAGATATAATTGTAACTTTTATACAATCACCCCATATGAAGGATCGGTTGTTGTCTTTCCTAGTAATATAACTCACTTTACTCAAAAAGGTGATGTGAGAGATAATGAAAGAATTGTAATCGCAGGTGATGTAAGAGTCACTCTTAAAGAAGAATATTACAACCATCATCAAGGTTCCACACATCCAAATCAGTGGAAACAGATCTAAATAACCAAATAGTAGTATTATAATATGACCACATTATCAACAACAGGACAATTTGTTGTCACTGGTCTTTCGTCTGAAAAATCCAGTAGAGATGAAGAAAATGATGTATTTCAATATCCTGTTGGTATTGCATCAACGGCAGTAAATGAATATCAGTTAGTATCAAAAGAACTTGACTTAGAAGTTCTCCAAAATATTTCTGGACAAATACAGATAATTAATGATAAAAAACAAGAAGCAATTGGTTTAGGTAATTCTGCATTAGGTTTATTTAAACCAGGAGTATTTCCTCCAATTTGTAGTTTTTATGATAGCACAGGAGGTTTGAATAATGATATTAGTTCAGGAAATGGTGTAGATGAAGCTGTTACACCAGGACCTGGTACTGGTGGTACTGCAACTCCTGCAGTTGCGTACTCAATTGTAAGAACAGATGCCGTCAGGATAAGAAGGTATCCTTACTTGGAATCTAGAACTTCTCCTAATGATAATGCACTGGAGGATATGAAATTTCCTATATTGACTAACACTAATGCAGGCCAAGGGGAAGAAGATATCTGGGTCAAAAATTCAATTTATACTGACCCTGATGTAGGATTAAATTATTACATAAGAGATGATGAGGGTAACTGGTCTCTTGATACATTTGAAGGCGAAGAAGGTGATACATTAGGTAGGTTCTATCAAATAGATTCATCAGGAGGAATATCGACTAACACATATAAAATTGATGGATCAGTGTCTCTAGGAAATGTTTTTATACCTAGTGAATTGTATTCGGGAAGTTTAAGTTCATTTTTTGTAGGAGTTCAGACTGGGTGTTCATGGACTGGAGTTAGTACAGCATCTGGTACAACATCAGTAGAATGGAATGCTGACACTGGACAATTAACTCCTATATTAGGTCTTATCTCACCTGGATCTGGAGCATTAACTGTTCCTGTTGGTGCCGTTTGTTCGGACCTTGCAACAAAACAACAACAATTGTTGGATGAGATTGATTCTACCAGAGTTGGAATTACAACTTGGTTTGTATCAGTAAATACTACAAAACAAAGAAAACATGGGTCACAACTACAACTATGGTCTGTAGAAAGAGTAAAAATCAGAAACCAAGAAGAAACTGATGGTCTTAATAATTCTCCAAGAAATATTGAAACAACGATACCATCTGTTGAGGCGGTAGATTCTGAATTACCGACAAATAGTAACACTGCAGACGCAGATAGAGGTAATCTTACTGCAGACAACACACTTATTACTGCGGACAGTAAGTAATAAATAATCCTACGAAGATAACAAATCATGGCAAAGCAATTAATTAACTTGGGTTCTGTTCCTAATGATGGAACAGGTGATCCACTGAGAACATCATTTGATAAGACTAACGATAATTTTAACGAGATCTATACAATTTTTGGTGATGGTACCACTCTTGGTGTTGGTACTGCGACCTATGCAAGTGTTGCCGGTGTTGCAACAGTCGCACAAGGTATCATTGGAGCACCTAACCTGAACGTGGGTATTGTTACTGCCAGTGGATTCGTCAGTGCAGCATCAACAACACCCGTCACAATCACCCATACAGGTGGTGTATTGACCTTTACAGTGTCTGGTATTGGTTCCACAAGTCTGACACTCTCATAAGTGTCACAGGGTCATTGACAGGTGATCCTGAACCTCCTATACTGAGAGAGTCCCTGACCAATCTCATGGAATACAATAAAAAAGACTTTCTTGTTGAAAACGAAAACGATGAATACATTACCAGTTGTGTCATTGACATAATGATGCGTAAATTTACTCTTATTTCTAATGAGGGTAATACACTGTCTTCTAATTGTGACACAGTAGAAGAATTTATGAATGTATTAGAGACAATTAGGTCAGTGTTACCAGAGAAAATCATTAACTATGTTCAACCTACATGAATAGGTATTCTTTTAACTTATATCAACAAATTCTGGAGTGTTACGAGTATGAGACCAGAAACGCGTCAGTCTATGGAAATGTTATTTGCAGCGAAGTGGAACTTACCCAAGGCAGCAAAGAACGCCAACTTAACAGAAAAAGAGATGAAGATTTGTTTTAATGAGTATTGTAGTCTTCACCCTGTAACTTGGACTGGTGAAGATGAATGAAACAACTTTTCTTAGTTGATATTGGTGATGACAGATGTATCACTCATGATGGACATGTTCAGATGGGTATCTTCAATCATTCTGTAGAGAAACATCTTGAACTATGTCCCGAACAAGAATGGCAAGTAACATATTGGATACCTGATCCATTAGGGTTGAGATACAAAAGAATTAACTTTCAACATACTATGAAGGCAAACGAAGGTTCTGCTAGAACTGATAATGCTACTGATAGTCGTCCAAGAGACTTTCCTGACCAAGCAACAAATAGATTAGAAAGATCAATCTAACTACTAATAAATATTTCAAACAGAGGTTTCTTATGAAATATAAAATTGAAACCAAGTTTGTTTGGCTCAATGATACATCTAACTTAGTTCTGATGTATTTTATTCAAGGTATACCATTTACCTTTGATGATGCCGAAGAAGAATACTATTACAACTATGATGTCATTGATGCTGCAAATAATTCTCCAACATATACCTTGGATGGTTTGTATAAGGCATCATCATATTTGTTGGCGGAAGAATGTCATCCTATGTTGTATGACCTAGAATTAGAAAATCCTGAACTTTTGCCTATAGAGTAACATGCAAATAAATCTCTGGTATTGTAATAAAATGGAACAGTGGAGATGGACTCTCTGTGGTAATGATGATGAGACTCTTTGGCAAGAGTCGGGACAAAGAACAGATTTAAGAATAGCAATGAATGATGTTGCAACAACAGTAGAGTATTTACTTAAAGAGAAAAGTGTGGTAAGATAATAAAGCCGTGTGAAGGAAGGCGCCACTCTGTGGTAATGTATCCACCCTTTTTGGGTGGTTTTTTTATGGATAAATAACTCATAATGAAGACGGCCTGTAGGTAAAATGCCCTTATCACGTTTAGACAATTTTCTGAAAAACGTCCGTGGAAATATTCTTTATGTTGATCCTAACAGTCTAGATGCTACTGATAGTATCACCAATCAGGGTAATTCACTTGCAAGACCCTTTAAAAGTATTCAGAGAGCTTTAGTAGAATCCTCTAGATTCTCTTACCAGAGAGGTTTAGATAATGATAGATTTGAAAAGACAACTATCATGTTGGCTCCTGGTGAGCACTTTGTTGATAATAGACCTGGGTGGATTCCAGATGGTTCCGGTACTTACAAGTTAAGAAATGGTTCGACTAGTACCGATTTTTCGCAGTTTGATGTATATACTAACTTCGATGTAAAGTCTCCTACTAACCAACTCTTTAAACTGAATAGTATTCATGGCGGTGTTATCATCCCCAGAGGTACTTCTATTGTTGGACAGGATCTTCGTAAATGTAAGATTCGTCCTCTGTATGTTCCAAACCCAGAGAATGATAATATTGAAAGATCTGCTCTTTTTAGAGTGACAGGAGGTTGTTACCTACAAAGTTTCACTGCATTTGATGGTGATCCAAATGGTAGTGTTTTTAGAGACTATACTGATAACACGGCTGTTCCTAATTTCTCACACCATAAATTAACCACATTTGAATATGCAGATGGTGCTAATAACGTAAGTATTAACGATCAATTTATCAGTAACTATACCACCAATAGAACTGATCTTGACATGTATTATGAAAAGATTGGTATTGCATATGGGCCTTCTTCTGGCCGTGCAATTAGTCCTGACTACCCTTCATCTGGTGTAGATATTGAGCCAAAGGTTGATGAATTTCGTATCGTCGGACCAACTGGTGGTACTACAGGTATTAGTAGTATAAGGTCGGGTGATGGTTCAGTTGCAACCACAACAATTACTGTCAATTTGAGTGATGGTATTGCTGGATTAAATGTTGATACATATTTCCAGGTCAACGGTGTAACTGACAATGCATATAATGGTACATTCGTTGCAACCGAAATTCTCTCTCAAGATAGTGAAGGAAAAACCACATCCTTTACATACGAATCTTCAACACTTCCATCAAATGCTCTTCCATCAGTAACTGGTGTTTCTATAGAACTTTCGACGGACACAGTTTCTGGTGCTTCACCATATATATTTAATGTATCATTGAGATCTGTTTATGGTATGTGTGGTATGCATGCCGATGGCTCTAAGGCATCTGGCTTTAAGTCAATGGTTGTTGCGCAATTCACGGGTGTCAGTCTTCAGGTTGATGACAATGCATTTGTAAAATATAATTCAGTTACTGGTTCTTATGATGATTCAACAACAGTAACGAATATTCATTCTGATACTGAGGCACAATATAAACCAAGTTATTCTAACTTCCATATCAAGGCATCCAACAACTCTATCATTCAGTTGGTGTCTATCTTTGCAATTGGTTTCTCAAATCATTTTGTAACAGAATCTGGTGGCGACTTCTCTGTCACCAACTCTAATAGTAACTTTGGACAAACTTCTTTAACGTCCAAAGGATATAGAGAAGATGCATTTGATGTGGATGATATTGGTTACATCAGTAATATTGTTCCCCCAAGAAAAATTGACACTACAGATGTTAATCTTGAATATACTTCCATTGATGTTTCTAGAACTGTTGGAGTAGGGTCTACAAGTAGACTTTACTTATATAATCAAAACAATCCAGACATTAGACCCGAATCCAGAATCCAGGGATATAGAGTTGGTGCTAAGAGTGATGATAAACTTTCTGTTCTTATTTCTGACGGTGGAACAAGTGGGACATACAATGCAAGAATTGTAATGCCGAAGACTCATATTGGTTCAAGTAATGTAACCAGTATGAAGGTCTCAAGAGTCGGTAGATCTGTAGGAACAGGTAATAGTATCGCAAGTAATATACTCACCTTCACAGAAGATCATAGTTTTCAGAATGGTGAATCTATTAGAATTGTGAGTGATAATTCAAGACTTCCTGATGGTCTTGAAAATAGTTATGTTTACTATGCGATTACAACTGCTCTGAATGATGATCAAATTAAGATTGCACAAACATCAAAAGATGCTGAGTTTGGAACAGAGTTAACTATCAACAATCTTGGTGGTAATCTGGTTGTTCAGAGTAGAGTTAGTGATAAGACTTCTGGTGATATTGGCCACCCAATTCAGTTTGACTCTGATGTAAACCAATGGTATGTAACTGTTGGAACTGCGACATCTGATAACACACTGTATCCTAAACTAGTAAGTCTTGGAACTACCGCTCTTGGAGATTCAACTTCTAGAACATACATCACAAGAACACCTGATACCAGATCATCTGACGATAGGATTTATCAGTATAGGTACATACTTCCTGCTTCTTCAGGTGTTGGAACCGCTAGAGTTCCTAAAGATAGTTTCATTGTTCAAGAATCCAATCGTGTTAATGGACAAACAGATACTGAAGTAGGACTTCAGTACAATCCAGGATCTGTTACTATGAGTAACAGTGGACAACTCAGAAATCCATCTTACATCGCCAAGGCAAAGTATAGTGGTGGAATTGCATTCTATGAGACAGAAAGAAATCACCGTCTCTCTATTGGTTCTACTGTTGAGGTCAATAATGTAACCAGTACAAACTTTACTGTTGGTACAGCACAATCTGGTTATAATGGTAAATTTAAAGTTATTGGTATTCAAAGTGCTAGATCATTCTCTGTAGAAGGTGTTTCTACTGATCCTGGAACCTTCACCAATAATGTTTCTAACAGAACTACAAGTCTTCCTACCTTCAAACGTAAGAACTATAATAATGATTATTTTGTCTATGATGTTCAACAGGTTAAGGAGTATGTTCCTGGTCAACAGGATGGTGTTTATTATCTGAATATTCTTAATACCTCAAACACACCTCAAGTATCACCATTTAATGATTCACAGGATTATAGTTTCAGACAACCTATTATCAATCTTTATCCACAAGTTGATAGAGATAATCCAATATCAGATCCAAGTCCCTCTATAACTTATGCACTCCCTGATAAGATTGGTAAGACCATCATCAGTGAACCAAAAAATAGTACTACCAAAGAAACACTTGACAAGATTAATAATGAAAATAATTTGGGTATTGGTATCACTGATATCCAATCTGCGGCGGATGGTTCAAACATTGTTATCTTTACTGACCGTGACCATGGACTACAACAAATTACTAGAGTAAGTATTAATAGTAGTGGTTCTGGGTACGGTAATGGTAGTGGTGGAACAGAAAACCTCTACAACGCAGTTCTTTCTGGTTCAAGTTCAGGTACTGGTGGCCTGGCAAGAATTACCGTTAATGCATCTGGTAGTATTACTGATGTTCATATTATGAATGGTGGTAGTGGTTATGTTCTAACAGAAACACTGAATGTTGTCGGAACTTCTCAAACCACAGGTTATAGTCAAGGTTCGGTCACTGTTGATAAGGTTTATAATAATGTCAACGACACTATTCAAATTTCTGGTGTTGTATCCGATGATTATGTACAATACAATCAACTTTATAGAATTTCTGAAATCATCAGTAATAACTCTATTAGAGCAATCCCTGTTGATACTATTACCTCTGGTATCAATACCACTGGTATTGGCGCTATTACAACTATAGATGCATTGTTCAGTCTTACAGGTCCAACTCTTGGCATCAGTACATTTGTGTACGATAATGTTAGTGGTCTGGCAACGGTCACCACAAACCAGGGTCATGGTCTGAGAGTTAATAACACTGTTAGAATTGGTGGAGCTACGACAGACTTCTTTAATAAAGATTTCCTTGTTACTGATAACGTAGGTATCAATACATTTACAATCAATGTTGGTGTCAATACAGTTAATCCAGGAACTGGTGGAACTATTCGTGCATACTATCCTGGTAACACTGCTCAGGGTGGAGAACTTCTATCAGGTTCTGATGAGAATTTTGGTGGAAGAGATATTGTCCCTTATATCGGTATCACTACTGTTATTTCTTCGACCGTCGCTAATGCAACAACAGATGAAATCAATATCAGAAATCTTACAGATTTTAATTTTCAGATAGGTGACTACCTGAAGGTTGATGATGAAATTGTAAGAATTAAGACAACTGTAACCTCTAACCCTGTTAAGGTGTTCAGAGGTATGATGGGCACAAGACCCACTAGTCACCTAGATGAGAGTGTAATCAAGAAAGTTTCTGTCTCACCTGTTGAATTTAGAAGAAACTCAATTATCCGTGCTTCCGGTCATACATTTGAGTACCTTGGTTATGGTCCTGGTAACTATTCTACTTCACTACCTGTCAAACAGAAGAAACAACTTTCTGTTGATGAACAATTGACAGCACAGGCGCAAACTACCTCTGGTGGTGTTGTTGTTTACACCGGTATGAACGATGCTGGTGACTTCTTTATTGGTAACAAGAGAATTTCCTCCAATACTGGTAAAGAAATTGTTTATGATACTCCGATTCAAACCTACACTGGTGAAGACTTTGTTAATGGTGAGAATGCATCATTTGGTATTGATGTTCTTGAGACACAAGAGGTCATTGCTTCTAGAGCACTGAGAGTTAATGGTGGGCCTTCAAATAATATTCTTTCAGAATTTGATGGTCCAGTTGTATTTAATCAGAAACTGACATCCACCTCAGACAAAGGTATTGAAGCCAACTCAATATTCCTTCAAGGTGATGCAGTTGTTTCTAGAAACTATACTGTTGGTATTACAATTCCTACCGACGCAGGAAACCCTGGTGACGTAGTTTATAATGCAAACCCAACTAAAGGTGGGACGATTGGTTGGACTTATACTATAGAAAATGGTTGGTACGCCTTCGGTGGTGTTACCTCTGATGGTGGCGAGTTTATCTTTGAAAAAGTTGGTATTGGGACTACAACTGCGGGAGATTGTACTCTGAAAGTTGGTTCTGGTACTTCGGAACTTTGTGTTAATGAGCATGGTGTTGGTATTGGTGGTAGCATAGCTACTGCGACAGAGAAACTGGTAGTAAATGGTGCCGTTGTTGCAACTGCATTTACAGGTGATGGTTCTGGACTTACTAATCTTCAAAATGATAGTCTATTCAAAGGGGTTCAATCTGGTTTAGGAACCGGTATTCATCCAATTGATAATAGAAATGTCGGTTTTGGTACTACTGTATTCGGTGCAGAGTATACAGTTAAAATTGGTACACCTGGACTTGGACAAACTGATCTATATGTTACAAACGAATCCAGATTTATTGAAACATCTACGTTTAGTGGTGATGCTAAGGTAGATGGAACTCTGAGAGCAGAGACAGTTGAAGTTAGAAGTGGAACGGTTCAGGCTGGTGTCATTACGGCAACCAGTGAACTAAGGGTTGGTACATCTAATACTATATTCTCTGTTACCTCTACCGCTGGTGTTGGCATTGGAACCTCATCTCCTAGAGAAAACTTGGATGTTGAAGGTAGAGCAAGACTTAAGTCTTATTATGAAATTTCTCAATCTGTTATTTCTACATCAAATCGTATTGATGTAGATATTGCAAGAGGTCAGTCCTTCACACATACAACAACTGAGAGTGTCAATGACTTCAGGGTTATCAATCCTCCATCAGGTGGAACCTTTGCATTCACACTAAAGATTGTTCAGGGAACTACACCAAGAGGTGTTGGTATTGATACCTTTGTCAATAGTATTGGTAATGCTGTTAGCGTCTTCTGGCCTGGTGGTGTTACTCCTGTTGTGACTCAATCTGGTGGTGCCACTGATATTTACTCCTTTATGAGTTTCGATGGTGGTTCTACACTTTATGGTGGTGTAGTTGGCCAGAACTTCACCTAAATACCTTGAAGGAGAACTGTGAAAAATGATACCTGTCTCTCTTAGACATTTCAGAACACCCAATACTAATATATACTTGAATGGTCCACTTTTAAGGATTGTGGACCAACCATCAAGTATAACTACTGGTATTGGCTCAACTGTTGTGATTAGTGGTTTTGCCACAGCAGCATTTGACCAGAATCCAACTGCAATTCTGGATGGGGAGGTAACATACAGATGGTATGATACACCGACCAATCTTCCATTAGTAGAAGGAACAAAGTATGTTGGAACTGCAACATCACAATTAACTATAAATAATGCGCAATCACCACAGGATAACTTAGACAGATTTTATTTTATTGCAGATTATATTCCAAGTGCATCACTTGATGGTTATCTAAATGATCCAACTTCAGGGAATGCGATATGAGTATTAAATCAAATGACTCAATACTTACAGTACTTCCAAGTATTGTAATTACATCACAACCACAAGATACAAGAACCTCTGTAAATATCAATGCAGAATTTACTCTAACGGCAACTATTAGTGATAATAGATATCCCATTCAGTATTATTGGACTGTTGATGATGTAATTCAACCCAATTCAAATAGTAATGTATTTCTCGTTTCATCTGCAGATCAAGGAGAAAAAACTGTTAGAGGATATGCATTTGTTGATATTACATCTAGGAATGAAGGACAGGACATTACATCTAGAGTAATTCAAGCATCTGATACTGCCACCTGGAATATTGGACCACCAAGAAGTATTGTAAGATTTGAAGGATTTACTCCTACTGGTGGATATAAGTCCATTGATGCTAATCTTGATGATGGCGACTTCACACTTGATGATACAATGTTTGATAGTTCATATAATATTGTTACATATTATGCAAGAGAAAAAAATCTTGACCTTACTCTTTATATGGATGGGGCTCCTGGTTTAACTAGTTCTTCTAATCAACAGGGTGGAGAAGGTGGAAGATCTGCAGTCACACTTACACATACACAAAACATAGAACACACTGTTCTAGGTACCACAAATAACTCTGGTGTTTTTCTTTATAGAGGAGCCAACTTACTTCTAGTGGCTGGACAAGGAGGTCAGGGAGGAAGTAATAGTGCTGGTGCAGATGGTGGTGGTGTTAATGTTACTGGTGCCAATGGAGCTAATTCAAGTGGTGGGACATTGGTTAGTAGTGGTCAATTGACATTAAATGGTTCTTTTGGTTCTCTTGTGAGTACTGTAAGTCTTCAACCAAATGATACATTAGAGACTGCTCCTAATGGTGGTAAAACTATTTCTTGTACTAAAGGTAACTATTGGACTGGTTTAGGTATATCACCATGTTCAAATAACTCCACAGATAAAATTAAATTTAGAATAAATGACGGAACAGAAGTTTCATTAAGTGATGATATTATAAGAGGATTTAAACCAGGATACACTATCACCAGTACAGAAGGTAGAGCCTCTGGTTCTGCTGAAGGAAAGGGTGGTAGAGGTGCTACTGGTGGTGCTGGTGGTACTTCTGGTCATGGTGGTGCTGGTGGTTCAGGTTATACTGATGGAACTGCGAAAGTAGTAACAACACAACTTGGTGGTAATACTGGTAAAGCAAAAATTAAGTTTAGTCTTGTTCCTCCTCCACCACCAGTAAAATCGGGTGAAGTTACTCATGCATTCAATAATTCAAGTAATATTACTACTTACCTCAACTTTACTGATGCAGTTATAGATGTTGAGGTAATGAATCCCACCTCGCCAGATAGACAATTTGGTCAAGGTACAAATGTTAAATATTATATTATTACTATGAATAATGATTACACCAGTCTTAGTGTAAGTGTCCTTCAGGATACCAGTGCTGGTGGTGGTCCTGGTGGAGGACTACAACCAACAAAAATTCAAAATCTTGGTAATAGAAAATGGGGAGTTTGGTTCAACAAGGCAAATGGATATAATACTTATGCAAGAAACTGGTCAGTGACTGGTAATGTATAAATAATAAATAAATAAGAGGTGGATAGTGAAACCTCTGAGGTATCAATGGCCGTTAACAAAAACTTTGTAGTAAAGAATGGCGTAGAGGTTTCAACAAACCTTATCTACGCTGAAAGTAGTATTGATAAAGTTGGTATTGGCACTACTACACCTAGTGCTAAACTTGAAGTTATAGGAAATATTGTTGGTGTGGGACTTACCCTGTCGGGTTCGACTACTGGAACCAACGCAAATTATTCGGGGATTGTTACTTCTAGTACTGGTCTGGAAGTTGGTACAGGTGGAACTTCTATTACTGTTGATGTAACCAACAACAGTACAGGTTTTAACTCTACAACACCTGACACTAACTATGTCTTAGATGTTCAACCAGGTGCTGGTCAATCAGCAGCTAATTTTGGTGGTGGTGTTGATATTACAGGTAACCTGAGTGTCACCGGAGCAATTTCTGGAACAATCCAGACCCTAAACAACCCAACAATCACTGGTGTAGTTACTGCAAATGATGCAGAGATTTACACTCAGTTTGATATTATAAACAACAGTACAGTTGCTTATCAATATCAGACAACTGGTATTGGTTTCACACAGAATGCTGACAACCCAGTTCTTTATCTTGTCAGAGGTAAGAAGTATCACTTCAATCTGAATGCCTCTGGACATCCATTCTATATCAAAAAACCTGAAGCGGGTATTGGTTCAGTTGGTGTTAGTCTACTATACCAAGATGGTGTTGAAGGACAAGGAACACAGGTAGGTATTCTTACCTTCAAAGTTCCATTCAATGCACCAAGTAATGTTTATTACCAGTGTTCCATTCATGCAGGAATGGGTAACACCATGTACCTGTTGGATGGCACTGGAACAGGTGGAGGTGGTGCTGCTGGTGGTATTTCCAGTATTGCTGTTTATTCTGCAGATACATTAGTAGGTAATACTACCAGTTTGAATTTTGATGGTATTAATCAAACTGTTACTGTTGATGGTGACAAAATTGATATTAGTATCAAAGGTCAAGCATCTACTGGTATTGGTTCACCTATTTCTTATTCAAATGGTGATAGTTCACCATTTGCGTATATTGATGCTGAATCCAATGTTCGTGAAAATATGGTTCTGGATACCACTAATGCTGGTCCATCTACCTCATATGTTGTAGTTTCTTCGCCAAGACTTGTTATTCAGTCTGGTGTTGGAGTTACAGTTGGTACTAGTAAGACAATGATTATTGATATTTTGGATCTTTCTTCCTTTGGTTGATTTTCTACCCAATAGCATAAAATAAAATGTCACAACTTAATGTAAACATTATTAAGAACAGGGTAGGAAGCAATGGTCCTACTATCTCAGGTAATACCAATGTAAGTGGTATTCTAACCGCAACATCATTCTCTGGTGATGGTTCTGGTTTAACTAGTCTTATCATATCAGGTGATGGTAACCTCACAAACCTGAATGTCTCAGGAGTTTCAACATTTACAGGCAATACAGAATTTGATGGTAATGTCACTATTGGTGGAACACTTACCTATCGTGATGTAACAAATATCGACGCTGTCGGTATGATAACCGCCAGGAAGGGTGTTCAAATTCTTGCCGATGGTTTTACAGTAACTGGTGTCAGTACCCTCAGTAATGGAGCATTTATTCCTGACAGTCAGTACCTAAATATTGGTAATGATAGTGATTTAAGACTTTATCACACAGGAACTGCTAGTTTCATTGAAGACCAGGGAACTGGTAACTTTATTATTGGTTCTAATGGTGGTGTATTAAAGATTACCAAAGGTGCTGATACTGAAGACATGGCAGTCTTCACTCCTGATGGGTCAGCAGCACTGTATTATGATAATGCCAAGAAACTTGAAACATCAACAACTGGTGTCACAGTAACTGGTGATGTTACAGCAACATCATTTAGTGGAGATTTAACTGGAACCGCATCAAATGCATCAGGTGCAACAGGTGATTTCTCCATTGCAGATAAGATTGTTCATACTGGTGATACTAACACTGCCATCAGATTCCCTGCTGCTGATACATTCTCTGTTGATACGGCTGGTAGTGAGCGCCTACAAATCGACAGCTCGGGTGTTGTAAAACTAACTCAATCTGGAAGCAATCCACGTTATGGATCGTTTGAAGCGTCTAGTGATGCTTTTAAGTTAAAAGCGTTTAGTGGCAATGTTAGTCATAACGCCACGATGCAGTTTTTCACTGGCGCTGATTCACCGACCGAGCGGATGCGAATCGCTAGCGCAGGTCAAATTGGTCTCGGTGGTGCTAACTACGGAACTTCTGGTCAAGTAATAACTTCCAACGGATCCGGTAGTGCTCCAACGTGGCAAGATGCTGGTGGTGGTGCTTGGAACTTGATCACAACTGTCACTGCAAGTGGTGCATCACAGGCAGATATTACTGGAACAAGTTCTACCTACAACAAATATTGTCTGATCGGTAGAAGAGTTTGGAGTGTTCAAGATTGGTTCTACGCTAGATTCTTTAATAATGGAACAATTGATGCTAGTAATGCTTATAGAACGGCATGGACAACTCATACCAATACATCATTAGTTGCTCTCAATGCAGAAGCTGACAATACCACTTATTTTCGTCCAGGATATAATGGTAGTGATGCAAACTCTCCATGTGACTTCTTTATTTACTTTAATGATACTCATACTGGATCTGTCTTTTGTCAACTTTTCCAAGGGTATAGTGTTACCAACCTTGGAACTCAATCTCGCAGGACTGTGTTTGCAGGAAGTTTAAATTCATTCCGTACAAACACCAGTGGAATCAGAATTTACCCTGGTAGTGGTACTATTAACGGTACTTTCGAACTTTACGGCATCAGCTAGTAGGAGGAAACTAAAATGTCTAGATTTACGGCAACAGCAGAAGGTAACGTACCATTCACCGCAGAAGAAGAGGCAGAAAGGGATGCCTGGGATGCAGGTGCAGATGACAGAAAAGGAGTAGATGTTCGTAGAGAACGCAATCAACTTCTGAGGGAGTCTGACTGGGTGTCAGGTTCTGATATCACAATGAGTGATGCGTGGAAAACTTATCGACAGGCACTTAGAGATATTCCTTCACAAGAAGGGTTTCCTAATGATGTAACTTGGCCAACCTCACCAACACAATAAATAACTAAAAAGTAGTGTAATGTCACAGTTAAATATCAACACTATTAAGAATAAACGTGGTGACTATGGACCTAATCTTGTAGGTCATAGTACAGTCACTGGTGATTTAACCGTGACTGG
>Ga0307379_10004960_pt1 | contig 18746 bp, 11 predicted proteins | sample UN2MG_FD_202237 | JGI IMG/M metagenome (GOLD analysis project Ga0307379, IMG submission 202237) | Soil microbial communities from Risofladan, Vaasa, Finland - UN-2 | ecosystem: Environmental > Terrestrial > Soil > Coastal area > Acid sulfate soil | place: Finland: Risofladan, Vaasa | collected... | reverse complement strand
AAATCGAAGCCGGGAGGATGAAAACGTGCGACGCAACGTCTTGAAACAAGCGGGGTTAGGGGCCTTCGTCCTCGTGGCGATGGGGGTGTGCTTCGCGCGAGCGGCCGAAGACCCGCGCAGGCCGAACTTCCTGGTGATTCTGGCCGATGACATGGGTTTCTCGGACGCCGGGTGTTATGGCGGCGAAATCGCCACGCCGAATTTGGAGCGGCTGGCCGCAGGCGGGCTGCGGTTCACGCGGTTCTACAACACGGCCCGGTGCTGGCCCACGCGGGGCTCGATCCTGACCGGCTACTACGCCCAGCAGGTCCGCCGCGATGCACTGCCCGGAATGCCCGTGGGCAACCGACCTTCGTGGGCCCGCCTGTTGCCGGAAATGCTCGAGCCTCTGGGCTACCGGTCCTACCATTCGGGCAAATGGCACGTGGACGGCAAGCCGGTCGAGGAAGGGTTCGACAAGTCGTATTGGGTCCAGGATCAGGATCGGTTCTTCTCGCCGCGCGTGCATTACGAGGACGATCAGCCTCTTCCGCCGGTCCGGCCGGACAGCGGTTACTACGCCACCACCGCCATCGCGGATCACGCGGTGCGGTGCCTGAAGGATCACGCCGCGACCCATGCCGACCGGCCGTTCTTTCATTATCTGGCGTTTACGTGTCCCCACTTCCCGCTGCACGCGCTGCAGGAGGACATCGATCGGTATCGCGGCCGTTTTCGGGAAGGGTGGGACATCCTGCGGCAGCAGCGGTGGCAGCGGATGAAGGAGATGGGCATCGTCGACTGCCGGCTGTCGGCGCGGGATCCGGCCGCGCAGGCGTGGAACGATCTGTCGCAGCAGGAGCAGCAGGCCTGCGAGGTCCGGATGGCCATCCACGCCGCGATGATCGACCGCATGGATCAGGAGATCGGGCGGGTGCTGGATCAACTTCGGGCCATGGACGCGCTGGAGAATACCGTGATCTTCTTCTTGAGCGACAACGGCGCCAGCGCCGAGCGGATCGTGCGCGGCGATGGGCACGACGCCGAGGCCCCGCCCGGTTCGTGGCGCTCGTACCTGTGCATCGAGCCGGGCTGGTCGAACCTGGCCAACACACCGCTGCGCCGGCACAAGATCTGGGTCCACGAGGGCGGCATCTCGACGCCGTTGATCGTCCACTGGCCGGAGGGCATCGCGGCCCGCGGGCAGTTGCGCCGCGACGTGGGCCACGTGATCGACCTGGTGCCCACGATCCTGGAACTGGCCGGTGGGCAGACACCCGAGCGACGGCCGGGCGACATCGTCCCGCCGCTGCCCGGCCAGAGCCTCGTGCCCGCCTTCGCACAGGACGGCAGCGTTGCCCGCGAGTTCCTCTACTGGAACCACTCGGGCAACCGGGCCATCCGGGTCGGCGACTGGAAGCTCGTTTCTGCCGGCCGCGACGGGACTTGGGAACTCTACGACCTGCGGACCGATCGTGCGGAATCGGACGATCTGGCTGCCAAGTATCCCGAGAAGGTCCGCGAACTGGCCGAGCGTTGGACGCAGTGCACGGAGCAGTTTCGGCAGGATGCGACGGGACAGGCAGATGAGGGCGCTCCAGATTCTGAAAGCGGGCAATGATCGACTACGTATTCGTGTCGGGCATTGCTGAATTCTTGCGAATTCAACTACACCCTTTGTGAAACGTTGGGAAAAGAAAGGTACACGCCATGTCCAGACGAATCGTAACGGCCATTTGCGTCCTGGCGGGTTTGATCGGGTCCTCGGCGGAGGCTTTCGGCGCCGAGTTTCTTGTGGGAACGGCGGTCACCGATATCACGCCCTACGAGCCGGTTGCCGTTTCCGGTCAGTTTCACCTGCGGATCGCCCGCACGGTCGAATCGCCCGTCACGGCCAACGTCGTCGCGTTGGAATCGCGACAGGACGACCGATCGCTCGATGCGGCGATCATGGTCTCTTGCGACCTGGTCTACATTACCACGGACGTTCTGAACCTGGTTCGCGAGCAAGTCAAGCAACGGCTGCCGGAGTTGGACACGACGAAGATCTTCCTCAATGCGACCCACACCCACACGGCCCCCGTGACGTTGCCCGGGAAATACGCGATTCCCGAGGATGGGGTGATATCGGCGGAGAAGTATCGGAGTTTCCTGGTCGAGCGTGTCGCCGAGGCGATCGTCCGCGCGTGGACCGGCCGCCAGCGCGGGAGCGTCGCCTGGGGACTCGGCCACGCCGTGGTGGCCTACAACCGTCGGGCCGTGTACGCCGACGGCACGGCGCAGATGTACGGCCGGACCGACGTGCCGGAGTTTCGCCAGCTTGAAGGCTACGAGGACCACGACGTGGGCACGCTGTTCTTCTTCGACGCGTCGGACGAACTGATCGCCGTGGCCGTCAACGTCTCGTGTCCTTCCCAGGAGGTCGAATCGAGAACCGCCGTCAACGCCGACTTCTGGCATCCCGTGCGCGAGGCCCTGCGCGAGAAGTACGGGGCCAAACTGTGCGTGCTGGGTTGGACCGGAGCGTCCGGCGACCAATCGCCGCACTTGATGTATCGCAACGCGGCCGACGAGCGCATGCGTCAGCTTCGCGGGCTGACTCGGCTGGAGGAAATCGCCCGCCGCATCGTGCGCGCCGTGGACGAGGCGTACGAAGTCGTCCAGGAAGATCGTCGCGCGGACGTTCCCTTGACGCACAAAGTGGAGACGATCCGCCTGCCGATGCGACTGGTCACCGAAGCGGAGTATGCCGAGGCCCAAGCGGCTGTCGAGCAGGCAATGGCCCGGATTGCCGGCGACCCCCGGGCGGCCGATCGCGAACACCGGCGGATGAAGTGGTATGAAGTAACCGTCCAGCGATTCGAACGCCAGAAGACGGACCCGACGCCGAGCCACGAAATGGAACTGCACGTCCTGCGGATCGGGGACGTCGCCGTGTGTACGAACGGTTTCGAGATGTTCACCGATTACGGGATTCGCATCAAGGCCCGCAGCAAGGCGGTCCAGACATTCGTCGTCCAACTGGTCGGACGGGGAGGGTATCTGGCGACGGAAAGGGCCGTTCGCGGAGGGCATTACAGTGCCGTGGTTCACAGTTGCCTGGTCGGTCCGGAGGGCGGGCAGATCCTCGTGGATCGGACAGTCGAGTTGGTCAACTCGATGTGGCCGCCGGCGGAATAGAACTGACTTTGCGAACATCCCAGACCTTTCCTCACGACCTGCCCGACGCTTCCTGGCGGCGCCGCTTCCGGCGCCGGGTGCGTGGTTGGTACGCCGAGCACGCCCGCGACCTGCCGTGGCGCCGTACGCGCGACCCCTATCCGATCTGGGTGAGCGAAATCATGCTCCAGCAAACCCAGGTCGCCACCGTCGAGGCGTATTTCGAACGGTTTCTCCAGGCATTTCCCACGATCGAATCGCTCGCCCGGGCCGAGGAGCCGGCCGTGTTGCGATTGTGGGAAGGCCTGGGATACTACCGCCGGGCGAGACAACTCCACCGGGCGGCGAAGATCGTCGTGGCCGGGCACGGCGGCCGATTCCCCGACGACCTCGACGCCGCGCGGAAGCTGCCCGGCATCGGACGCTATACGGCCGGGGCCGTGCTGTCGATCGCTTTCGACCGGCGGGTGCCCATTCTGGAGGCCAACACCACGCGGCTGTTCAGCCGGCTGTTGGCTTACGGCGGGCAGCCGTCGTCCGCCGAAGGACAACGGCTGCTCTGGGCGATGGCCGAAGCGGTGCTGCCGCGTCGCGAGGCAGGCCGATTCAACCAGGCGCTGATGGAACTCGGCGGCATGGTTTGCGGGTCGGGCGCGCCGCGATGCGACGCTTGCCCGGTGGCGCCGCTTTGCCGGGCCCGTTTGCAGGGCCGCCAGACGCAAATCCCTCCTCCCAAAGCAAAACGTGCTTTGGAGGCGATCCACGAGGCGGCCGTATTGATCCGCCGCCGTGGCCGGGTGTTGCTGGTGCAGTGTCCCGAAAACGGTCGCTGGGCCGGGCTGTGGGATCTTCCCCGCTTCGCCGTCGAGGCCGAGGGGCCGGCCGCTTTGCGCCGCGAGTTGATCGAAGGCGTTCGCGAACTCACCGGGATAACCGTCGAGCCCGGGCGGCACGTGAAAACGATCAAGCACGGCGTGACGCGCTTCCGCATTACGCTCGACTGTTATGAAGCCCGGTACATTTCCGACTCGCGGACGGCGGCCGATTCGCCGGTCATGAAGTGGCTGCGGCCGGCGGAATTGGCCGAGTATCCGTTGAGCACGACGGGGCGTCAACTCAGTCGGCTGGCGACGTGACTTGCGCCAAGCGAAGTAGGCCGGAACAAGCGCAGCGCGGTTCCGGCGCGCGGCTTCATGCGGCCTCTTCTCACCAAGTGCCGGAACTGCGCTGCGCTTGTTCCGGCCTACACATTTCAGGATGCAGACCGCTTCGCCGGCGGGATCGTGAAGCAGAAGGTGGAGCCTCGCCCCGGGCCTTCGGATTCGACCCAGATACGACCGCCGTGTACCTCGATGATCCGTTTGACCAGCGCCAAACCCACGCCCGTGCCTTCGACGCTCTGGTCGAGCTGACTGAACAGCTTGAAGATGGTCTCGCGATCCGTGGGGGCGATTCCCATGCCGTTGTCGCGGACGTAACAGACCACTTCGTCGCCTTCCCGCCGGGCGCCGATCTCGATGCGAGGTTCCGTCTGGTCACCCATATACTTGATGGCGTTTTCGATCAGGTTTTGCAGCACCTCGAGCAGTCGGACCCGGTCGCCGTGGAGGGTCGGCAGATTCGGGCCGATTTCCACGGCAATGCGTTTGGTGGACAACTCCCCGCCGAGCAGTTCCACGGCGTCGCAGGCCAGGTCGGCAAGTCCGACGTCCTCGGGCGGATGGGTCACCCGCCCGATCCGAGAAAGTTCCAGCAACTGGCAGAGCAACTGGTTCATCTTCTTGGCGGCGCTGTCGATCTGTGCCAGATCGCCTTGGATCAACTCGGCGTTGTTCGCGGCGAGGTCTCGTTTCAAGAGGCCCAGGTGGCCCTTGATCGTGACCAGAGGGCTCTTGAGATCGTGGGACACCGTGTAGGCGAACCGCTCCAGCTCGCTATTCTTGACTTCCAGTTCGGCAATCAACTCCTGCTGTTGCTGGGCCGCCCGCCGTTGTTCGTTTTCTCCGGTTTGGATCCGGTCGAGCATCAGGTTGAACTGCTCGTACAGGTTGCCGATTTCGTCCTTCGATCGCGGCTGGACGCGAAGCGTGTAGTTGCCTTCCTCGGTAATGCGCTGGGCGGTGGTGGCCAGCGCAACGATGGGCCGGGAAATGATGCGCTGCAGGCTGGCCGCGATCAACGCGGCCACGACCAGTGCCGCCAGTACGACGACGAGAACGATGCCCGCGTCGCGGTAGTATTGCTTGCGCAGATCGCTCGTCGCGGCCCGCAGGTAGATGCGGCCGAAGACCTCGCCGTCTTCGGCCACCGGCAAGGAGATCTCCAGATAGTCGTCCGGCGTGAAGCGGCTGCCGGTCCAGTCGGGCAGCTCGGGCACGAACGTGGAGTCGGCGTCGCTTCGGTAGCTGGCGAAGACCTCTCCCCGGTCGTCGAACAGACACGCGTACTCGACGGTCGGCCGATACCGCAGCGAGGAGAGCAGTTCGTTGGCCGGTCCCGGCAGGCGGAACGACATGGCGGCCGTGCTGTTCGACGCCAACACCGCGGCCAGCGCCGTCAGTTGCGTCTTCTTCGCGTCGCGCAGCGCGGCCGAGTGGTTGGCGACGATGGGGATTACCGCCACCAACAAGCTCACGCCGCTGACCAGGACCATCAGCAACGTGAGTTTGCGGGCGATCGACGGAGCCCAGCGAAAGCGCATGGCCAACTCTCCACGGAAATCGTCTTCTTCGCACTGCCCCCTTGACCGTGCGCACCGACCCCTTACCCGTTGCCTCCATCTTGCGAGGGACCCTTGATGATTCTCGCCAGTTTCAGGAGCCTGGCGTCGACGCGCAAATTGCGTTCGGCGGTGGCGTCGACGTTGATTTCGAAACCGATGGTCCGATCGACGTCCAGGTAGAAGTTCACCGGGGCGCCGACGGTGGCCAGTCCGGGCGTCTCTCCGACCAGCAGCACCGGCGAGCCGCGCGTGCGCTGGACGACTGCCGTGAGGGTCGCCCGGCTCACGGTCCTGGGAACGAACAGGATGTGGCACCGCGTATCCTCCTGCCAGGATTCGAACCGGCGGACGACGATCCCGCGCCCCTTGGCCCGCTTGTGGCGGGCGACCTCGTCCAGGGCCGTTCCCAACGGATCGTCTCCCAAAACGCCGATCACCAGCGGCGAGTTGCTCCCGTCCAACGCTTCTTCGGGCCACGTGACGTAGAGCAGGAAATTGTACAGGTAGGCCGCCTTGACCCGGTATTCCAACGTCGGGCGGATCGAATCCCGGAGAGCCTGGGCCGCGGCGGGAAGGCACAGTCCCGAAACGACCGCCGCCGCTGCCGCACGAACCACCAGCCCACGCATGAGGATCAGGCGTTCCGTTGCGGGCCGGCAGCGACACGTTCGACCGCGTTTCGAGATTGCCGTTCCGCCACACTTCATGAACGATCGCCCTGGGACTCGTGCAACATCTCAACGCCTCCAGGTAAGGTAACCGTAGACGCCCCGTTGGACTTCCACCAGCGGAACCGGCTTGGCGTCCACGTTGCCGAATTCGAGGTGCTTCGAGTCGAGCAGGTTTTGGCCGACCACCGAGAGTTCCAGCTCGTCGCTGGGCCGCCACCCCAGCCGCAAATCGAGAGAGATGTATTCGGGCACCGACTGGCCCGGAAGCGAGTCCACGTAGCGGGACATCAGGTCGAACTCGACGCGATGCCCCAGATCCCACGACGACATCAGGAAAACCTGGTTCTGCGGACTGGAGCCCTCGACGACGGCGGCGGCATCGACGCCTTGAGGCGGAAAGGGCGGCGTCTTCAGCGCCAACTGGAGGAACGTGTACCATCCGGTCAGTTTCCAGCGGGGCGTGACTTCATACTTGCAGGCCAATTCCACTCCATAGACGTCGCCCCGCGAGTCGTTGAACAAGGTGAACAGCGGGATCTCCGGCGGGCCGGGAATCGTGCCCACGAGGCGCCGCGATCGCAGATCTTCATAGACGTTGTAGAACAGGGAGATGTCCCAGGAGAACTGTTTTGCCGGTTGGGCACGGTAGCCGAGTTCATAGGCAATGAGTTCCTCGGAGTGGAAATCGGGCGAAGGACCGAAGACTGCCGGCTCACCGGAGAGGGACGAGAGCACCTGGGCGTCCTGGTCGGTCCGCGCCGGAGTCCTTACCGCCCGGGCGATGGAGCCCCAAACGGCCTGGCGACGGCTCGGCAGCCACAGGAGCCGGATGCTCGGCTGGACCTCGAAACCGGTGTAGTCGTTCTTTTCGAGCTTGGTGCCGAAAGTCAAATAGAGCGCGTCTTCTCGGAGCGTCACCTCGTCCTGGATGAACGCCGAATAGAGGCTCCTGGTCGCGTCGGGCGGGAAAAAAAGGATAGCCGGCGGCGAGGATGGCTCCAGGAAGTCCTTGACCCGGCGGTAACACAGCCCCCAGATGAGATTGTTGCGACGCCCCAGCGGGAAGCGGTGCTGAAAGTCGACGTCGAAGACCTCGACGTGCTGAAACAGCACGGTCTCCGCGCGATCGTTGACGTCGTAGTAGACCTGGAAGCTCCAGTCCGTATCGTCGTCGATCACGCGTCTCCAACGGTTCAGCACATTGAAGCCTTGGACCTGCATCTCTTCCGGCGTGAAATCGAAGAACGTGGTCCCGCTGGTGCCGGCGTAGACGTCGCCTTGCAGCGTGATCGTGTCGTGGCAGTTGGGCGTATAGTCGGTGCGGAACCCGCCGCGTTTCTGCCGCCAGTCGTCGAAGGCGGGTCCCGCCGCGTCGACGCCCCCGTCGCGCTCGAACCACTTTCCGTACGCCCGCCACGCCAGATCGCCCTGACACCCGCCGGCGCGAACGGTGCTGAAACCGCGCTCTTCCGTGCCCCCGCCGCCCTGGGCGTAAAGGCCGACGGTGTCCTTGGCGCTTTTGGTGATGATGTTGATCACGCCGTTGACCGCGTTGGCGCCCCAGAGGGTCGCGCCGGGGCCGCGGATGACCTCGATCCGCTCGACGTCTTCGAGCACCACGTCCTGGACGTCCCAGTAGGTCCCGGCGAAAACGGGCGTGTAGACGGTGCGGCCGTCGATCTGAACCAGCAGCTTGTTCGCGAAGATCCTATTGAACCCGCGCGAGGAGATGGCCCACTTGTTGGCGTCGCGCTGGGCCACTTCCAGCCCCGGCACCAGCCGCAGGGCCTCGGGAATCGTCCGGGCCCCCGAGCGGCGAATCATCTCGGAAGTGACGACGTAGATCGCCGCGGGCGAACGGCCGACGGTGCTCTCCTGCCGGGCGACCGTGGTGACAACCTCCTCCAACGCCGGCGCGACCGACACCCGGCGAAGCTGCTCGATGTCCATTCCCAGCAGGTCGTCACGGGCTTTGGATTTCCCGTCCTTGTTTTTGTCTTCCTTGTCTTTGTCGTCTTTGTCTTTGGAGGCCTCCGCCTCGGCGGGTTCCGCGTCGGCGGGCCGCTCGTCCTGATAGCCGGTATGGTATACGGATGACGACGCCGATTGTGCCGATGCAAACGTTTGTCCTAAGAAGAGGGCGTGGAAAAGCAGGCACGAGGCCGCTACGATCCGCGCCACCCCTACAGTCGAGTTCCTGCCCATGGCCTGCCCACCAACTCTTCTTGTGTTCGCCGCGAACGAAGCGACGGTGCACGATAAGATAGGTGACACTCGGCAACGTCGCCGAGGCACCATACCAGCAGTGCACTCACCTTGATGGGTATCGGCCGCCGGACCAAGACAGGTCTAGGCTTTGTCGGAAAACGCACTGCCGGGTCGGCGGTTATCGCAATGTGGGTAGCGACATCTCGGCGGCGGCGCGTTCCCGGGCGGTGCGGCGGAGTTCGGCGTCGAGACGGGCGTCTCGACCGCATCCTTCTATCAGTGGCGGAAGAGACTGGCCGATCCGCAACCGCCGAGACCAGACGCCGACGCACGTCCGGCTGCCGCAACCGTACGGATATTCGCCGGCCCCCGGCCGATCTCGAATTTCCCCATTTCAAGGGTCCCCTTGGACAGCCCTCTTCGTAACGACTCGCGCGCGACCCATTTCCCGAAGTCGTGAATCCGCATGGCGTTACGAAAGTTCGCGTCCGCTACGGTGCCCTTGAGGCAGCCAACCGCTTTCGAACTTTCGGCGAGGCGGGTTAACCGGGGCGCGAATCCCCGGGCGGGCGCCGTTCGCTGAGGTGGTGTCCGTCGTCTCATCTACGACCGCCGCCACGGGACGGTGGCATCTTGATTCCGCAGATGGCATAATAGCTCTTGTCGATCCAAGGCGCTTCGGCACTTAAGCGTGATAATCCTCGTAGATACTCTGGAGGTATGCGATGACAAAAAGGAAACGGATGCTCTTTCTCCTGGCTCTGGTCCACTTTTTGCCTTCGATGGCCAAGGCACAAATCGAGTTGCCCCGAGTGTTCGGCGATGGCATGGTCGTGCAGCGCGATAAGCCTGTCAACGTTTGGGGATGGGGTGACAAAGGAGAATCAATAACCGTTCAGTTCAACGAACAAACGGAGACAACCACGGTGGGCGACGACGGTCAATGGTCGCTGACCCTCGCGCCGATGCAGGTCAACGCGAAACCGCAAGAACTGAAGGTTACGGGCAAGAAGGATACCGTCGCGCTGAAGAACGTCGTCATAGGCGACGTCTGGCTTTGCAGCGGGCAGAGCAACATGGAGGCGGCCGCCGGAGGGATCGTCAACTCGGATCTCGACATTCCGCGGGCCAATTATCCGGCGATCCGTTGCTTGACGATCCCGCTGAGTTCCAGCCCCACGCCGCTCGACAATTTCCCCGTCGAAGAGCGCAATCCGTACTATGTCGAACTCAAGGGCGTGTGGCGAGTCTGCGATCCGGAGAACACGCGGGACTTTCCGGCGGTCGGATACCATTTTGCGCGCATCGTGCATGAAGCCACCGGCGTGCCGATCGGCCTGATCGACAATTCCTGGGGAGGCAGCGTGGTGGAGACCTGGGTATCCCGTGGCACGCTCGAAACGATTCCCGAGGCGACGCCACTCATCAAGCATTTTGACGCCGAGGCGGCTGCCTATGACTATGAAGCCACGCTCGCCGGGAAAATGGCCCGATGGAAAGAAGACGTGGAAAAGGCGGAAGCCGCCGGACGGGAGGCTCCCCCGAAGCCGGACGTGCCGAAGACGTACACCTATCGGCAAAGCTTTCCGGGCGGTTGCTTCAACGCGCTGATCGCGCCGATTCAGCGGTTCGCAATCAAGGGCGTCCTCTTCTACCAGGGTATCAACAACTGCGTAGGCGGCCAGGGTCGCCCCAATCTCTACATGAAAACCTTTCCCGCCCTGATCCCCGACTGGCGAAAAGCTTTCGATGATCCCGACCTTCCGTTCTGCATCGTCCAGATGACGAGTTTCGGTTGGCCCGACGATGAAAACGAGTCCGAAGTGACGATGCTGCACAAAGCGGCCGGCGTGCGCGAGGCACAGACGAACGCTCATCTTCAACACGGCAGCACAGGCCTGGTGTGTACCTACGACCTGGGGCACATCCAAATGCACTCTCCCTACAAGCGGCCGATCGGCGAGCGCGCCGCCCGCTGGGCTCTGGCCGACGTCTACGGAGTCGAGGGGATCGAGTACAATATTCCGCTGCTCGAATCGTGGGAGAAGGACGGCAATCGGATCCTGCTGACGTTCACCAAGGGCAGCTATCCAAGTTCGAGATACGGCCTGCGCGTGGCGCCCGGAGGATTCGTCATCGCCGGCGCAGATCGCCATTTCTATCCGGCCGGGGTGGAGGCGGTCGACGGCGGCAAGTTCGCCGCATCGAGCGCGCTGGTCGATGACCCGGTCGCCGTGCGCTATGCGTGGGGAGTTCATCCGGTGGGGGACTTCGGCAACCGTGCCGGGCCGGCGGCTCCATTCCGTACCGACGACTGGCCCTGTTGGATCGATGGCGAATATCGGCTGGCAGAGACGCCGGAAGATCCCAGCGCCGCGCAAGTGCCAACACCCGATGACGCCAAGCGACAGGCATGGGAACGCAAAGCGGCCCAAGCCCGAAAAGTCCTGGAAGAATACGAAACCTGGAAAGAGGCACAGAAACCATGACACGCTTGAACATGATTCTCAGCGGATTCCCTTTGGTTGCATTGTCGCTGCTCCTGCCGGCGCTGGCGTTTGCGGATGACGCTGCACAGGCCGCCGAGCAGTCGGCCAATTCCCCGCCGGTGGCGGAAGTCGTGGTCGCGATCGACACTTCCGCGCCTTCGAAGCCGTACAGCCCGATGCTCTTCGGAGGCTTTATCGAGCATTTCCACCGGCAAATCTACGGCGGCCTGTTCGAGCCCGGCTCGCCCCTGGCGGATGAGAACGGCTTCCGCAAGGACGTGATCGAGGCGATGAAGGAGCTGAAACTCCCGGTGGTGCGTTGGCCCGGCGGATGCTTCGTCAGCGGCTACCACTGGAAAGACGGCGTGGGCAAGACGCGCAAGCCCGTAGCCGATCCGGTCTGGGGCGTGACCGATCCGAACACGTTCGGCACCGACGAGTTCGTCGAGTGGTGCCGGCTGGTCGGCTGTGAGCCGTACATCTGCACCAACGCCGGCAACGGCACGCCCGAGGAGATGAAGCAGTGGGTGGAATACTGCAACGCCACCGAGGGTGAATTCGCGGAGCTGCGCAAGGCGAACGGGCACGAGGAGCCGCTGAACGTCAAGTTCTGGAGCATCGGCAACGAGAACTACGGTTGGTGGGAAATCGGCCGGAAGACGCCGGAGCAGTGGGGACCGCTCGTCCACCGGTGCGCTGAGATGATGCGCAGCGTCGATCCGGACATCGAGCTGGCGGCCGCGGCCTGGCTGGACAAACGCGAATGGAACCTGCCGCTGCTCGAAGCCGCCGGTCAGGACCTGGACTACATGGCGGTGCATCAGTACTGGCTCCGGACAGAGAAAAAGACCCCCTATCAGAACTGCATCGGATTCAGCAGCGGACCGGAGAAGACGATCACTTCCGTGATCAACATCATGGAGGAGGCCGGCTGCCGGGGCAAGATCAAGATCGCCTACGACGAGTGGAACCTCCGCGGCTGGATGCACCCGGGCTTCCCGCGCAAGAATGTGGTCGAAGCCGACGATGAGAAGGCTGCCGAGTTCATCGCGAAGCGCGACATCAACGACATCGCCGAGCAGTACACGATGGGCGATGCGTTGTTCACCGCCTCATTCCTGAACGCCTGCCTGCGGCACTGCGAGGACGTGGGCATGGCCAATATTGCCCCGATCGTGAACACGCGCGGTCCGCTGTACGTCCATCCCGGGGGCATCGTGCGGCGAACCACCTTCCACGCCTTGGCGATGTACGCCAACGAACTCGAAGAGCGAGTCGTCCCGCTCAACCTGGAGGCGGGCATACCCGGTCGTCGGATTGACCAACTCGATGCGGTCGCCACAACCGACGCATCAGGCAAGCGGTGGGCCATCGCGCTGGTGAACCGCCAGCCTTCAGAGACCGTCGCCTGCACGGTCAAGCTGGGTGATCGATCACTGGACGGCACGTTCGACGCGACGATCCTTGCCGGCGATTCGCCCGAAGCTTTCAACGACGTAGAGCGCCCCAATCGGGTCGTGCCCGAGAAGACGCAACTGAAATTCAACCAAGGCGTGGTCAACCTGCCGCCGCATTCGCTGACGATCATCCGGATACGCTGAGATCTGCCTGCGCACGCCGCATGCCCGGGTGGAAACCTGTCCGTAGCGAGGAAACAACAACACGCAATGAGCACAACAACCCAACACACAATGAACAGGACTTCCCTGGGCATGCTACCAACGAATCTCGCTGCCGCCGAAAACGGACCGCGGCCATTTCGTCGTCTTGCTCTATCCCTACCGACACGGAGATCCGCTGCCGATGACGGCCCGGGCCGGGACCAGCTTGAGAATCGCCTGGCCCGACCAGTCGGACGACTATGCCTTCTCGGAAGGCAACGACGGTCGCACTCGCGTCCGGCTCGAACGCAAGGGCAACGAGGAGACAAGTAAGCGATAGATGACTCTGAACACGACACGCTCACTCAACAGGAGATCGGACATGAGACAAGTTGCAAAACTCGGACGCGCTTGGTCAAGTAGCATGCTGGTCTGTGCTGCACTCTTGACGTTCGGTAGCCCGAAGCTGTTTGCCGGGGAAACGGAGGCGGCCCGGGAGAAAGCACGGAGACCCAACATCCTGATCATCTTCACCGACGACCAGGGATACGCGGACCTGGGCTGCTATGGGAACGAGAAAAACAGGACGCCGCGCATGGATCGGTTGGCCGAGGAAGGCACGCGATTCACCAGTTTCTACGCCCAGGCCGTCTGCGGTCCCTCGCGCTCGGCCCTGCTGACCGGCCGGTATCCCGTTCGCAGTGGCGGCTGGGGGATGCCGGCCGACGAGATCACCTTTGCGGAGCTGATCAAGGAAGCCGGTTACCAGACCGTCTGCATCGGGAAATGGGATGTTTCCAATCGCAAACCCATTATCGAGCGCATGCCCAATGCGCAAGGGTTCGACTATTACTTCGGAACGCTGGGCGCCAACGACGGCGGCAGCGTCGCGTTTCACGAGAACAACGACCAGGCCGGCGGCACGCGCGACATGGGCAGCCTCACCCGGCTCTATACGGACAAAGCCGTCGATTTCCTGAAAAACAAGCGGGATCCCGCGAAACCCTTCGTCCTGTATCTCGCCCACACCATGATGCACACCATCATTGACGCTTCGCCCCGTTTCCGAGGCAAGTCCGCGGGCAGCCTGTACGGCGACGTGGTGGAGGAGTTCGACTACGAAACCGGACGCCTCCTGGATACGCTCGACGAACTCGGCTTGCGCGAGAACACCCTGGTCATCTACACCACCGATAACGGCCCGTGGAACCAGCCGGCGTACTACGAGCACAAGAAGGGGCATCCGGAGGGTTCCATCTTCTGGGGCGACGCCGGCCCCTTGCGCAACGGCAAGGGCTCGTGCTACGAGGGCGGATACCGCGTGCCCTGCATCGTCCGCTGGCCGGGCCGGGTGCCCGCCGGCAAAGTCTCCGACGCCCTCTTCGCGACCATCGATTTCATGCCCACGTTCGCCAACCTGACGGGCTTCCAGGTGCCGGATGATCGCGTGATCGACGGGATCGACCAGACCGATCTCCTTCTCGGCAAGACCGACAAGGGGCGAGAGACCTTTCTCTATACGAATAACGCAATCCGCTCAGGCGGGTGGAAATACCTGAAGGCCGAACACAGCGTTCCCGGCTTTGCCGTGGACACGAACCGGGAAAAGGTCGAGGAGCTTTACGATCTGGCAAGCGATATCGGGGAAACGACCAATCTGGCCCACAAATACCCCGAGAAGGTTGAACAACTCAAAGGCTTGATGAGTGAGATCATCACAGAAAACAAGTAGTGAGGGACACACCGATAACGGTCTCCGGCCCGTTGGTCCTTCCCGGTGACAACCGACTGCCAAGGCTGAGTTCCTGGCTCGAGGCCCGCAAGAAGGTTTACGCAGAAGAACGACAGTAGTGAGTGACTGAGAACGTGACCCAGCATGAAAGAAGGCAAACTCAATGACGCGTCTGCTAATGACAACAGCGGTGTTTCTCGCGTTGGCCCTCGGAAGAGACGATCTCTGCGGGGCGGAACATGCGATTCTCAAGGCAAGCGGGGTCAAGGGCGGTTTTGTGGTGCATCTCGGCTGTGGCGACGGGGAGGTGACGGCTGCGCTGAAACCGAACGATGCATATATTGTTCATGGCCTGGACACGGATCCGTCCAATGTTGAGATCGCACGGGAACGCTTCCTGGCGGAGAAGTCCATTGGAAGCGTGTCAGCCGCAGTTTTCGACGGCGAGCATCTCCCCTACGTCGACAACATGGTCAATCTGCTGGTGGTGAGTTCGCCATTCCGTGTTTCGAACGTCGAACTCATGCGGGTGCTCGCGCCCGGCGGTGTTCTGTTAGAGCCGACGGACACAGGCTGGAACAAGGAAGTCAAACCGGTTCCTCCCGAGTTGGACGAGTGGACTCATTATCTGCATGCTGCAGACAACAACGCGGTGAGCAGGGACTCTGCCATCACTGCGCCCATCCGGCATCTGCAATGGAAAGGCAGTCCGAGGTACTCGAGACACCACGATAAGTCTTCCAGCATCCCCGCCGTCGTGACTGCGGGCGGGAGGCTGTTCTATATCGTGGACGAAGGCCCGCGCGCTTCGATTCTGTGGGATGCGGACTGGCAGTTGGTGGCCAGGGACGCTTTTAATGGTGTGGTCCTCTGGCGCAGGCAAATCGGTCAATGGACGGACCAATTGTGGCCGTTGAAAAGCGGTCCGTCCAAGACGCCACGGCGATTGGTGGCGGTCGGGGACGCTGTCTACGTAACCCTCGGTCTTCTCAGTCCGGTCAGTAAGCTGGATGCCACGACAGGCGAGTTGTTGAAGGTCTACGCGGAAACAGACCGGACCGAGGAGATCATTCTCGAAGACGGCGTCTTATACCTGGTTATTCACCCGACGATCGATCCCGAGCAACGTGGAGGGCGCTGGGAGAAAGCGCCCAAAACGGTGATGGCAGTCCGGGAGTCGGACGGGGCCATCCTCTGGCGGCACGAACTTCCCTGGATCGCGCCGGTCACGCTGACGGTCGGAGAGGAGAACGTTTACCTCTGCGACGGTCCGACCATCCTGGCGTTCGACCGCGCCTCCGGCAAGCAATCGTGGAAATCCGAGGAGCTTCCGGGGCGAGAAACCATGCCGACCTACTTCGCGCCCACGGTCGTTGCTGCGAAGAATTGCGTTCTGTACGTGGGCGGCGAGAACTGGCACGAGCACGCCGGCAGCAAGGGAATGATGACATGCCTGGATGCGCAGACCGGACGGATCAAGTGGCAGCAACCGCACCTGCCGTCCGGTTACCAGTCACCGCAGGATGTCTTCGTGATCGGTGACGTTGTCTGGTGCGGCAGCCTCAATTCCAAGCCCGGCGAATTCGACAGCAAATATACGGATGTTTCCCCCAGCACAGGCGAGTTCATTTCGTACGATCTGGAAACGGGTCGGCCGGGAAGGACGATTCCACGGGGTGCTGACTGCTACTGGTTTCATCATCGTTGTCATCGGGCAAAGGCCACGGAGAACTTCTTCCTGACTTCGCGAACCGGTATCGAGATGATTGACACGCAGTCCGGGCAATGGCACCTTCACCACTGGGCACGAGGTGCCTGCGTTTACGGGATCATGCCGGCCAATGGCCTGATCTATGCCCCTTCCCATCCCTGCGCCTGCTATCCGGAAGCCAAGCTCGCCGGGTTCAATGCGCTGGCCGGGCCGCGCACGTTCGGGGTGGACAGGGCGACGGTCGACGAGCGATTGCTGAAAGGACCGGCTTTCGGAACAGTCGGCGGCTACGAGGCGGCGCCTGCGTCTTCCACGGATTGGCCCACGTTCCGGGGCAACGCGGCTCGTAGCGGGTCAACCGACACCGTAGTGGATGTCGACAATCTCGACGTGAAATGGCAAACCGAGATCGGCGGAAAGCTCAGCCAGCCGGTCGTGGCGGGCGGAAAGGTCTATGTGGCCGCCGTGGAGGCGCATACGGTTTATGCCCTCGGTCAGAACGCGGGAGAAATTCAATGGAAGTATATCAGCGAAGGGCGTGTCGACTCCCCGCCTACCTTCCACAAGGGCACGGTGATTTTCGGTAGTGCGGATGGATATGTCTACTGCCTGCGTGCGTCCGACGGCGCACTGGTCTGGCGTTTTCTCGCTGCTCCGTGCGATCAGCGGCTCATGGCATGGGAACAGTTGGAATCCGTCTGGCCGGTACACGGCAGTGTGCTGATTCGAGACGACGTCGCCTATGTGATTGCGGGCCGGTCCATGTTCCTCGACGGCGGACTCACGCTCTACCGGCTCGACCCGGAGACCGGCGAGGTTCTGTCGCAGGTGCAGATGGATGAAAAAGACCCTAACACGGGTGACGATCTGCACGCGTTTGTTCGGGTGTTGGATATGCCGGTCGCGTCCTCCGACATTCTCAGCAGCGAGGGCGATTATCTCTTCATGCGGTCTCAGCCGTTTGACCTCATGGGCAGACGCTCGCGGGTCCAACCCGTTCCTGTCAATGAGCAGCGCGGCGACGATGCGCATCTGTTCGTTCCCAACGGCTTTCTGGACGACAACTACTGGCATCGGGCCTTCTGGATTTACGGGCGCAGCGTCCTGGGCGGGCCCGGCTATGGAGGCACCGGTCATCAGGCGCCGTGCGGGAAGATCATGGTGCTCGATAAGGACAACGTCTACGTGTTCGGTCGCAGGCAGGAGTACTGGCGATGGACGGTGCCCATGGAATACCGGTTGTTCTGCGTGGACCGAACTCTCCCGCCGCCGGAGAAGGATTCGACGGAAGGGAACAATCGGCGCGGTCCCACAGCGCAGTTTGCCACGCGTTGGAGCGTGGAGATTCCAATCCTGGCCAGAGCCATGGTCAAGGCGCATGACACCATTTTCGTGTGCGGACCGGCAGATGTGGTGAATGAACCCGATGTCGCGTCACGTGCGTCGGAAGACTTGGAACGGCTCAGGAACCAGGCAGAACTCTTCACCGGCAGCGACGGAAGCGTGCTCTGGGCCGTGTCCGCCGAAGATGGCGCAACGATCCGCGAAACCAGACTGAACATGCTGCCGGTCTTCGACGGCATGATTGCTGCCGGCGAGCATCTGTTCATGTCCACCGTGGACGGTGTGGTGGCTTGTCTGGTACCTTGTCCAGGCGCTCGATACCGATCCGGCGGAAGTTGAGAAGACGGGGAACGCTATCTTCAGAAATGGAGACTGCGGAAGGGTCTCCGTCACGGTGTTCAACGGCAAGCTGCTGTGGAAACGTGCTATTCCCGAATGGCACACCGAAACGGCGAGCCTGGCCATCACGTCGTTGTCGATCGCCTGCTTGTTGAACAACGGTGTCTTTCCGGCAAGCGTGTATGAATCTTTCTGACGCGTGTGGTATCGTTGGCTGTCGACGCAGAACTCTGTGGGCTGCCGCCGTGAAATTGGCCGGCAAGTACGGGCTTCACCGGACGGCCAAGGCTTTGCGGCTCGATTACTACTCGCTCAAGAAGCGGGTCGAAAGAGATGCTGTCACTGCCAACACCCCGGAGCAGACTGCCGGCATTGAGCCGGAGCTTCTGGCAGGGCGAGTCATGATCCAGATCACGCCGCAGATGCGTGTGGTGGTGGCTGTCGAGCCGGCCGATTTCCGCAGGGGACGTCGCATCGAATCGACCTTGGGCATTCGATGCATTCTTGCTATGCTCTGCCGGCCTCGACCCAGTGGGACATCGTGTATGCCCAGGCCAAACACCTCCAGCCAATCCACGCCGAACTGATTCGGCAGAAGGCAGCGCGGCAGGTCAAGCAGCATTCGCGGTCAGACCGGATCGTTATCGAAAAGGGTGCGTTGCCTGTAGCTGGTTCGATTCATGTCGGCGACGGGGAATCCAGAAGCCCGAGCCGTTCGCGTCGGTAGACACCTGAGGTGACGCGCTGGACCCATGCGGGGTTATCCAAGTACCACTCGACGGTTCGCCGCA
>Ga0307379_10004959_pt1 | contig 18748 bp, 17 predicted proteins | sample UN2MG_FD_202237 | JGI IMG/M metagenome (GOLD analysis project Ga0307379, IMG submission 202237) | Soil microbial communities from Risofladan, Vaasa, Finland - UN-2 | ecosystem: Environmental > Terrestrial > Soil > Coastal area > Acid sulfate soil | place: Finland: Risofladan, Vaasa | collected... | reverse complement strand
TTTCAGACCATCCAACGGAGTTGGTTGGTGCGGGCGGAGGGAGTTGAACCCCCACGGCCGAAGCCACCAGAACCTAAATCTGGCGTGTCTACCAGTTCCACCACGCCCGCTCTCAGGAATTCACATACGCGCGCCCTACGTGGGCGCATCTCGCGGTCTATATACACAGCGGGTTGTTCGGCTGCTAGCCCGAGAGGCAATGTTGCCCAACTGGCCCAGGAGCCGCCCCAAAGGTCTCGGATATGGTGTACAGGCCGCAAACCTTATCCATGCTCGCATTGCCAGTACACATGGAACCGAATGCTTCGGCGCGCGCATTTCGTGCAATTTCCCCGACTTGCGGGGGCTAGCCGCCCTCATTAGGTTGCACGGAAACAGGATTCCAAAGGCTTCCCCCCAGTGTCCTACCGCAACGGCATTATCGAGGCGATCGGCAACACGCCGCTGATCAAGCTCAAACGCGCGTCCGAAGAGACCGGCTGCACCATTCTCGGCAAGGCCGAGTTCATGAACCCCGGGCAGTCGGTAAAGGATCGCGCGGCGCTCTTCATCATCCGTGACGCCCTGAATTCCGGCCGGCTCAATCCCGGCGGTACGGTCGTCGAAGGCACCGCCGGCAATACCGGAATCGGGCTCGCGCTCGTCGGCAACGCCTTGGGGCTCAAGACGGTCATCGTCATCCCGGAGACCCAGTCGGACGAAAAGAAGCAGATGCTGCGCCTTTCGGGCGCGGAGCTGATCGAGGTCCCCGCGGTTCCCTACAGGAACGAAAACAACTACGTGAAATATTCGGGCCGGCTTGCCGAGGAACTCGCCAAGTCCGAGGCGAATGGTGCGATCTGGGCCAACCAGTTTGACAACGTGGCGAACCGCCAAGGCCATATCGAAACGACGGCTCAGGAGATTTGGCGCGATCTCGACGGCAAGGTCGACGGCTTCATCTGCGCCGTTGGCACCGGGGGCACGCTTGCCGGCGTGTCCATGGGGCTCAAGGAGCACAACCGCGACGTGGTGATCGGGCTCGCCGATCCCATGGGGGCCGCGCTCTACAACTACTACAAGCACGGCGCGCTCAAGTCCGAGGGCAGTTCGATCACCGAAGGTATCGGCCAGGGGCGCATCACCGCCAACCTCGAAGGGGCCAAGATCGACGAGGCTTTCCAGATCCCCGACGCGGAGGCCCTGCCGGTGGTGTTCGACCTCCTTAGCGAGGAAGGCCTCTGCCTTGGCGGGTCGAGCGGCATCAACGTCGCGGGCGCGATCCGGCTTGCCCGGGAGCTGGGGCCAGGCCACACCATCGTCACGGTGCTCTGCGATTACGGCACCCGCTACCAAAGCAGGCTGTTCAACCCGGGCTTCTTGCGCGAAAAAGGTCTGCCGGTCCCCGGATGGCTGGACCAGGGCCAGGCTGCCGCGCCAACTGTGTTCGTTTGAGCGAAGAATTGGAGAAGAGAATTTGTCGACGCCGAAGACATGGCTGATTGAGACCGACGAGCTCGAGCGTGAGCTCGATGCCCCCGATTTCGTGATTATCGATGCGACTTGGTACATGCCGGATCAAGGCAAGGACGCCAAGGCGGAGTATTTGTCCGAGCATATCCCGGGCGCGATCTTCTTCGACATTGACGAGATTGCCGACACCAACACCGCTCTGCCCCACATGCTGCCGGCGCCGGAGAAGTTCTCCTCGCGCATGCGCAAGATGGGTATCGGGGATGGCCAGCGGATCGTTGTCTACGATCGCGAGGGGATGTTCAGCGCGCCGCGCGTGTGGTGGATGTTCCGGGTCATGGGGGTGGAAGACGTCAGTGTGCTGAACGGCGGTCTGCCGAAATGGAAGCGCGAGGGGCGCCCGCTGGTGATGGGAGAGCCGACACCGCGGACCACAAGGCATTTCACGGCGCGCCGTAATCTCGACCTGGTGCGCGACCGCGACGATATGAAGACGCTCATCCACGACAGATCGGCGGCCATTGTCGATGCGCGCTCGCCCGAGCGATTTGCCGGTAAGGCGCCCGAGCCGCGGGAAGGCTTGCGCGCGGGGCGCATTCCCGGTTCGCACAACGTCCCTTATGGCCAGCTGCTCAATGCCGATGGCACGCTGAAGTCGACCGACGCCCTCAGCCAAGTGTTCGAGGCGGCCGGCGTCGATCCGCATAAGCCGGTGGTGGCGAGTTGCGGTTCCGGAATCACAGCCTGCGTGTTGGCGCTCGCGCTCTCGGAGACGGGCCATCGTCGCACGTCGGTCTATGACGGCTCGTGGGCGGAATGGGGCGCCGACGAAACACTTCCCATCGAGACGAGCTAAGGCCGGATCAACATCGCATCCCGGCCCTTGGCCTCGCTCAGAGGCTGCCATGAGCAAATCCAAAGACACTCAAAAGCCCGATACGCGGCTCGCGCATGCCGGCCGCGATCCCGCGCGTTTTGACGGCTTCGTCAACACGCCGATCTATCGCGGTTCGACGGTCCTCTATCCGACGCTCCAGTGCTTAGAAGACAACGCCCAGGACTATAGCTATGGGCGGCTTGGCACGCCTACGGTCGACGCCTTACAGAATGCGATCGCCGAACTTGAAGGGGGACACGCCACGCTGCTGACCCCGTCCGGCCTGTCGGCAATTTCGGCCACGCTGCTCAGCTTTGTTTCGAGCGGCGACCACATCCTCGTCTCCGACAGCGTCTACCGGCCCACGCGCCGGTTCTGCGACAATGTGCTGAAGCGGCTCGGCGTCACGACGACCTATTACGATCCGCTCATCGCCGGCGGCATTGCCGAACTCATCACCGACAAGACGAAGCTCGTGTTCGCCGAGTCGCCTGGCTCGCAGACCTTCGAGGTGCAGGACATTCCCGCGATCGCGGAGGCGGCGCATGCGCGCGGTGCCGTCGTCCTTGCCGATAACACCTGGGCCACGCCGCTCTACTTCAAGCCGTTTGCGCACGGCGCCGACGTGTCGATCCAGGCGGCGACCAAATATATCGTTGGTCATGCCGACGCCATGTTGGGCGCCATCACCACGAACAAGAAGACCACATCCGCTGTCGCCCGGACCCACGACGAGCTTGGCCTCTGTCCTGGCCCGGAAGACGTCTATCTGGGCTTGCGCGGCTTGCGCACCTTGAGCGTGCGGCTGGCGCGGCATCACGAGTCGGGCTTGGCGCTCGCCGAATGGCTCGCCGCGCGCCCGGAAGTTGAGCGTGTGATCCACCCTGGCCTTCCGGGCGATGCCGGCCATGGCCTCTGGCAACGCGACTTCACCGGCGCCTCGGGGCTATTCGCGATCGTACTCAAGCCTGCATCCCGCAAGGCGCTCGCAGGCATGCTCGATGAGCTGGCGCTGTTCGGCATGGGATATTCCTGGGGCGGCTATGAGAGCCTGATTTTGCCCTTCGACCCAAAGACTTACCGGAGTGCGACGACCTGGCAGGCGAAGGGGCCGGCGTTGCGTCTCCATATCGGTTTGGAGGACGTGGACGATCTCAAGGCGGATCTCGCCGCTGGCTTCGCGAAGCTCGCGGCGGCGTAACGCCGTCCGGAGCATCCTCTAGCTGAAAGAGTAAAAGACGCAGAGCGTCATGGCGTAGACGACGAGCACGAGTGCGGAGTCGATGCCCATGCCCAAGATCGTGCGTCGCGAGCGGATGAGAAGACCCGCAAGGTAGATCGCCGTCACCAGCACGCCCGAGATGAGCGCGAAGGCCGTCGCCTGATCGATGGCGCCCAGCACGGGCGCGCCGCTATAGGCGATGTCCGCCGGCAGCACGAGCGCGACCATCAGGAGATTGCTGCCGAAGATGTTCGAGATGGCCATGGTGTGCGCGCCGATGCGCACGGCCGCCAGCGTCGTGCTCACCTCCGGCAGCGAGGTGGCGCTCGCCAGCAGGGTCACGCCGATGAAGCTCGAGTTCAGCCCGGTCTGCTCGGCGATGGCCGCGGCACTGGAGGTCAGCACCAGGCCGCAGATGAGAATGACCAGCGCCAGGAGCGCAAAGCCCCAAACAAGAGATGGAAATGGCGCGCGGTCGAGCGCCTTCGGCACCACATCGCCGATGAGAGGCTCATCGGTCTCGGGCACCGTGACCGGCACCCAGGAGTCATTCTTCCCAAATTCGCGCAACATTATAACGATGCCGACATAGGCGAACCCAAGAAAGAGCGTTCCCAGGCCGACGCCGAAGGGGAGCGCGAACTCGCCCACGGCATGAAGGCCAAGCAGCATCGCGAGCAGCGCAATGAGCAGCGTGGCTTCCAGCGCTGAATTCGGTCCACGGGGATAGGAGGTGAGCGCGACGGCCGCGAAGGAAGCATCGGCGATGGCGAGGACGGCCGTCTGCATGGTGATGCCGCCAAACATGTTGCCGAGCACGAGCGCGGCCTCGCCGGCGAACGCGCCATAGAGTGTCGTCACCATTTCAGGCAGCGAGGTCGCGGCCGCGACGAACACCAGCCCCATGAAGGCTTGGCCGATGCGTTTCCGGTCGGCGATGGCGTCGGCGTAGATGGCAAGCCGGCTGCCGGCGAACCATACGCCCGTGGCGGCGGCCAGGAAGAGCGCAAGATTGACGGGGATGGGAAGTTGCGAGAGGGCCGCGATCAAACCGGCATTCCTGTTTTGGACGGAGGCGCGAGGCCGCACGTGGTCTTGGGACTATAGAGTGCTGGGGCATATAGGGTGGGAGGCCGTGATCAGCCAAGCGCGTAAAACACCGCAGCGGATAGTTTCTTGGGCTACTTCTTTTCCTTGGCTTTGGGCGCAGGCGCACTCAGGCGATAGGCGGCAAGCGTGTTGTCCAGCATCATCGGGATCAGCACCGTATCGGTGTCGGGAAAATAGGTCAGGTCCGCGCTGCCCTGATTGAGATCGATCAATTGGTTCACCTTGCCCTTGGCGCCGATCGTGTAGAGCGCGCCGTCGGCCCAGTCGGTCACGAGATAATCGCCGGACGCAAGCGGCTCGAGCCCATCGAGATTGCCGACCGGCTCCCCCTTCCCCAGCGGCTCGATGGCTTGATCCTCCAGGTTCACCGCGAGCAGACCGGCCAATTCCTGCTTCTGGCCCTCGCCCGGCATCCTGCCGAAAGAGGCCACGATCAGTTTATCCCCTTGCACGAGGAGACCGTTGGGCCCGTTCAGGTCGTCATTGGCGAACCATGGCTCGAAGACACCGTCCTTGAGACGCCAAATCGTGTTCATGGGTGTGTCGGAGACATACACCGTGCCGTCTTCGGCCACGGCGACATCGTTCAGGAAGATCGCGCCTTTGGTCTTGTGGCGCTTGGTCACCTCGCCCGAGGCGGCATTGATTTCGAGCAACTGGTCGACGTCGGCGACATAGAGCGTGCGGCCGCGAAGCGCGAGTCCTGTGGGGGAGTTCAAGCCCTTGACCCATTGCCGCTCGAGCAGCGTCCCATCAGGTTTCAATCTGGCAATGAAGCCGTTGCCGTCCTTCTGCATGACGGCGCCGTTGATGTTGCTGACATAGAGAACGTCGGTGACCGGGTCGTAGACGACCGATTCCGGACCGGCCAAACCCTTGGTTTCCCAGAGGAGCTTCGGCTCCGCCGCGGCGGCGCTTGTCAGAGCAACGGTCAGGAGAAGGGCAAGAATTGAGCGCATGTTTCCTCACTAAGCAGACGCTTGGTGCCTAACAACAAATTACGACCCTGGTAGGACTCATTTGAACTCTCAGGCTCATCGTAGAGCGCTCTGCCTGAATTGGCCCGCGAAGATTGAGGCGAAGAACGACGCCGAGTTGAAAGGCAACCTATGTCGTACGCGTGGGTATTGGGCGTCGCAAAGTCTGAGGCCAGCTCACAGGTCATGCGTTGGGTCTCGTCGTAATGTGGGCTGGATTACGGCGTTCAATCTCGCGTCCATGGTGCGGACAACCGGGAACGCGACTATTGGTAGCGCGAGCCGAAACCGAGAAGCTTGCCGGGAACAAAGAACATGGATGAGGCCGCGCGCGGCACGCTGAGCAAGGTGCCCGAGGTCACGCTCGGCTTCTGGCTCATCAAAATTCTTGCGACGACCCTTGGTGAAACGGGCGGCGACACCGTCAGCATGACCATGGATTTGGGCTATCTGATTGGAACAGCCATTTTCCTATCGATCTTGGTAGTCCTGGTCGTCATCCAGATCGCGGCGAAGAAGTTTCGGCCTTTCCTTTATTGGTCAACCATCGTTGCTTCCACGACCGTCGGCACGACGATGGCTGACTTCGCAGACCGCTCGCTCGGCATCGGCTATCTCGGTGGCTCATCGATCCTGTTCGCGGGCCTCATGGCCGTGCTCGCCATTTGGTATTGGTCGCAGGGCTCCGTCTCCGTGGACACCGTGAATAGACCCAAGGTGGAGGCATTCTACTGGACCGCTATTACCGTCTCTCAGACATTGGGCACCGCGCTTGGCGATTGGGTGGCGGACGCGGGGCTCGGCTATGAAGGTGGTGCTCTGCTATTCGGGGCCGCGCTGGCGCTCGTTGCTGCCGCCTATTTCTGGACGAACGTCTCCCGCGTGTTGCTGTTCTGGGCCGCGTTCATTTTGACGCGGCCTCTTGGCGCGACCGTGGGTGATTTCCTCGACAAGCCACTGGACCAGGGTGGACTGGCCTTAAGCCGACCTATTGCCTCAGCAGTGCTTGGGGCTCTGATAATCGCGCTGATTTTTATCCTGCCGCAAAGGCCAGGAAATCATCCGCAGACAGGGCAAGCAGCCTCGTGAGGCGTCTTCTGAGGGGTGAGTGGTGATCCCGGCAGGACTCGAACCTGCAACCCCCTGCTTAGAAGGCAGGTGCTCTATCCATTGAGCTACGGGACCACGCAAATCTGAGTATAACGCGAAATGATATTCTCAGTGTGTCCAGCGATCGGGCCGGCCATACTTGAAGTTCTCGGCATATGACTTCGGCCGGAGCTTGGTCGGAGGCGGCTCTTCGATGCGGAAGGGAATGCCGTTCCGCGTGGCGAAGGCGACGGCCTCCTCCTTGGTCGCGAAAATCATGCGGACTTGGCGTCTCGTGTCGCCGGAGCTGGTCCAGCCCATCAGCGGCTCGATGACACGCGACTGGTTTGGCAAATATTCCAAGACCCAGTCCTGGGATGCACCCTTGCCTTGCTGCATCACATTCTGGGCGGGCTTGAAGATCCGGGCCGCCATCGTCGTCCTCTCGTTTCGCCAAGCTCTCGTTTCGCCAAGATCGATTTGGTCGGGGCAGCAAGATTCGAACTTGCGACCCCCTGCTCCCAAAGCAGGTGCGCTACCAGGCTGCGCTATGCCCCGAGTAAATCTCTGGCCGATGAACCGGGCAAGACAGTCAAGCCCGGAGCCTCTTCTCCTACTACATAATTGTGCCGGCGGGGCCAAGCTAGTGCCAAGGCACTAATGCCAAGGTACTAGCGCCAAGTCGTTAAGCCCGCGTCATCCTGTCTAGGGAGCCCCGCTTAAGGAACCCCTCCGAGCCCGGGAAAGATCACTTGGTCGCCCGGCCTGACGCCGGTTTTGGCGGCTTGGCCCGCGTTCAGCTCGAGCACGGCCGCCACAGCGCCGCCTGAGTTGATGACGTCGGTGGAGAAGGGCTCCGTGTTGGCTTCGACGCGCCGGACCCTGCCCTCGGCCGTGATGAACACCATGTCGAGCGGGATATAGGTGTTCCGCATCCACATGCTCACTTGTTGGGGTGGGTCATAGATGAAGATCATGCCGGCGTCCTCGGGGAGCGACCGGCGGAACATCAGGCCCGTCGCGCGCTCACCGTTGGTGGTGGCAATCTCCACGGTATAACGATGCTCCCCGCTGTTCGTCTTGAGGACGAGTGTGCCGGTGCCCGCAGCGATAGCCGTGCCCAGCAAAATCGGAACCGCGAGCGCAGCGAAGGCGGCGATGATGATGCGCTGGAGCAAAGACGCGCTTGTCAGTGAGAGGCCGGACCGTTCGCGCCGTCGGGCTTGAGTTCTGCCGCCATCAGACCTTTGGGACCACGGCCAAAACGGACGAGCAAAGATTGCCCGGGCCTGAGCTCGGTGAAGCCGCAACGCCGTAGGGTCTCCATGTGCACGAAGATGTCGGGAGAGGCTGGGCCGCGCGTCAGAAATCCGAAGCCGCGCAGACGATTGAACCATTTCACCATGGCGCGCTCCCAGTCGCTCTCCGGGATCACCACAACATGGGTGCGCTGCGGCAATTCCGACGGATGGATCGCGGTCGAATCGTCCATCTCGAGGATGCGGAAGGCTTGCAACCCTTTCGGGCGCCGCAGAACTTCGCAGACAATCCGCGCGCCTTCGTAGGCGGTCTGGTGGCCGTCTCGCCTGAGAACCGTCACATGCAGGAGTACGTCGGGAAGGTCTTCGTCCGGGACGATAAATCCATAACCCTTTGACGCATCGAACCACTTGATCGACCCTGAAACTTCGAACACATCGACTGTGGCATCTTCGTCGCGTTGGGTGTGTTGTTCCTCTAGATGTGGCGGTTCTTTCGCCCCCATGCCGCGTTCCCCCGCTTAACTTTCATCAGCCGATCCGACGCGCCTCACTAACGAATCGGCTGGAATACTCTCCTTCGAACATACCATCGCGGCTTAACGTGACCAGAGGAATTTTCCGAAGCGCAATCGCTTCTCCACAATGCGCGGCGAAGTTCGTGACACTTGCGCAAAGGTGCGTGCAAGCATCTGATCGGCAAGAGAATCCATTGCGCTTCGCGCGCGCGTGCCGACCTCGGAGCAAACGCCGCAAAATCTCGATGACGACGAGGCAAGCGTTTCTGGCAATGAGCAAATTTTGGTTTGTTCTGGCGTGCGCGCGGCGCTGTGGGCCCCGTGCAACAATCGGAGGCAAATCGACATGGATGAGGGCGGCCCAACGCGGGTGGCCGTACTTGCCAGCCCCGCGCGGTCGGCTTTAGGGTTCGGCCGAGAGCCGAAACAACACAAACGAGGAGACGACCCGATGAAGTATCTGCACACCATGGTGCGCGTTTCCGATGTCGATAAGTCGCTCGACTTCTACTGCAACAAGCTAGGCCTCAAAGAGGTCAAACGCATGGAGAGCGAGCAAGGGCGCTTCACCCTGATCTATCTGGCTGCCCCGGGCGACGAAGACGCCCAAGTCGAGCTCACCCATAACTGGGACCCGGAAGCCTATGGCGAGGGTCGCAACTTCGGCCACCTTGCTTACGAGGTCGACGACATCTACGCCACTTGCGATCACCTGATGAAGAACGGCGTCACCATCAACCGGCCGCCGCGGGACGGCCACATGGCCTTTATCCGGTCTCCCGACAACATCTCGATCGAGCTGTTGCAGAAGGGCGGCCCGAAGCCGAAGCAAGAGCCTTGGGCGTCCATGGAGAATACGGGGACGTGGTAGGGCCCTAAGGCCCGGCGCGGTTTGAAGTGGTACTCCCTAGGGGAATTGAACCCCTGTTTCCAGGTTGAAAACCTGGCGTCCTAACCATTAGACGAAGGGAGCGTACCGCTTGAGCCCCGTCATATAGAAAGCTTTTCGAGCGCTCGCAAGAACGAGCCGTCAGCCCGTGAGGTCGCAGGGGGCCGCGTCCTCGATCATCAGCTCCACAGTTTCGCGCCCCTGCCACACCGAGCGGCGCAAATGTCCCGCCACGTGGAGGGCTGCGCCTTCGGCCTTTGCGAACAGATCGCCAAGCGGCGTGCCGACGACCCTGAAGGCGCAGGCCTCGATTCGCCCGCCGTCGGTGGCGAGCAGCGTGCAGCGCAAGTGGATCTCTCCCATGATGCGTAACCGGGTCACGCGATGGGCGGGAAACACGAAACGGGGCTTTGGGTGGCCGGGTCCATAAGGTCCGGCGCGATCCAGAAGATCGATCATCTGGAGCGTGGCGCCACGGGCCGACAGCGCGCCATCGAGTGCGAGTTGCCGGGTCGCCACCGCATGGGCCACGGGATCGGCCAAGCGGCTTTCGAGGAAGGCGCGTACGGCGTCGTACTTGGTGAGCTCCAGGGTAAAGCCCGCAGCCATGGCGTGGCCGCCGCCTTTGATGAAGAGCCCCTCTTCTACGGCCGCACGCACCACGGTGCCGAGATCGACAGAGGGGAGCGAGCGGGCCGAGCCGGTGGCGGTGCCGTCCTTGTCAATCGCCATGACAAAGGCCGGCCGGTGAAACTGATCGGCGATGCGTCCGGCAACCAGTCCGACCAGGCCTTTGTGCCAGCCTTCGTCGCTGAGGAATATGAGCGGCCGGTCGGGCCTCTCGGCGATCGCGGCTTCGGCGCGCGCGACGGCGTCTTCCAGCATCATGGTCTCTATGGTCTTGCGCTCGGCGTTGAGCGCATCGAGCTTGGCGGCGATGGCGGCCGCCTCCACTTCATCGTCGGTGGCGAGAAGCCGGGCGCCGAGCCCCGATGCGCCGATGCGTCCACCGGCGTTGATCCGCGGACCGAGGATGAAGCCAAGGCTATAGGTGGAGGGTGCTTCGTCGAGCCGGGCCGCGTCGGCCAGCGCGCGCAAACCCACATTGTTTCGCAGCCGCAGGACTTGCAGGCCCTTCGCCACGAAGGCGCGATTGACATCCTTGAGGGGCACCACGTCGCACACCGTTGCCAGCGCGACGAGATCCAACAGTCCGAGAAGGTCGGGCTCGGGGCGGTCTTGATAGAACCCCTCGCCCCGCAGTCTGCCGAGCGTCGCCACCAGGAACAGAAAGACGACGCCTGCGGCCGCGAGATGACCTTGGCCCGAGAGATCGTCCTGGCGGTTGGGATTGACCATGGCAAATGCCGGCGGCAGCGCTTCGTCCGCCTGATGGTGGTCGATGACGATGACTTGGGCACCGCATGCGTTCGCCGCGGCGATGGCGCGTTCGGAGGTCGTCCCGCAATCGACCGTGAGGATGAGGCGCGCGCCCTCCTCGACCAGACCGCTAAGCGCCTCAGGCGAGGGTCCATAGCCCTCTGTCAGGCGATCGGGAATGTAGGTGGTGCAGGTGCGCCCATGGGCCCGCAGAAAGCGCTCAAGGAGCGCCACGGCGCAGGCTCCGTCCACGTCGTAATCGCCGAACACGGCAATTGGCTCGCCGGTTTGGATCGCTTGGGAGAAGCGTGCCGCCGCGCGCTCCATATCTTGGAGACGGAGGGGATCGGGCAGCAAGGTCTTGAGAGACGGGTCGAGAAACCGCTCGGCGGTCTGGATCTCCGCGCCGCGTGCCGCAAGCACACGGCCGAGCAGTTCCGGGAGGCCATGGCTTTGCGCAATCGCCGCGGCAGTATGGCTCCGGCCAGGGTCCAGGCGCTCGACCCAACGGCGTCCGCGGACGGAGCGTTCCACGCCGAGGAAGGCGGGCGCTGTATCCTTGGTGTCCAATTTCAGGGCTGCCGTCACGCGCGAACCACCACTCGAACGATCCTTGTTGAGGGGTCGCGAGTGTAGCCGATTCGCCCCCCCCTGCCCGTCAGTCGAACTCAGTCGAACTCAGTCGAACTTGCCCGTCAGTCGAATTTGCCGGTGTCGGGATGCTCCGTGCGGATCCACCGCACTGTACGGGTCGAGCCCCGCATGACCACACTGTGTGTGTGCACAACCTCTTTGGTGAGCCGTACGCCGTCCAGAAGGGAGCCGTCGGTGATGCCGGTGGCGGCGAAACTGAGGTCCCCCGTCACCAGATCGCTCAGGGTGTATTTGCGGTCGAGATCGTGGATGCCCGCGGCGCGCGCATGCGCCCGATGCTCGTCATTTTGGGCGATGAGCCGGCCTTGGATCTGGCCGCCGATGCACGCCAAGGCGGCCGCACCGAGTACGCCCTCCGGCGCACCGCCAATGCCCATATACATGTCGATGCCGGTCTCGAGCGATTTGGTGACGTGGATCACGCCGGCGATGTCGCCGTCGCCAATCAGGCGCAAGGCGGCGCCGGACGCGCGAACGTCGTCGACAAGCTTGGCGTGGCGCGGGCGATCGAGGATGCAGACGGTGATTTCGTTGACGGACACACCCTTGGCGTCGGCGAGGGCCTTGATGTTCACGGCGACGGGCGCATCGAGATCGACGAGGCCGTCGACGTAGCCCGGTCCAACCGCGATCTTGTCCATATAGACGGCCGGCATCCGTACGAGGCTACCGCGTTTGGCGATGGCAAGCGCTGTGAGCGCGTTGGGGAGCGCCTTGGCGCAGAGATTGATCCCGTCAACGGGATCGACGGCGATGTCGACCTGGACGCCGCCCGCGCCGATTGTCTCACCGATATAGAGCAGCGGGCTCTCGTTCTGGTCGCCCTCGCCGACGACGACCACGCCCTCCACCGGCAGCCGCGCCAGCTCGCGATACATGGCGTCCATGGCGGCTTCGTCGGCGGCGGCCTCGTCGCCCCGGCCGCGCCAGCGCGCGGCAGCCACGGCGGTCGCCTCGGTCACGCGAACGATATCCAGCGCAAGCGCACGGTCGAGATCGGTCTTAGCCGCAGCCTCTGACACCTCGGATCCTCCCTAGCTCTCGCGCGTGTGGTCACGCGTCTTAGTCACGCGTCTTAATAGAGATCCCCTATCACAGTTTTTCGATGCGGATCATCTGTGGTTTCGCATCCACATGACCGTCCCGCTCGATGGCTGTGAGCGCTTTGCGGACGGCAGCTTCCGTCGTTTGATGTGTCACCATGACGACAGCGGCCGGCCCGCTCGGGCGGCTTCCGTGGCCTGCCAGTTGGGTGTGGGGACGCCGCTGGACGATGCTCTCGAGCGAAATCCCTTGCGCGGCCATGCGTTGGGCGATGGCGGCAAAAGCGCCGGTGCGGTCGTGGACGGACAGCCGGATATAATAGCCGCCTTCATGCGCTTGCATCTGCGCCTTCTTGTAGGGCTTCAAGTCTTTGGCCTTGATGCCGAAAGGGTGCAGGACAGAGCCGCGGGCAATGTCCACGATGTCGCTCATCACCGCCGACGCCGTCGGTCCGGCGCCAGCGCCTGGACCGATCAGCATGACATCGCCGACGAAGTCCCCGTCGATGGCCACGCAGTTCGAGACACCGTCCACATTGGCGATGGCCGTATCCTTGGGCACCATGGTCGGGTGCACGCGCTGCTCGATGCCGCTGTCGGTGCGGACCCCCACGCCAAGCAGCTTGATGCGGTAGCCGAGGTCACAGGCCGCCTCGATATCGGCGGGCGTGATGGTCTCAATGCCCTCGATATAGATGGCGTCGAATTTCGGCCGGGTGCCGAAAGCGAGACTCGTGAGCAGCGCGAGCTTATGCGCGGTGTCGAAGCCGCCAATGTCGAAAGTGGGATCGGCTTCGGCAAAGCCTTGCGCCTGCGCCTCTTTCAGCACGTCGGCGAAGCTCCGCCCTTCGCGCTCCATCAAGGTGAGGATGTAATTGCAGGTTCCGTTGAGGATGCCGTAGACGCGAGTGATGTCATTGCCTTGGAGGCCCTCGCGGATCACCTTGACCACAGGAATGCCGCCGGCGACGGCGCCTTCGAAGTTGAGCGCAGCACCGTGCTTTTCAGCGAGCGCGGCAAGGCTTGCGCCGTGATGGGCGAGCAGCGCCTTATTGGCGGTGACCACATGCTTGCCGGCGCGCAACGCCGCCTCGACCGCCTCCTTGGCGATGCCCTCTTCGCCGCCGATCAATTCGACGAAGACGTCGATCTCCGGGTCCGTGGCCAGGGCAACCGGGTCGGCCACGAAGCGGATGCCGGACAGGTCGACGCTGCGCTTCTTGCGCTTGTTGCGCGCGGAAACGGCGACCACCTCGATTGCGCGGCCCGCGCGCGCCGGCAACACGCCCCGCCGCGACTCGATGAGCCGCAGCAGGCCGCTGCCGACAGTGCCGATACCGGCCAGTCCTAGCTTGAATACATCAGCCATCGGAAGAGATCAGAACGTCCGATTCGCCTTGGAGGCAATGGGAATGACGTTGTGCAGCGAATTCGCTGACTCGGTGAGGAATTTTCGGATATTGCGCGCGGCCTGACGAATGCGTTGTTCGTTCTCGACCAGCGCGATGCGCACATAGCCTTCGCCGTATTCGCCGAAACCAACGCCCGGCGACACAGCGACCTCGGCTTTCTCCAAGAGCATCTTGGAGAATTCGAGCGAACCGACATGCGCAAACATGTCCGGGATCGGCGCCCACGCGAACATGGTCGCGGGCGGCGACGGGATCGGCCATCCGGCGCGCGAGAGGGAATCGACAAGGCAATCGCGGCGGCGCCGATAGATGCGGCGGATCTCATCGATGCAGTCTTGCGGGCCGTTGAGGGCTGCGGTCGCGGCGACCTGGATCGGGGTGAAGGCACCATAGTCGAGATAGGATTTCACCCGCGTCAGGGCCTGGATCAGCCGCTCGTTGCCGACGGCGAAACCCATGCGCCATCCGGGCATGGAGTAGGTCTTGGAGAGCGAAGTAAACTCCACGGCGATATCCATGGCCCCGGGAATTTCCAAGATGGAGGGCGGCGGCTCGCTATCGAAATAGATCTCGGCATAAGCAAGATCCGACAGCACGATGAGATCGTTCTTCTTGGCGAAGGTGACGATCTCCCGATAGAAATCGCGGTTGGCCACCACGGCGGTCGGGTTTGCCGGATAGTTCAGGACGAGCGCCGAGGGCTTGGGCACCGAATGGCGCACGGCCTTGTCCAGCGACACCATGAACTGAGAGTCGGTGCTGGCCGGCAGGTGCCGGATTACGCCCCCTGACATGATGAAGCCGAACTCGTGGATCGGATAGGTCGGGTTAGGCACCAGGATCACGTCTCCCGGCGCGGTAATGGCCTGAGCGACGTTGGCGAAGCCTTCCTTGGAGCCAAGGGTCGCCACGACCTGGGTCTCGGGATTGAGCTTTACCCCGAAGCGGCGGTCGTAATAGGCGGCCTGGGCGCGGCGCAGACCGCCTATGCCTTTCGAGGCCGAGTAGCGGTTGGTGCGCGGGTTGCGCACGGTCTCAACCAGCTTGTCGACGATATGCGGCGGCGTGGGCATGTCGGGATTGCCCATGCCGAAATCGATGATGTCGTCGCCGCGCGCGCGCGCCTCGGCCTTGAGCTTGTTAACCTGCTCGAAGACATAGGGCGGCAGCCGCTTAATTCTGTGAAAGTCGTTATGCACGGACGGTTATCCCCACCCGATCGGACTCTAGACGGGAGTCCACTGTTGAACCACGAAAAGGGGCTGCCCGGCAAGCGGCTCACGCGTTGAGCCTGTCCGGTCAGCGTTGATTTAGTTAGCTTTTGGTGCGCCTGCAGCTTGGCCGAGCTGTTCTTGGCGCTCCTTATCCTTCTGGAGCTCCGAGATCGCGGCTTCCTTCTCGGATTTCGTCAGGGTGCTGTCATAGCCGCGGATCACCTCCGTGAAGCGCTTGAGGCGCGTGCCATCGGGCATGCTATCGGCGCATCCGCCCAGCAAAAGCACAGGCAGCAGCGCCACGAGGCAATAAGCTGATCGTGAAAACATCGGTAAGATGTTGGCTCTTGTGGACTTTCCCCTGGCGATTACCGTCGCCTGACGCTTATATTGCATAGCACAATGACCATCGTTGCGGAAGCCGCACGGCGGGTATTCCCCGTCTAAGCAGGCGCGAGCATGGTGAGTTGGGGGTCATACAAGGACATTTGCGATGCAGGAGCGTAATACAGACGCCGGAGAAACCGCCGCGGACGGCTGCCAAACCACCCAATTGGACGAATTTGCCCGGAACATGGTTCGCCTGTTCGACCAGGGGACCAAGGTCTTATCGACTCTGGCCGAGCGGAGCAGTTCCAATGGAAACGGCCCCTACAGCATGGCCGCGGAGGCCGGCGAGGCCGCCAAGACGCTTGGTGAGGTGGCCCGCGTCTGGGTCTCGGATCCCGGCAAGCTTGCGGCAGCGCAGGGTGAGCTGTTTCAGAGCTACGCGGATCTTTGGGGCCGCTCTTTCCGTCGCTTCTTTGGCGAGGATGTCGAGCCCGTGGCCGCGCCCGAGCCCGGTGACAACCGCTTCAAGGATCCGGAGTGGTCCGACAGCCAATATTTCGACTTTTGGAAGCAGGCCTATCTGATTACGTCGCGTTGGGCCGAAGACGTCACCAAGAATACCGATGGCGTCGACGAGAAGACGCGCAAGAAGGCGCTGTTCTATTTGGAGCAGATGCTGGCGGCGCTATCTCCTTCCAACTATCCCTTCACCAATCCGGAGGTCGTGCGGGCGACACTCGCGAGCAATGCGGAGAACCTTGTGCAAGGCATGCAGCATTTTGCGCATGACCTGGAGCACTCGACGGATTTGCTGCGCGTCAGTCAGACCGATGTCTCGGCTTTCGAGGTCGGGCGCGATCTCGCCATCACGCCGGGCAAGGTCGTCTTCCAGAACGACCTGATCCAGCTCATCCAATATTCTCCGACGACGGAGCAAGTCTATGAGCGGCCGCTGATCATGGCGCCGCCCTGGATCAACAAGTTCTACATTCTCGATCTCAAGCCGGAGAAGTCGTTCGTCAAATACGCGGTCGACCAGGGCTTCACCGTCTTTATGATTTCCTGGGTCAACCCGGATGAGACGCTCTCGCAGAAGACCTTCGAAGACTACATGCACGAGGGCATTCTCGCGGCCGTCGAAGCGGTGAACCGGCAGCTCGGTCTGCACCACGTCAACATGCTCGGCTATTGCGTCGGCGGCACGCTGCTCGCCTCCACACTCGCTTATGCCGCCGCGAAAGGAGACGACCGGATCGCGTCGTCGAGCTTCCTCACGGCGCAGGTCGATTTCAGCGAGGCGGGCGACCTGCTGATCTTCATCGACGACACGCAGCTCAAATCGCTGGAAGAGATGATGGCCGAGCAAGGCTATCTCGACGGCTCGCGCATGTCGGCGGTGTTCAACATGCTCCGGCCGCGCGACTTGATCTGGCCTTACGTCGTCAACAACTATCTGCTCGGCAAGAAGCCGTTCCCGTTCGACCTGCTGTTCTGGAACGCGGACTCAACGCGTCTACCTGCCGCCAACCATGCCTTCTATCTTCGCGAGTTCTATCACGAGAACCGCTTGGGCAAGGGTGAGATGGAACTTGGCGGTGTGAAGCTGGACCTGTCCAAGGTGAAGATGCCGATCTACGAGCTGTTCACCCGCGAGGACCACATCGCGCCGGCGCTGTCCGTCTTTCGCGGCAGCAAGCTGTTCGGTGGTCCCGTGCGCCACGTGATGGCGGGCTCAGGCCATATCGCGGGTGTGGTGAACCCTCCGGCCAAAAAGAAATATCAATATTGGAGCGGCGCGCCGGCCGAGACGTTCGAAGCGTGGATGGAACAGGCCACCGAGACGCAGGGGTCGTGGTGGCCGGACTGGGCCAAATGGCTTGCGGAGCGCTCCGGCGAGAAGGTGCCGGCCCGCGATCCGGCCGCGGGGCCGCTCAAGCCCATCGAGGATGCGCCGGGCTCCTTTGTGAAGAGCAGCACGAAAGCCTAAGGAAACAGCGGAAGCTGCTCAAGCGCGAGCGTCTCGTCGAGGCCATGCATCAGATTGAAGTTCTGCAAGGCTTGGCCTGCGGAGCCCTTCACCAGATTGTCGATGGCCGACACCACGATGGCACGCCCCGGGAGGCGATCGGCGAACACACCGATATGGCAGTAGTTCGAGCCGCGCACGTGTTGGGTCGCGGGGATGACCCCCTCCTCCATCACACGCACGAAGGGGCTCGTTGCATACGCCGCAGTCAGCGCCGTCCTCAGATCGGCGGCGGACGTCTTGCCGGCCAGCCGCACATAGGACGTGCACAGCTCCCCACGGGTCATGGGCGCCAGATGGGGCGTGAAATTGACCGTCACATCGGTGCCTGACGCGAGGCCGAGCTCTTGCTCGATCTCCGGCACGTGGCGGTGGCTGCCAATGCCGTAGGGGGAAAGCCCCTCGCCTGCCTCGGAGAACAGAATGTTCTGCTTCAGCGCACGCCCGGCGCCGGACACGCCCGACTTGGCATCGATGATGATGTCCTCGCCCGCGATGTGCTTGCCTTTGACGAGCGGCTGGAGCGCGAGCAGGACGGCGGTCGGGTAGCAGCCCGGACAGGCCACGAGGCGCGCCCCCCTGATGGCATCGCGATAGAGCTCGGTGAGGCCGTAGACGGCCCCTTCAACAAGCTCAGGGGCGCCATGGGCGCCGCCATACCATTCGGCGTAGGTGCCGAGATCACGCAGACGAAAGTCCGCGGACATGTCGATGACCTTGATGCGGGTAGGCAGCTTGGCGATTTCGGCATGGGCGGTGCCGTGCGGCAGTCCGCAAAAGGCGACGTCGACACTGTCCCAGTCGACCTCATCGGAGGTGACGAGCTGCGGCAGATCGAGGCTCGCAAGATGGGGGAACACTTGGGCCAGCGGCTGGCCGGCATGGCCCTTGGCGATCAGCGCGGTGATGTCGATGGATGGATGCCGCGCGGCAAGCCGGATGAGATCGGCGCCGGTGTAACCGGAAGCGCCGAGCACGGCAGCCCGTATGGTCTTGCGATGTGCCATGTGCGTCACATGCTTTCAGTCATTGTCGGCCTCGCGCCGGCAATCCATTCCATTGGCGCTGCCCCAAAAGGAGGTGCAATGGCATGGATGCCCGCGTCAAGCGCGGGCATGACGAGAGCTGTTGGAAAAATGCCCTAGCGCTTGGAGAACTGGAAGCTCTTTCGCGCCTTGGCCTTGCCGTACTTCTTGCGCTCGACGGTTCGGGCGTCGCGGGTCAGGAAGCCTGCCTTCTTCAGCACGCCGCGCAGCTCCGGCTCGTAGCGCGTGAGCGCCTTGGAGATGCCATGGC
>Ga0307379_10004956_pt1 | contig 18755 bp, 15 predicted proteins | sample UN2MG_FD_202237 | JGI IMG/M metagenome (GOLD analysis project Ga0307379, IMG submission 202237) | Soil microbial communities from Risofladan, Vaasa, Finland - UN-2 | ecosystem: Environmental > Terrestrial > Soil > Coastal area > Acid sulfate soil | place: Finland: Risofladan, Vaasa | collected... | reverse complement strand
TGCTGATCGCCTCGGCGTTCATCCGCGCGTTCTGGAACACCGACCAGCAGTGCCTGTACGACTGCGTCACCGACGGCGAGCCCGACGCTTCCATCCGCCCGAACCAGATATTCGCCGTTTCCCTGCAGCACAGCCCGCTTTCGGCGGAGCAGCAGGCGTCCGTCCTGCGCGTCGTGACCGAGCAGCTCCTGACGCCTTACGGGCTGCGGACGCTGTCGCCCGCGGACAAGCGCTACCGCAGGCGATACGGCGGCTCGTGGGAGTCGCGCGACCGCGCCTACCACCAGGGGACGGTCTGGCCGTGGCTCATCGGTGCGTTCATCGACGCGTACATCAACGTCGAGGGCGTCAGCGACGCCTCGCTGGACAAGGCCGCCGCGTTCCTGGCGGCCTTCGACGACCATCTCTGCCAGGCGGGCCTGGGTTACATCAGCGAGATATTCGACGGCGACGCGCCGCACGCCCCGCGAGGCTGCATCGCACAGGCGTGGTCGGTCGGCGAGGTCCTCCGGGCCAAGCTCAAGATCGCCGAGCTGAGAAAACGCCGCGACGCCGGCCAATAGGGATCAATCATGAGATCGGTGCCACAGCCTGGGTGCCATGCTTCCAGCGGTATCGGGTGCCATGCTTCTGGCGGTGTCTGCCAGAAGCATGCTTCTGCAAGCAGAAGCATGGCACCCCGCTGGTTGGTGACGCTCGCGGGGGTCGCGCTGAGCGGTTCGACGGCTGCGTCGGCCGGGCCGATCCGCATGGCGCTGGAACCCGCAGACCGGCAGGCATCGGAAATCTATCGCGACGTGGTCATTTCCGTGGAGAACCGCTCGACGGCGACCGTCCGGGGCGTCTCGGTCCGCATGGCCGACGGCGGGCCGACGCTGCTGTTCCCGCTGACGGCGCCGCCGGAGGCGAACGCCGCCCTGCCGGCGGCCCTGCCCGTTTGCGCTCCGCAGCAGGGCTACCGCCTGCGGGCGCTGGCTGGCGACGACGCCGGCTCAGCGCCCCTGGCCGAGGTGGACGTCTCGACCACGTGGGCACCGAACCAGATCAGCCCGGTGTCATTCATCGATCCTGCGCCCTACGATGAGGCGGCAGCATACAGCGCGGCGGCGAAGGGCGCCGCGCTCGGCTGGCCGAGCCGGACGCGGCGGAACGTGTTGATCCTGGCGCTGGCCGCGTGCGTCGCGCTGGCGGGCGCGCTGTTCATCCGTCGGCCGGCACTGCGCGTCGTCGCGGTGGCCGTCGTAACGGCGGGCGCAGTCGTGGGCGCCGCACTGGTCCTGTCCGGACCGGTAGTCGATGCCCGCTACGTATACAGAGAGGTTTCATCGGGCATGGGCACTAACGCCCTTGTGCCGACCCATCTCGTATTGACGTGCTGCCGGACCACCGAGTGGCGCCATCCGTCGGCCGACCTGCTGCCGGTCTATTCCAACGCGCAGCAGATGGCCGAGGACAACGCCGTGATCCATTCCGAGCGCGGCCTGTCGCTGCGGATCGCGCCGGGACAAACCCGCATTTTTCTGGCCCCGCAGCCGCGCAGCAGACCCGCCACGACAACGCAAGTCTCTAATTGACAAATGGTTGCAATATACGCTGGACGACGCCGGGGGCGACGAACTGCCCGGGCTTTTCAACCCGCGCTGCTCGGCCCTGGGCGGGCAGGCGTAAGGAGCGCGGGCTTGCGTGAACCGATCCTGCCGCCGCTGCGTCCAATGGGGTGCGTAACGCTTCATGGCCAACAGGTCCGTCCCTGCCGGAAGGAGTGCGAGATGAGCAATGGAAAAGGGCTGCTGCTGTGCACAATGGCGGCGCTGGCGGCGCCGGCTGCGGCCCAGGACATGATGTCCGACGTGCCGGTGGAGTTCCTGGCCGGCCGAAGCGAACTGATCGTGACAGCCAAGGTCGTCCGGGCCGACAAGCCCCTGCAAATGCAGATCCTCGCTCCGGGCGAGAATGAGCCCCACAATAAGCTGTTCACCCGCTACACGCTGAGCATAGCGAAGGTAATCAAGGACGAGGGGGCCGCGGCGAAGGCGAAGGGTGCCAAGGTTCGGCCGGCGCCGGACAAGCCCGACAAGACCGCCGCGCCGCGCCAGATCACCGTCCTGGGCAAGGCCGCCCCGCCCGGCGGGCCGATGCCCGACGGGGAGGCCTTCGTGGGCCTGCGCGCCGGCCAGTCCTATCTGCTGATGCTGCGGGAGCTGGCCAACCGACCCGACTACTATCTACCGGCCTATCACAAGCGCACCGCCCCGGCGACGCCCGAGAAGATCGCGGAGGTGACGAAGGCCGCCGACCCGAACACGTGGCCCTGGGGCAAGGCCGCCGACGGGCTCCAGGCGTGCCTGCTTCCAAGCAAGACCAAGCTCCGCCTCCAGAAGTCCTTCGTCCGCCAGCCCGGCGGCCCGCGCCAGGGCGTACTGCGCATATACGCCGGATTCGAGAGCGTCGTCGCCCTGCGGAACACCTCCGAGAAGCCCATCCGGATCGGCCTGTACTCTCCGGACAGGTTCCTGACGCTCGATGCGGTCGGCCCCGGCGGGCAGACGATCTCGGCCGACCTGTACAAGGAGCTTGTCCGCAAGCACTACGACCCGTTCGCCCCGTCGTTCACGCGAGAGATCAAGCCGGGCGAGGTGGTGTTCATCGGCGCCGAAGGCGAGGCCCGCAGGACGATGGTGCACGACATGGCGCTGACGGCCGGGGAGTGGAAGCTGAAGGCCGGCTACAGATCGACCCGCCAGACGGAGGCGTCCAAGGGCGGCGCGGCCCCGTTGTGGACGGGAAAGGCCGACGCGGCGCCGATCCAGTTCGAGGTGCAGGACCTGCGAACAAGGCCGACTCCGCGCCCGCTCCCCGCACGCATAGGACAGCCGGTGCCGCGGGGAGCTCACGGCCCGCCCGGGGCGTCCTCCTCCTGAGAGTCCGGTTCCTCGTCCTCGTCTTCGTCTTCGTCCGGCAGGCGGAAGCGCTTGCCCGCCAGCGCCCATGCGTCCACGTGCTCGGTGCGCGTTCGCCCCGTGGGCAGCTCGATGCGCCTGAGGGCGAACCGCATGATCACGCAGACCAGGACGATCAGCGTCAGCCCAAGCATCGCCACGCAAACGATGGCTGAGCGCATCAACCAGCTTCTGACGGCCCCGGTGGAGTCCTTGGCGTAGGAGAGCATCACCCCGATCAGCGTGCCCAGCACGGCAGCCATCACCACCAGCGCCACGATCAGCGTCAGGAACTTCGCCCACTGACGCGTTCTCTGGAACTCTATTTCTTCCATGGCACTTCCCGGCGGGGGTCGTCTGGTTCGGCTTCCTGAAACTGCCTGAGCAACTGCGCCCCTCGTTCGGAGACGCTGGGAGGCACGGCAATCCTGATGACAACGTACTGGTCGCCCCTGGGCCCGCCGTCGGCCTGCGGCACGCCCAGGCCACGAAGCCGAAGCCGCTTTGAGCCGCCCGTGCCGGGCGGTATCTTCAGAGCGCTCATGCCGTCGATCGTCGGCACCTCGACCGTCGCCCCGAGGACGGCCTCCGCTATGTTCACGGGCAGGTCCAGATAGACGTCATTGCCCTCGCGCCTGAAATACGGATGCTCGCGGACATGGACCACGATGTACAGGTCGCCTCGCCCGGCCGGCCCGTCCTGGCCCTTGCCGCGCAGGCGGATGCGCGAGCCCTCCCTAACGCCGGCCGGTATCTTTACGCGCAGTGTCTCGTCGCCCTTGCCGCCGGCCGACGTGCCGGGCCGCTGGAAACGGAGATTCGCGGTGGTGCCGCGAACCGCGTCCATGAACTCCAGCGTCAGATGGTAGTCCACGTCGGCGCCCCTCCGCGGAGGCGGCTGCGCGGCGCTGTGCCGGCCCCGGCCGCCGCGCCCGCCCAGGGCCTGGAGTATCTCATCGAGGCCCATGCCCATGAACCCGCCGCCTGATCGACCGAACATCTCCTCGAAGCTGACCTTGGCGCCGGGACCGCCCCACGTCCGGCTGTACGCTGCTCCGGGGCCGCCGGGTGCGAACCCGCCCGGCTCGGCATGTCCGAACTGGTCGTACATCTGGCGCTTCTGGGTGTCCGAGAGCACCTCGTAGGCCTCAGTGGCCTCCTTGAACTTCTCCGCCGCGTCGGGCGCCTTGTTCACGTCGGGGTGGTACTTCCGGGCCATCTTGCGGTAGGCGGACTTAACCTGCGCGTTGCTGGCGCCGCGTTTGACGCCTAGAACGTCATAGTAATCCCGCTTCGCCATACCGATATTCTACCGCCGGAGGCAGGCCGACAACATCCCGGCTGGGGAAGAAGCCTTGCACGGCAGGGCAAGGTCCATCCTCGCAGGGGCAACTGGATCATCCCTAGTGGTGAACCGTCTCGTCGGCCGGTCGTCAGAAGCGGGATTGCCTTCGGTAGGCACTGGGCGTCATGCCGGTGGCGCGGCGGAAGGCCACGCTGAGGCGCTCGGCGTTGGCCAGCCCGATTCGCTCGGCAATCTGCGGCATGGACATCTCGGTGTCGCCCAGCAGCCTCTTGGCGTGGTCGATGCGCACTCGCGTGATCTCCCGGGCAAGCGTCCGGCCGAGCGATCGCTTGAACCGTCGTTCCAGCATGCGCCGCGACAGCCTACCGGCACGCACGACGTCCGAGGTGTCGATCCCCTCTGCAAACCGGTCGCGGATGAACCCGCACGCCGCCGCCACCTCCGCGTCCTCGATGGCCGTGATGTCTGAACTTGCTCGCGTCACGACCCCCCTGGGAGACAGGAGAATCGGCCGGCTCGGATGCTTGCCGCCCGACATCAGGTGCTGCAAGAGCTCGGCGGCCCGATAGCCGACCTGCTGGCCGGGCAGATCGATGCTCGACAGCGGCCTCTGGGCCCGGTCGCAGAACACGTCCTCGTTGCCCACTCCCAGCAAGGCTACCTCTTCCGGAATGTCCAAGCCCCCAACCTGACAAGCGATGGCGAGTTGCAGGGCAATCATGTCGTTGCAGGCGAACGCGGCGACAGGTTTCGGCAGCGAGCGAAGCCAGGACACGCGCGCCGCGTCCGAGCGAGCGAAGTACGGGCCTCGCCCAGGCGCAGGATCGTCCTCCTCGACCTCGTGCACATCGGGGACCACCCTCTCCGCCTTCAGGCGCTGGCAGAAGCCCTCGCCCCTGCGTTTGGAGAACAGCTTGCCGCGCCTGCCGCAGAAGGCGAAATGCCGGAACCCTCGGTCCAGGAAATGCTCGGCCGCCAGCTTTCCAATCGCCACATCGTCGGTGGTGACCACCGCGTTGGGCCAGGCCCCTCGCCTGGCAGCAGCCAGCGTGTTGACCACAGGGCAGCGAAGGCCGCGAAGCGTCGGCAGCCCCGACGGCCAGGCGTGACATATGATGCCGTCGGGCCTCCACGGCCTCAGCCGCTGCGAAACCAGGTTGTCCGGCGTGGCGTGGATCAGCCAGTCCGTCCTGGCGTGGGCGTACCGGAAGACGCCCCGGAGCACGTCGCGACCATAGGTGGAGGCCTCCGAGATCACCAGCCCAACCCGCCTCATCTCCGAAGCCTGACGCCGATTCATGGGTGCATTGTACTCGACGTCATGCCGTATTTCCACAAAGTATTTACGCGAAGATGGCATTGGCGCCCTGGGGATCGGTAGTATGATGGCGTTGTATCGTAAGGCCGCAAGAGAAGCATTCAACAGCTCCGGGTAGGTGCGAGGAGGCAGATTATGAGACTCTCACGCTGGTGGCTTGGAGCAGTGGCTGTGTTGGCCGTTGCGGGGGTCGTCAGTCAGGCCGGCGCCGCGATGATGGTCATCAACATTGACATGAGTGACAAAATGGCGTCGCCTGACGCCAACAGCTGGAACGTGATTTCCAGAACAGTGCCCACCGGGGCGGTGGCGCTCATTGACGACACCGGAGCGGCCTCCGGGGTTTCGGTGACCATGGTCAATGTGAAGGGGTCAAGCAGCGCGGCGGACAACTCCGGCGCCTTTGCGGGCACCGAGTTCGATCCGGCCTGCAAAGACTACCTCCTTCCTACTAGCACGGCGAGCCCGAGCACCTGGACCTTCTCCGGTCTGGACGGAAACTACACGTACAAGTTCGAGTTGGTGGCCACTACAACTTACGGCAATATGGTGGGCGACTACCAGGTCGGCGGCGTGTTCGGCGACACCGGCCATGACGGGAACGATTTCAACGCCTATACGGACGGCCGCACCAACGGGACCGTCATGCAGTGGGATTCGGTCTCGCCCACGGATGGGAATATCGTCGTCACCATGACGTACGTCAGCAACACCTCAGTCGTGCTGAACGCCATGCGGATCACCCAGATTCCCGAACCGGTGGTGACGCCGATCCTGGCCGCCGGGGCCGTGGCCGCGCTCATCCGCCGGCGCAGACGCCGAATAGGCTAGCGCTCGAAATGGCCGACAGGGAGCGGCCTGCTCCGAACTCCCTTCTTCCTCTCCGTGAGAGGAAACCGACAGCGGGCGGGGCAAAGCGGGTTTGCCCCCCTATCCGCTGTGGAGCATCGAGGAAGCGCGCCCAAGCGCGCGATGACCTGATGCGCAGGCAGTCAGGCTGCCCGCCGGGGAGAAGATCGGGGTCGGGTGTGCTCAGGCCCAGGCCCCGAGAGGCTCGACCCAACAGCCGCGGCAGGAGCGCTGCAATGAGACGCAAGCCCTTGGCGCCAATCGGGCCACCCGCAGTGAGGAAACGAAAGGGCAGCGCCTTCACGCTGATCGAACTGCTCGTCGTGATTGCCATACTGACCCTGCTGCTGGGGCTTCTGACGCCGTCGTTGAACCGGGCCCGGGAGCTTGCCCGCCGGGCGGTCTGCGCTGCCTCTACAACGAAGGGCTGCTCCAGAGTCTCAAGGGGTTCTACTGCCCCAGGTCGAGGATCGAGATGCTCCAGTTTGACACGATCGACAACCCGTGGCTGAGGGTAACGAAGCCCGGGGGCAAGAACTGGACTCGCCTGGGCTACGGCACGCGGCCGCTGGCGGGGTGGCGTGGCTGGGCGGGAGACATATGCCTTGGCTGGCCGGATCGCTCCTCCAAGGAGATGCCTCGGACGAATCGCCTCAGCGGGGAAACGGCCATCCTCTCGGACATTGTCAGCACACCGGACTACGTGGACACGCATCACCGTAACGGGGTAAACTTCACGAGGCTGGGCGGCTCCACCCACTGGTTCGACTGCGGGGGGTTGAACGTCCGGTGGCACGCCCTGCAGGGCGACTGGTATGCGGGTGGCCCGTATGCGCCGGGGTTCTACAACGATACAATGTCCCCGCCGACAGGGGTGTGGTTTGACATGGATATCGCCCCTAAGCGGTAGTACATAAGTCCCGCGCGGTGGGGCTCTGCCCCGCCGCGCCCAGACAGGAAAAGACTTACCTGAGACCGATTGGCCGTCGTAGGAGACCTCACATGACGACGTCAAGGTTCTCATCCGACCGGGTGAGGAAACCGCGACCGGCGTTCACGTTGATCGAGCTGTTGGCGGTCATTGCGATCCTCATGATCCTGCTGTCCCTGCTGGTTCCTTCTCTGCGTAAGGCCCGGGAACTGGCGCGTCGACTCAAGTGCCAGAGCAACTCCCGGTGTCTGCACCAGGCGGACATGCAGTATAACGAGCGCTACGGCTGCCTCTCGCCTATGGGCTATCGCGTCAATACCTATCCAAATAACACGGGGAATCCCAGTGTCGTGTGGTGGCAGACGCAGTTCCTGGGGCAGTTCTTCGGCGAGGACGTGCCAAAAAGTCTCAAGGTCGACGACGTACCCGGCGTGCCGCCCAGAAAGAGCGTGCTGCGGTGTCCCAGCGAGTCGCTCTGGAGTTACAATCACCCGCTGAAGTCATGGATCGCCTACAACTCATACATGAGCAGTGAGTGTGAGCCAAGGGCAACCAACTACCGATGCTACTTGCGCGGTCCGAAGATCGAGGAGATATTCAACCCGACGGACCGGCTCCTCCTGTTCGGCGACGGGCGCGGCAGCGGCCTCTACTACGTCTGTGATTTCGCGTACAACAATGGGAGCTACTACGCGCCGGACCGCGCCGGCATGGACACCCGGCACGGCGGGGGCGTCAACGCCATGTTCCTCGACGGGCACGCCGCGTATTTCAGCGACCATGTCGAGGCCTATTTCCAGCACAAGATATACCTGTCCATAAGAAGCAACACGAAGTAGGCCCACGATTTCCGACAGCCCAGGATGGGCTCGGGGATGCGGCATATGGAAAACGTCGGACAAGACCTGTATTGAACCTGTGCTGAACAGTCCGGTCTTGACCCTCGGCGCCGGGTACATGCTCGCACCCGCCGGGGTGTTGCGGGCGGACGGGCAGCCCGCCGCGGCGCAAAAGGAAAGCAGGGGCGGGCCGCCGAACAAGCCAGCCCACCCCTGCCCCTAGTAAGGAGTCTGCCTCCCAGGCGCCCGAACCTTCAGGGTCGGGGCCTTGTTTTCCACACCGCCTTGTTTCCCCTGCTCATCCTTCCTTGGCGGCCTAACGTCGGCCGTTCCGCCTGGGGCTTCCGGAGCGATTTCATTGCGTTAGAACCTTCGAGATGCTGAACACCGGCAGCATCAGCGCCATGGCGATTCCGCCGACCACCAGGCCCATGATGACGATCATCGCCGGCTCAATCAGATTGGTCAGGGTCCTGACGGCCACCTTCAGGTCGTCTTCACAGAAGCCGGCCACCCGATTCATCACCATGCCCAGCCGGCCCGTGCGTTCACCGGCCGACACCATCTGCGCGATCGTCCGGGGGATCAGCCTGGATCGGAACAGGCCTTCCGACAGCGATGCGCCCTGCTCGACCCCCCTGGCCAGGCTTTCCCAGACTCTGCCGTAGCAATGGTTGCCCGCCACCTGTGCCGTGATGGCCAGCCCGTCGAGCACGCTGACGCCGGTGGAGACCATGGTTGCCATGGCCCGCAGGCTCCGCGCCAGGTACGCCTTGCGGTACATGCTGCCGATGACCGGCACACCGATGCGAAGCCTGTCCAACAGGATGCCGCCGGCTGGACTGCGGAAATACAGGTAGCCGCCCACGGCGAGCATCAGCAAGCCTCCGACGATGAACGGCCAGTAGCCGATGATCCCGGAGCTGAGGGCCAGAAGGATGCGGGTCGGCATGGGCAGCATCGCGCCCTTGCCAGCGTAGATTTTCTGGAATCGCGGCAGCACGAATATCAGCAGGCCCACGACAACCAGCACCGAGAAGCACAGCATGCAGACGGGGTAGGTCATCGCGCCCTTGATGCGCTTGCGGGTCTCGCGCTCCTGTTCCATGTACTCGCTGACGCGCTGGAGCATCGGGCCCATCGTGCCCGATACCTCCGATGCCCTCATCAACGCCACAAACAGCCTGCCGAAGACCTTCGGGTGCTTCTCCAGGGCCGTCGAAAACTCCACGCCTGACTTCACGTCGGCCGACAACTCCGACACCATGGCCCTCAGGCCCGTGTGCTCGGTCTGCTCGGCGATCGCGTCGAGCGCTTCAGGGAGGGTCACGCCGGTGTCCACCATCACCGCCAACTGCGTGGCGAAGAAGATCACGTCTTCGTGCCTAACCTTCTTCTTTGGCCCGACCATGGCCGAAGCGCCAGCCCGCTCGGGCTGGAGCGTGACGATTGTCTTGCCGTCGCCTCGAAGCATGCGAGAGGCCTCGTCAATGCTGGCGGCTGCGATGGCGCCCTCTTCAAAGCGACCGTTCGGCGCTCGAACCTGATACGCGAATTTCCCCATAGCCCACCTGCTTCCTAGGCTGCCTTTCTATGTTCTGGCGCGGCTCGGCGTGCCCGCTCGGGCCGGGCCGGCGGCTTCGAAGAGCTGCGCTGCCTGCTGGCGACTCGCCGCCCGCGCACGGGAGGAGGCTGGATGAAGCCGGCCGCCCATGTCGTGGGCGGGCATCCCGCCGCGAGGACCACGTCCAGGGGCGCCCGCTTGAGCAACAGCTCGATGATCTTGCTCGACTTTCTCGCCATACGGTTCGCGCCTCCGCGGCTGCCGCTATGCCGCCGTCACTCGCATGACCTCCTCAACAGTGGTAATGCCGGCCTTCACCTTGGACATGCCGTCCTGCCGGAGCGTCACCATCCCGCTGTTGGCTGCCATTGCGTGGAGCTCGTTTATCGACGGGGCCGACGTGATCTTGTCGCGGGTGGCCTCGTTCGGCACCAGAAGCTCGTAAATGCCGATTCGCCCGCTGAAGCCCTGGCCCCGGCACTTGGCGCACCCCGTTCCCCTGTAGAACGTCTCCACCTCTCCGGCCATTCGCTCCACCGTGCGGCGGACGTTGACAGGCGGGTCGTAGGGCTCCTTGCAGTTGCTGCATATCTTCCGCACCAGACGCTGCGCCAGCACCGCGTTCACCGAGGCAGCCACCAGGTACGGCTCGACCCCGATGTTCAGAAGCCGCGTGATAGCCCCGGGAGCGTCGTTCGTGTGAAGGGTGCTGAGAACCAGGTGGCCGGTGAGCGCCGCCTGCACGGCGATCTTCGCAGTCTCGTTGTCGCGGATCTCGCCCACCATGACAATGTCCGGGTCCTGACGCAGCAGCGAGCGCAGCGCGCCGGCAAAGGTGAACCCGATCTTCTCGTTGACCTGGAACTGGTTGACGCCGCCGAGGTTGAACTCCACCGGGTCCTCCACCGTGCAGATATTCACGTCGTCGCGGTTGAACTCCTTCAGCACGCTGTAAAGCGTGGTGCTCTTGCCGCTGCCGGTCGGGCCCGTAACCAGGATGATGCCGTTCGGCGTCTCGAGCGCCTTTCGCCACTGCTTGAGCATCTCGTAGGCAAAGCCCAGCTTCTCCAGGTTCACCAGGACATTGCGGTTGTCGATGATTCGGATGACGACCTTCTCGCCGTGCTGTCCGGGCATCGTGCTGACGCGCAGGTCGATGGGGCGCCCGCCCATCAGGACGTGAATGCCGCCGTCCTGCGGCAGGCGGCGCTCGGAGATGTCAAGCAAGGCCATGATCTTGATGCGGCTGGTGATCGCCGGCAGCATCTTGGCCGGGGGACGAAGCTTCTCGTGAAGCACGCCGTCCACGCGGTAGCGGACGCGCAGGGTGTTGTCGTCCGGCTCGACGTGGATGTCGGAGGCGCCCTCTCGTACGGCATGGTATATGAGGTAGTTCACCAGCTTGATGACTGGCGAGTCTGAGGCGGCGGCCTCCAGGTCGGTGATGTCCTCTAGTCTGTCCTCAACCAGCGACAACTCCCCGGCGTCGTTCTCATCGAAGATCTCGTCGATGACGAACACATTGGCCGAGGGAAGGTGGTTCTCCAGTGTGGCCTTGATCTCCTTGCTCGTGCCGCAGACGACGAGCACCTCGCACCCGGTCAGTCGCCCCACTTCTTCGATCAGAAACACGTTGGCCGGCTCGTTGATCGCCAGCGTCAGGCGCTTGCGCACCTTGAACAGCGGCAGGACCGTGTGCTTGTCCAGGAACTCGCGCGGCAGAACGTCCATCACCTTGGGGTCGGCTATGTGAGGCGAGACGTGCGCGAACGGAACGCCGTAGGCGGCTGCCAAGGCGCTCATGATTTGCTCTTCCGAGCATATTTCGAGCTTTTGCAGCACCTCGCCCAGCAGCAGCGAGTTCCCGTGCTGCTGCTGGTGATCCAGGGCCTGCTGCAACTGCTCCTGTGTGATCGCGCCCTGGCGGATCAGCAGTTGGCCCAGTTGGAGCTTCTGGCTGCTTTCGGTCGATATCATGGGCGCACCTCACAGCGCGGCGGGCGGCTAGAGCTCCGTCGCCTTGATTGCCTCCGGGATTTCCTCGAACAGATCAAAGGCCGGCTCCAGGCGAGTAACCTCCAGAATCTTGCGCACGTCCTGGCTGCACTTGGCCAGGCGGACCTGGCCCAGCCTCTCGGCGAGCTGGTCCTGTAGGTCCAACAGGTACTCCAGGCCGGCGCTGTCGATGAACGTGACGTCCTGGCAGTTCAGCACGAGGTCCACCACGTCCTTTCCGCCAAGCTGGTGCCCGACGGACTGCTTGAACGCCCCCAGTGCATCCTCCGTCAGCTCGCCCTTGAGGTTGAGGATCACGGCATGTCCGTAGCTTTCGGCGGTGATGTTCATCGGTTCAGCTCCGCAATGGACGGGATGGGGAACAGCTCGCTGGTCGGCCGGCGAAGCTCCTCCATCAGGCCGCTGACGTCCATCTCCAGGAACGTTCTGACCACTCTGGGGTCGAACTGGGCGCCGCTCAGGTTGCGTATCTCGCCGATCACTCCCTCCAGCGGCAAAGCCGTCCGGTACGTTCGGTCGGACGTCATGGCGTCGAAGGCGTCGGCCAGCCCGACGATCAGGCCCTCCTGGGGAACCTGCTCGCCGGCCAGGCCCTGCGGATACCCCTTGCCGTCGGGGCGCTCGTGATGCGTCAGGATTCCGCCGACAATCTCATCAAGCTGGCGAATGCCGCCGAGGATCTTGGCCCCGATGCTGGGGTGAGCCTTGACAAGCTCGTACTCTTCCTCGGTCAGCCGTCCGGGCTTGCACAGCACGCGTTCCGGCACCCCGATCTTGCCGATGTCATGCAGCAGGCCGGTGAGGTAGATCTGCTGGACCTTGTCCTGCTCGTATCCCAGCCGTTCGGCGATGAGCTTGGACAGGACCGCCACGCGACTGGAATGGCCGCTGGTGTAGGGATCCTTCGCGTCGATGCTGGCGGTCAGGGCGTGTAGAACGCCCATCAGCAGGTCCTGGAGCTCAAGGTACAGCCGGTTGTTCGAGAGGAACACCGAGGCCTGGTTGGCGATGGAGCTGATCAGCTTGAGGTCAACACTGTCGAAGTCGCCGTCGAGCTTGTTGAAGCCGATGATCATCCCCATCAGGCTCTTGTCCGTAAGCATCGGCGCAGCGATCAGGTTCTTCACGGCGTCGTTGATGCCCAGCTCGGACGGCGCGCGGAAGTCGTTGTCGACCATCGGGCGATTGTTGATGAACTTGTGCGCGACCTGCTCGGCGGCCAGCGCCTTGATCTGCGCCTCATCGAGCCCCAATGCCCCAGCCTCGACTACCACGTCCTCGTGCCCGGTAGAGGCATGGGCGAACACAACCGCCGCAGCCGCCGAGATACTCATCACCTCAAGCAGGTCTTTGCAGACATCCCGGAGGAACTCCTCTGGCGCCTGCGAGACCTTCATCGAGCCGCTGATTCGATATAGCAGGCTCAGTTCCTCGTACGTGTTGGCAAGGTTGGTCGACAGCGTCTCTGTCTCGCTGCGAGCGAGGTCGGCAGCCTCCTGAAGCTCGAGGATCCACTGGAAGGCATCGAGTAGATCCCTTGCCTGCGCGCGGCTGTGGCGGACATGGATGCGGGCCTGGTCCGAGACTTCCGACCAGCTCAGACCGAGCCGGACGCACAGCCTCTCCAGCGACCCGTCCTCGAGTGAATCGAGGGCCGGAAAACAGGCGGAGACGACCCCAAGGGCCCGCCGCCGCCGCACCACTGGGGCGACCATCACGCACCCGCCGCAGGGGCACTCTGCCAGGCTGGCGGCGCGCTGCGAGAGCGCCTGGCAGGCCGCCTCGCAGCCTACATCCAGGGCGGGCCCGCCGGCCTCATGCAGCATTCGGCAAAGCTCACTGCCGGGCTCGAGCGGCCCCAGGCGGCGGCCCCGGCTGTCCCAGGCGAGCAGGCTCAGGCCCAGGTTCTTCAGACGAACGTGAAGCCGAGAGACGATGCTCTCCATTACGCCCGCCGACTCGGAGGTTTTTGCCGAAGCGAGGGACATGGTCAACCAGTCGTTGCGCGGCTCTCCACGACGTTCAGCAGGTCCGTCACCTTTTCCAGCAGCTCACGAGGGGAAAACGGCTTGGCCAGCACGGCCGCGATCCCCGCCTCGATCATCTCGCCGGGCTCGATGTCAAAGCCCCGGGCGGTCAGCATGATGGCCGGGATGCCCTTAGTCTCCGGCCGGCCGCGAAGCTGCTTGCACAGCTCCAGGCCGGTCAGATAGGGCATCTGGTAGTCAGTGATAAGCAGGTCGGGCAGTTCGGCAGCACAGACCTCCACGGCTTCCTCCCCATCGACGGCCGTCAGCACCTCGTAACCGGCATTGCGAAGCTTCATCGACACCACATGAAGGATGTGGGCCTCGTCGTCAGCGACCAGGATCTTCTTACTCATCGTTCACCATCCTCTTGGTTTGGCATCACGCAATGCTCCGCTACTCGATGACCGGCAGCTCGAAGCTGAACGTGCTGCCTTGGCCCACTTCACTGGCGACTAATATCTTGCCGTCGTGCACGGTCTCGATGATGTGCTTGACCATGGTCAGGCCCAGGCCGGTGCCCTTGGCCAGTCTGGAATTGGTGCGCACGCGATAGAACTTGTCGAATACTCTCGGCAGATCCTCAGCGGGAATCCCCAGGCCGGTGTCCGACACGTCGCATACGGTCACCCGGCGACGGTCGTTGAAGGTTACGCTCACCGTCACCGTTCCGCCCTGGGGTGTGTACTTTATGGCGTTGGAGACGAGATTCATGACGGCCTGATAGACCATGTCGCGGTCGGCCTCCACCTGGTGGTAAACCGGGTCCAGGTTCTCGACCATCTCGATGCTCTTGGCCTTGGCCTGCACGACGGCTACGTCCAGCACCTGCTTGACCACCGCCGACAGGCTGATGGGATCCTTGGTAACCTTGACGACCCCGGACTCGATCCGCGAGATGTTCAGGATGTTCTCGATAAGCCTGTGAAGGCGATCCGTCTCCGAGGCAATGATCTCGTAGAACTCCCTGCTGGTCTGCTCATCCTGCGCTTCGCCGTCCAGGAGCATCTCGACGTAGGCCTTGATCGACGACAGCGGGGTCTTCAGCTCGTGAGAGACGTTGGACACGAAGTCCGTCTTCATTCGGGCGATTTCCTTCTCCCGGGTCACGTCGTGGAGAACGGCGACCACGCCCGAGACTTCGTCGCCGGAGGAGGCCACGCAACTCAGCGTGATGCTGAAGGTCCGCGGTGATCCCTTGCGGTCCATGCTGTGCTCGACGACCTTGCGCATCAGGTTCCGCCCGTGCGCGCGGGTCTCGCGAACCAGCCTCACCAGCGTGCTGTCGGGGATGATCCGATCAATGTTCCTGCGCAGGCTGGTGGCCAGGTCAAAGCCCAGAAGCTCTTCGGCGGCCTGGTTGGCGAGGATCAGCTCGTCGAAGCGGTTGGTGACGATCACGCCGTCGGAAATCGAGTAGATAATCGCCTCGGTGTGCTGCTTTTCAGCCGCCGCCACTCTGAACTGTATCTGGAGCTCGCGATTCTCCGACCGGAGCTGGTCGAGCTGCTTCTTGACGTGGGTGAGCAGCTCGTTGAGGGGCGTGGCGATCCGGACCAGTTCGTCTCTGCCGTCGGCCATCACCAGCCCGACCTGCCCGGAATTGATCATCGTGCCCAACTGGCCGGCTATGGTGCCGATGGTGCGGCCTATCCCCTTGCGGAAGGCGGTGAGAACGACAGCCGTGAGAACCGCCACTGCTCCGATCAGGATGTACTGGAGGTTGCTGGTCGGGATGGCCCGACCGTCGAGAGACATCGTCGCCGAGTAGAACGCGGCGGCGGCGCCCACGACGGCCAGGACCACGCTGGCCCACCCCAGTCGCTTTGCAGTGGTCAAGACTGCCTCCGATCAGGCGTCCTTTGAGAGTCCCTTCCCTTTTGTGGTTCCAGGACGTCTGTCACTCAGGCAGGGCGCGCTGGGCGTCCTCTGCGCCTCCCAGCAGCTCCCTCGCCAACGGATTGTCCGGTTCGAGTGTCAGCGCGGCCGCATAGCACCGGGCGGCCTTCGCGCTCTGGCCCGCCGCGTCGTAGGCCCTGCCCAGCAGGCACTGGAGCATGCCGCTGTCGGGGAACGTAGCGGCCGCGCCGGCCAGAAGCACCACGGCGCGCTCAAACTGTTTGTCGCACACCAGCGCGTAGCCCACCAGCATCAAGGCGTCGAGCGACCTGGAATCGAGCCTCAAGGCCTCTTGCCCCGCCAGGATCGCCCGCGGGGCGTCCCCGATCGCCAGGGCCGCCTTGGCAATGTTCACCCAGACGCCCGGGCTGGAGGGCCTCAGTTCCTTGGCGGCGTTGTAGGCTTCGCGGGCGTCTCGCGGCCTGTTTTGTGCCATGTAGCAGTCGCCCAGCATCGTGTGCACCCAGGCCGGGCATTCGTAGTTCGGGTCGGTCGTCACTCCGCGGAGCGTTTCCATGGCCTGGCTGTATTGCCGTGCGTGGAACTGGGCGCGCCCCAGGGCCTCGCGGTAGCAGTTGTTCTTCGGGTCCAGATCCAGGGCCTGCTGGTAGTCCTTCGCGCCCAGCTCGTAGTCATTGAGCATGACCGCCAACCGCCCGGCCAGCTCGAACATGCCCGGCTCGTCGGAGGCCAGCCCCAAGTAACCCTCCACGTAGATCTGCGCTTCCTGGACGCGGCCCATAGCCACCAGGACCTCCGCCGCAGCCATCACGGCGTGATGCCTGGATGAGTCCAGCGCGTGCGCCTTGCGGTAACTGGCCATCGCCTCGTCGAGGCGGCCGCACTTCTCCTGAGCCACGCCCAGCATGTACGCCGCCTCCGCGGACCGCGGCAGTTGGCTGAAGGTCTTCCTTAATTCATTAGCGGCCAGCGCGTAGTAGCCCTGTTCGATGTATATCTTGCCCAGCAGAAGCCGCGCGTCAGCACTGTCCGGCGACAGGGCCAGCGCCTCCAGCGCCTTACCCTGTGCCCGGTCCAACTGCCCGGCCCGGAAGTGCTCGACGGCTACACCGTACAGCATCTGCGCGCGGGTCTTCTGCCAGCGCAGAGACGCCTGCTCCTTGGTCTGCTTGACGGTCGACTGACACCCTCCCATCAGGAAGGCGGCGATCAAGGTTCCTGCGATCCATCTGTTCATGTCTCGTTCTCCATCGCTTTGCTCAAGCTGCCCAGCTTGCGCAGATTCGCACTCGACTCAAAAAGAGAGAGGCTCAGTCGCTATCCGTCTTTGGCGCCGAGGATCCAGGCTCGTCCGGCTTTGGCTTTGCGCTCTGGTTCTGCTCGGGATTGCCGTCCCGCAGCTCGGTGGTAGCCTCGCCGAACAGCGGGTCCTCGGGTCGCTCGGTGATGCCAAAGGTCCGGCGAACGTCATCGTCGAGCCGGCTGGCGTCGCGCGGCTTTGCCGGCGGGATCACGCGTTCCACCGGCTTGCCCAGTTCGTTCATGATCATGCGCCGGATGACGTACTTGACCGAGGACACTTGCGACTCGTCGGCCCAGAAGGCCTTCTCGGTCAGGCGCTCCTTCAGTCGGATGGCCTCTTCCATGCGAGGCGACAGCGACAGGGCCATGTCTATGTCCCACAGGGCACTGGCCGCTCGGCCGGCCCGCAGGTGCTTCTTAGCCTCGCGCATGTGAATCTGGGCGAGGCGGTCCCGTCCCCACCAGCGCAGGCCTTTGCGCTGCCCGAGACGGAAACGCTCCATGTCATTCTTGATCTGCTCGGAGACGGCCTCGTCGATCTCCTGCCTGATGATCCGCGGGGTGATGAGGATAATGACCTCTTCCCGCACTGTGGCGTCGTTGGTGCGGCGAAACAGCGGGCCGAGGTAGGGGATGTTGCCGAGCAGCGGGATCTGCGACCGCCCGTTGGTGGTGCGTTCGCGGAACAGCCCGCCGATCACGATCGTGTGCCCGTCGCGCACCAGCACGTTGGACGTGACCTCCGTAGTGGTCTCGGCGGGAAGCACGCTGGTGCCGACCTGCGCGACGCTGCCGGAGGAGTCCTCGGGGTGCACCTCCATGCGGATCAGGCCGTTCTTGCCGATGAACGGGCGAACAACCAGCCGCGTGCCCGTCTCCAGGAACTCCACGGTCTGGGTGGCCACCGTCTCGGTCACGGTCGTGGTGAGGTACCCGTCGCGGTTGCCGACCATGACCTCGCCTCGCTGCTTGTTGACGATGAGCAGCTTGGGATTGGCCAGCACCGTCACGTCTGTAACGCCCTCCAAGGCGCGAATGAAAAACGCCGTCGTGTTCGAGATGAACCCGATCGACAGCCCGCCAGGGTCCACGCCGCTGGCGAAGTTCGTCCCGAGGCCGGCCACCGGCGCGTCCTTCGGGAAGTCAACCGTCGGCAGCGTGCCCTTGGTGATAGCCTCAAGCCCGGCGCTGGTGCTGTTCAGCCGCTCGAAGTCAATGCCGGCCAGCGCGTGGAAGTCGATGCCCAACTGGTTGGTCTCGTTGAGGGTGGCCCGCAGGATAGTCGCCTCGATCAGCACCTGCTCGGGCTTGACGTCCACCTCGCGGAGTATGGACTCGATGTGCCGGAGGTTCTCCTCGTAGTCGCGGATGACCAGCGTGTCGTGGATGGCCAGGCTGTTGCCGCCGGTATCGCTGGCGCTGGTGGCGATGCCGACCGCCGCGGCGGGAGTGACAGCGATGGTGCCGTCGGACGACATCGCCGGGGTGATCAGGGCCTTGGCGTCGGCGGCCGTTATGTACACCAGGCGTAACGTCCGGACGGCAAACGTCTTCTCGGCCTTCAGCGCGGCGGCATACTGCTCCGTCGTCATCACGTAGATGAAGTTGTCCCTCTCCTGGAACACGAAGCCGCTGGACTTGAGCACGGCATCCAGGGCCTGCCTGAACGTGACACCGTAGAGGTCCGCGGTGACCGTTCCGGAGACTTCCTTGGTGGTAATGATGTTCCGCCGGCCCTGCGTGCTCAGCAGCCTCAGCGCAAGGCGCAGGTCCGTGCCCTGGAAGTTCACGTCGAAGGTTCCGG
>Ga0307379_10004955_pt1 | contig 18756 bp, 22 predicted proteins | sample UN2MG_FD_202237 | JGI IMG/M metagenome (GOLD analysis project Ga0307379, IMG submission 202237) | Soil microbial communities from Risofladan, Vaasa, Finland - UN-2 | ecosystem: Environmental > Terrestrial > Soil > Coastal area > Acid sulfate soil | place: Finland: Risofladan, Vaasa | collected... | reverse complement strand
CTGAACGAGCCCTCTGACAATGGCAAACTTTTCATAGTTAAATTCATCAGAAGAAAGCTTCTTCTCTTCTGGAAGAGTTTCTTTCTTGTCTTCGGGAGCAAACAAAGGATCAGTCTTTTTCTCTTCAGGTGGAGGTGTTTCAGCGACAACTCCCGAAACAGCTATGGGCTGCTCTGGAGAAGGAGGAGTCTCTGTTGACTTGGGAGTTTCAACTTGTGTTTTTGCATCACCAAGAAATTCGTCTAAGAAATCCATTCGTTCCTCGCTCTTCGTTTGCGGTGCTGAATTGCCTTCATTCGGTTTTTCAGCACGTTTGTATTCTACAAACTCTTTTGAAGTATCCCTTTCTTCAGTTTCTTTTTTTTCTTCAATAAATAAGCTAAAACCAGAACTGGATTGAGTTTGAGTAGGCTCAGAATTTTCTGGTTTTATTTCCGTATCATAATTGTCAAAAGAAATTTGAGGGTTAACACTTTTAATTGATGCAAGGAATTTCGAATGGTTTTCCTTGAAGCGTTTCTCCTCTTTCGACCAATCTGTTTGGAAGAAACGTCTAGGAGGTTCTTTAGGTTGGAGATCTGCGAATGACATGGTAATATCCTACAGGTTAAAACCTTCACCAAGAGTAACTTCTTCCTCTGCAAACATCGAAGGCCTGTTGTCTTTTAACTTGGCCTTTTTCTCTTTCTTTGCCCGTTCAACCATCTCTTCGTACTCTCTGTAAATGGTCTTACGAGTAGCGTCCTTCTTGTATTTCTGAGAAAGGCCAACAAGGAATCCATCGAAAGCACCTAAGCGAATAAGTGTTTCAACTACGTTGTTTTTACAGCCATCATGTGTCTTCATGCAGAAATCAAACATATTTGAATAAGGCTGATGCAAGGAAATGTCTCTTGCCGAATTATTTCCGATTCCTTTAATTCCAAAGAATCCTTGTCGAATGACTTTCGGAGCCTCAACTACATATTCTGGCTTAGAATAATTGACATCGGCAGGCAGTAACTTTATGCCCATATTACGACATTCTTTTTCAAATATTTCTATCTGCTCATAGTCGCCACCCTCACCTTCAACACTCATTTGAGCAGCCATGAATTCATCTGGGAAATAATGTTTAAGCCAAGCACATTGGTAAGCTGTGAAGGCATAACCACAAGCATGGGCTTTGTTAAAAGCATATTGGCTAAACTCTTCCATTTGCTCCCATAAATTCTGAATTGTTTCTCTACTACAAGTTTTTGCTTTTTCACAACCCTCTGCAAATTTAGTTTTCATTGCATCCAGAATTTCTTTCTTCTTTTTACCCATAGCTTTACGCACTTTGTCAGCTTCTGAACCTGTGAATTGTGCCAAAACTCTAGTCATACTCATAATTTGTTCTTGATAAACCATAATTCCATAGGTCTTATCAAGAATGGCTTCGGCTGCCGGGGACGGATATATAATTCGTTCCTTGCCATGTTTTCTGTTTACATAAGACTCAATATTTTTCAATGGACCCGGACGGAAAAGTGCGTTAGCTGCTATTATGTCTTCAAAACAATCTGGCTTTAAATCTTTTAACAACTTCCGCATTCCGTCACTTTCAAACTGGAAAATGGCAACCGTTTCACCATTGGAGAATATTTTTAGAACATTTGGGTCATTGTCTGGGATCGTATCAATTGTGAAGTCCCATTTCCAACGGCCAGCTTTTTTAATATTTTGATAGGCCTGTTCAATGACAGTGAGAATCTTGATGCTCAAGAAGTCAAATTTGACTCCACCAAGTTTTTCAATGTCATCCATATCATAGCAGGTAGCCAACTCATATTTCTTTGAGTTGTTTGTGTCCCCGTCCATTTTGCCACTATATTGCTGTGGGTAGCTATCAACAGTTAGAGTTTCTGTGATTAAAACACCAGCGGCATGGGTGCCACGACTTGCGATTAGCCCTTCTATTGACTCAGCAAAAGCGAATATTTCTGGGTACTTTCTTTTTGCTTCAGAAAGCTCTTTGCCACATTCAGGACAAGTGTAAGCGTAGATCCTATCTTTGTCCTTGTCCGCAACGTGTTTTAGAAGAGTTAATTTTTCACTTGGAGTTTTGCCGTTTTGGGCTCTAGGGAGCATTTTGCAGATATAATTAGCCATCCGAACAGTTTCGTCTACATCTTCTTCGTCTTTTTCTGATCTCTTGCTTTGTTTATTCTTGGCCATTTCTTTGTTCTGTTTCGCAATGGCCTTCTGCTGTTGAACCTTCTCCCATTGATTGCCCGGATCGAAAACTCTGAACGCCGTTCTGATCGCAGAGGCTACCTGATAATAGCCGAAATTCCCAATTCTCGCACAATGATCTATGCCGTATTTATTACAGACATACTCATAGACTTCTGCTGTGCGTTTACTATCAAAATCTATGTCGATATCAGGCATTTCGTTTCTATCTTCAGCTAAGAAACGTTCAAACAGTAGATCGTATTTAATAGGATCAATCCCGGTAACCTTCAAACAATAAAGCACTAAACTTCCGGCACCGCTGCCTCTACCAACACCAACTCGGATGCCGTGATCCCATGCCCAGTTAACATAATCAGAGACAATCAAGAAATACCGATCAAACATCATGCCTTTTTCACGTAAACTTCTAATTACAGAAAGCTCATGTTCTAAACGCTCAGCATAAATAGGATCTTTGTCTTTCCCGTAGAGTTTTAATCCATCTCTGGCTTGAGCTTCCAGATACTCCATGTCACTCTTATAGCCTTCAGGGATTTTTATTGAAGGTAACTGGACTTTGCCAAAGACCAATTTGCCGTTGCACTTATCGGCAATTTCTAAAGAGGTTTGAGTTATCAGGCTATTCTTTCCGCCAAACAAATCTGCCATTTCTTCTGGGGATTTGAGATAAAGTTGATTCTGAGTGTGCCGCATCCTATCTGTGTCTTTAATACACTTGCCCATTCTAGCTGTCTGCATGACTTCCTGAATAGTGCAATCTTCTTTTCTCAGATAATGGACATCGTTGGTCCCAACAATTTTAATACCCAAATCCTTGGATAGTTTAACAACACCTTCATAGCAGATAGCCTCGTCTTCAAGATCGTGGTATTGAATCTCTAGATAGAAATCATCTTTGAAAAGAACCTGAAATTTCTTGGCCCATGCTTTGGCTGCTTCGTAACCTTCTTTTTCGTAGGTAGACGGGATAATCCCAGAAACACAAGAAGATGTGCAAACAACACCTTCGCCATACTTCTCAAGTAATTCCCAGTCAATTCTTGGGCTGTAATAGAAGCCTTCTCGGTAGGAAAGCTCACACATACGGCCAATATTACGAACACCTTCATCTGTTTTAGCTAAGAGAATTTGATGGAAATTGTTTCGGCCACCTTCTTTGATCTTTCTGTCAGGGGTAAAGTATGCCTCAATGCCAAGGATTGGCTTAATGTCATTTTCTTTACAGGCTCTAGAAAGTTGTACCCAACTGCTCACCGTCCCGTGGTCCGTTACTGTCAGGGTTTTGTACCCTAGTTTCTTCGTGTACGCCACTAGGTTGCCCACTCCCACCGGAGCATCCATCGGACTGTGTTCCGTGTGAAGGTGATGATGAGCAAAGATCTGTTTTCGAGATGGTATGATTTCCATGGTTTTTCTCTTTAATCTTGGCTTTCATGTCCGCAAAATGAGGGCAATTTTGACACTGAGCGGGACGTGTCAGTGACTCCAAAATAGCCTGTTCCAAAACAACTTTTGCAGTTCTCCGGTAATATTTCGCGTAATTCTTTGCGAGGTCCAGAACGCCCCTGTCAACGATGACCCAATGACCGACTTCCTTGGGAGGTGCTTGGCCTAATTTGTCACTGGCCATTTTTTGCCTTCCCACTTCTAATCCTACAACCATATCCCTATGAAAATCACACGTAAAACAATTATGGTCTTTATGTAAAAAATAGAGTATCGATTCCTCTACCACAATAGATATTGAACTTGACGAAGTAAATAAACGTCCACTCTCCATTACTTTTTTAAGAAATGATACGATTACTGAATCAATTTTCAGCGTGGCCATTAAAGATCAATCCTTGTGGGAGGCATTAAGACAGACTTTCCAGAAATAGTAATTTTCCCTATCATCCAGAAAGTGTCTCCATTTATCTTCACCTGATTAAATTGTTTGACTTTCCTGCACATGGATTTGAATATATCCTCTCTTTGTTCTGGAAGCAAAGGAAATTCAGCTTTATTTATTCCACAAGGCAAAGATATGAAAGACACAGCGTAGCTATATTCTAATAAATCGATCCATTTAGGAGGAAGAGTTATTCCAACATCATTATCATAGACAAAAAACACTAAAGCATTTTTAGCATAAGCTTCACCAATAGCTTTTTCAAGATGTGCTTTATAAGCAAGAGGAACATCTTGATCCAGATTAAACACAAACAAACAACCATTGAAGTACAGATTCTGCCCATAGGCAGAATCCGGATAATCATTTGACATTTCCATGAGAATCACCTGTAGAGCTTGTGATATTGGATATAGTCCCAAATGCGTCCATACACATTTCTGGACTCATCCACCCCTCTCGCTATTCTCTCTTTTATACCGTTGCTGACGCATACGGCCTTGCTGAGATGGATGGAAATATCTTTTATGTCAGAAACCGGATTCTGATCAAAACGAATTCGATAGACAGTCTCTTTGTCCTCTTCCTGTCCAAAAGTCATAAGCCTAAAAGATTCACTTGGATACTTGTTTCTAGCCCATTGAAGCAAGCCCTGAGTGTCCAACCCCTTATCAAGGCCAACGGTACAACATGAAACATTTTTTGTTTTCGCCGCATAATAGGATTGACAAAAAAGCATTGCCATATTTTTAACATGTGTCTTGTCGGTTAGAGTTGATAGAGGACACATCCACGTCTTTACTTCGGCTCTTTTGAAAACAGCGTCACAAGCATTTGATAAATCATGTGTAGGGGGGTCAAAGTTTCCAGCGATAACTACTATCATACTTTTATGTCTTCCAAAAATTCGTACAACGCCCTAAGGTCATCTGTCCATGTTAAGTTCTGGAGGGGATAACAACTACCAAAATGTCCTTTGAGAGAGATATATGCCTTTTCAATATTTGCGACTTCATTTAGGCTTTCTTCTTTGATATAAATCTCAGCACCACATGATAGAGCAATGTTAATTGAAGAAATTGCGTCGTCCGTACAGAACTTTACTTTCTTACCTTCTTTGGTGTTTATCAACACATGGGAATAAAACTGTTCGCATGTTCTATAGATAATTGCCTTATCAACTGTAGCTTCAGCCATGTTTAAAACATAGTTTGAAAAACCGAGAAGATTGAATTGACCTAATTTGTTTTTGAGAATAAAACATATTTCAGCCTGAGCCCCCGAACAGGGGACAAAAAAGTGTTTTTTAAGTGATTGAAGGATTATAAGGCCAGTACCATCTGACGGTTTGGGACCAACAATATCTACAACGTCTACTTTTTCGTTTTTTTTCATGGTCTCAATCTGGTTGGAATATTTGCCTTACTAATGTCTATGAACGAATCGGGAAGACCGACTTCCTTTTCAATGAGAGTCAACCGCTGATCCAGTTCATTAACAACTTCCAGAATATCATAAAGCACTTTTAAAGCTTCAGCATTGGCTCCCTGCTTTTCTTTCTCCTCTAGAGCTTTAACAATTGCTTCAAGTTTGGGTCTTACAGTCTTAGGCATTTTTTTCTCCCTCTTCATGTTCTATTATAACGACAGGACTTCCAATTTTTCTTCTGGCTTCATTAATTTCCCACGGATAAACAGTAGAAGTGCCTCTCTTTTTGATGGAAACTGATGCAGCGACATTACCTAATAGCATTAATTCGGAATAAGTAAGGTCCATAAGCATCCCAGCCGTCACAGATGCTGTTACTGTATCCCCTGCTCCAGTTACATCGATTACTTCACTTTCGTTTGAGTTGACGACAGGAAATATAGATTGTCCCAGTTCGGGATCGTACAATAGAATCCCTTCAGGTCCCATAGTCAAAGCAACTGCCTGTTTTGTAACCCTCTTGTCTTTCGTAGACTTCCAAAGGAATTTCGCAACATCGGCTTCAGTAAATTCGTGCATCCCTGTAATGTCTTTAGCGTCATTGTGATTGTAAATTGATAATGTGCCACCACTATATTTGTTATACTCTCTGGATTTTGAATTGACAATAATAGGCTTGTTCTTTTCAATACAAGCACTGATAATTCGTGTCACAATTCTATGTGACAAAACACCTTGAGCATAGTCAGAAAAAACAACTATATCAAATTCAGAAAGCCTACCAATAATTTCGTTTATTAGAATATCCGATTCTGATTCCTCTAACTCCTCAATATCTTGAGTGTCAATTCTAACCAATGCCTGTCTACGGGTCACTAGCCGTTCTTTTACTGTGGTTCTCACTTTCTTAACCGCGAACGTCTTGAAGCGTAGATTCTGCATGAAGGTGATATATTTGGCATCATCCTCATTGTTTCCTAATGCGGTGAACAGTTCAACAGAAAGACCCAATTCTGCCAAATTATTGGCTACATTGGCTGCTCCTCCGGCCCTGATTTCTTCTTCGACGGGAGAAAACACAATTACAGGGACTTCAGGAGACAGTTTCTTCTCCTTCAGAACCCGATAGTAGTCAATAATAAGATCGCCTACAACTGCAACCTTCTTGCTCTTCAATAGGTTAAAGTCATACTCACATTCGAAGGTCGATTTCTTTTCCATATTCTTCAGTATTTTCCTTTGACATCCCACTGTTAGTTCTCTTATACACGAGATCTTTACCAAACCGGTCATAACTGTGCAAAACTACGGTGTTTTTCCATACTTCTTGGATGTACCGCAGGGTTTCCGTTGTATATTGTTCATCCAAAGGCATATTTTCAGCCTTGTCATGTGTCAAATGGAGTTCGCCATTGTCAACTTTTGAAATCACAATTTTGGGGGCACCATAATTATGGAACCTCTGTGTCATAGTTTTTCGGATTTCTTCCGCATCACGTTCTTTCAGAATGATATCGTCATCTTCCTGAACAGAGGTCGTTCCAGCATACCCGTAAGTGAATAACTTCATGTCTTTTATCAACTCAAGTGTCAGGTAGTTTGAAATGAAACTGACATCATCATCTTCTTCCATTACTTGGAAGATTTTCTGCATACCAGTCAATTTGGACATGACGATTTTGTCTTTTTCGTCACGTCGCTCAGTTTCTGAAGACCGAACAAACTCCGGATCTTTCTGGCCTTCTTCGTAAAACTTATCCCAACGTTCGCGGATATCCGTGAAGATCCTGAAGCCGACGTAGTATGGATTGAAACTACCCGGAGAACCGGCAGAAACAACCCCAGCATGAGCCTTGGAAAAATCCAAATGTTCTTCTGGCGTCAAATCTTGGTAACGCAACATTAATTCAGCATGCCAGAAGGAAGCCCATCCTTCATTCATAACTTTTGTCAAAGCTTGAGGATAGAAGTAGAAGCTTTCAGACCGGATAATGCTAAAAACTTCCTTTTGCCAAGGTAACATCTTGGCATAATTAATTAAGAACCAAAGAATATCGCTCTCGGGGTGTGGCGGGAATTCGACGTTAATAAGTTCTTCAATTACTTGAGGCTTATCACTTTCACCGAAAAGATCAGCGTAAGGAAGAGGGTGTTTTTCGCGGCTTCGGACTTCAGCTTCCGGGTAAAGATTTCTTTCTTCTCCCAAATGCCAATCGATGTGACGGTCCAGAGCAAAAGCAATGTCCATCCAGTTTTCAACCTGCTCTATACCGTATTTGTTTTTGTAATCCTCGATGACCTTGGCGTTCATCTCAGCCTGATTGACCATATTTCGGTTAGTCTTGCTGAAACAAGCATTCTTTTTGAAAAAACTGCTATGGCCAATGCAGTGTGCAGCCACCAGAAGGTTAATGACATCTGGATTTGTGTCATCTAAAAAGGCGTAACTCGGGTTATTGTTAAGGATTAGCTCATAGATTTTCCCGTAGCCCATCTCGCCATAGGTCTTCTGATGCAAGAAGCTTTTACCAAAAGACCAGTGACTCATTCTTGTAGGCAGACCATAGCTTGCAATATCCCAGATAATATCTCTGGGAACTTCCTCAAAGACAACAGGGAAAAAGTCGAGACCTTCTTTTCTCGCCAATTCCTCTATTTCTTCAATTCTCCGAATGAAACGGTCTTTCATTGGTGCCTCACTTTTCTTGGGGTTTTGGAGATCGAGGGTAGTATTTCCCAATACCATCACCCTTGAGGTCGTTCTTCAGGAATTTCTCCAGAGCACCGTAAACGTCTGTCTTGTTATGAAGAACTTGAGTCATCATTCTGGGGTGAACAATCCCCTCCAACTTTTTCAGTAAACTGCTTTCAGAATGCCAAGATGGATTTTCGTAGGCTACCTGACCATACGCAAACATGTTGGCTGAGAGTAGTAACTCTTTCACGATCTTAACACATTTATCGTCATCTTCTGACCAGTTGTCACCGTCACTGAAATGGAAGCAGTAAATATTCCAAATGTCAGTTGGGCGACTTCGCTTAATGTCTTCCAAGCAAAGTTCGTAAGCAGCACTGCATCGAGTACCGCCATCATTGCTAATAGCGAAGAAATCCTTTTCGTTAACTACCTTGGCCTCATAGTCATGGGCTATGAAAACAACTTCAACATTTTCATAACGTTTCTCAAGGAACCGGCAAATCCACCAGAAAACAGCCTTGGAAAGATACCTCTTATGATCGTCCATGCTTCCTGACCGGTCCATCATCAGGTACACAACAGCATTACTATGACGCTCAATCTTTTCTTCCCAAGTCCTAAACCTTAAATCTTCTTCTTTGAGATCTCCAAAAGAAGCCTTTTGGTGCTCGATGATGTTTCTCTTAATATTTTCAATGACTGTTCGGCGTTTTATCCAGTTGGCCATCGCTCCTTTTTTGCGAATATCCAGATATTCCACATGTTTGGTAATAATCTGTTTCTTCTGCTTTTGCTCCAACCATGGAAGACCTAGATCTTCCAACATCATATCAGTCAATTCATCTAGTGAAATTTCTGCATCGTAAATGTCTTGCCCACGTTCTTTCCCTGCTTTATCTTTCCCAGTGCCCTTCTCGCGTCCGGGCCGAAGAACGTCCCCCTTTTTGCCTTCTCCATGACCCACTCCGTCTTGCGGATAGCCATGTTTAAAATGATAAGAATCTAAATAGCGAACGGGAACCCTTGTGGTTCTTTTGCCGTCTGTACTTATTATTGCTTCTTCGGCAATGATGTGGTGTAAATTCTTCTTAATTGCATCCCGAATTTTCTTTTGATGCCTTGTAGAATCTCTTTGACCACGCTGACGTAAATCCCAAGGAATTTTATTAGTTATGACGGACATGATGAACTCCCTTAAACAACGGAGAACGTAACTGTTCCTCCACCAACCTTAGCTTCGATTGGCTCCCCATCAACATCAACCAAAACATTCTTTTTCAGGCAATGAATCCAAGGAGCTTCACACTCTGGACATTCAGTTGCCTTCCCGTCCGAAGAAAGAGGAACATGTTTGAAGACTGTGTAGCATTCAGGACAAAAATACCTGAATTTCAGCTTCAATATCATGTCCCTCTTCATCTATTTACCCCTACTTCTCACGAGCCATCATGCTCGAAACGTACTTCAGAAGTTCGTTCGCGGATTCAGCAATATAATTATGTTCCTTCACAAGGTTATCCACAACCTGATTAATCCGTTTAAGCTGTTCGGGGTCCTGATTGGTTCTGGACGTGATTGTCAGTTTGATCGTATCACGCCGTTCCTCAAACAACTGCTTCTCAATGGCTTCCCGCAGACGAGAATGTTCCTGATAATTAAATTCTCCACCCCGTCTGGTAGCCGCAGCAACCTTTCTCATGACTTCATTGCGGAAGCTGTCCTTCTGGCCTTCCGTAATGCCAATCTTGGATTCAATGGCTCTCATCAACTTCTCGTCAGGCTCAACTTCCTCATGCGACGTTTTGTCAACTATCTTGGTCTTGTCGAGGTAAGCTTCAACCTGATCAATATAGTTAGCCATTAACGTCTTGGCTTCGTCTTTGAAACTCACGAAGAAAGCCTTCTGGACTTCAGTACGAGCAAGCTGGTCAAATTCCGTCTTGACCAAGCCAAGTAATTCTTCGAACCTTGACCGTTCTTCTGGTTTGAATTTCGAAGAGGTAGCCAACCCATCCTTCAATGACCGGAGAACATCAATCGGAGTAATGAAAGCCACAACGCCTTCCTCACGACCACGAATGGCCGTAGTAATTAACCGATTGATGATGTATCTGGGAGAAACGCCGTCCATACCTTCGTAAGCATTTTCCCTCATAATTCTCATGAGGTCACGTTCGGAGAATCCTTCCACATCCTCTCCGTTGTAAAGCTTCATCTTCTTGACCTTGGTCAAGTTTTCGTCCTTGGCGTCTACCAAACGACTGAGAACGGAGAACATTGCGGCTACCCGCAAGGTATGAGGAGCAACGTGAACGCCTTCCGCACCGTTCTTCATCAACTTTTCGTAAATCTTAATTTCCTCATTAACTCTGAGATTGTAAGGGACGCGACAAACGATCATTCTGTCAATCAGAGCTTCGTTCTTGGGGTTGGCACAAAATTCCTTGTATTCCGATTCGTTTGTGTGACTAATGATCGCAATGTCACAGGAAATGAGCGGGAATCTTGGGGTTTTAATGTTCTTTTCCTGCGTAGCCGTCAGCAGGACGTAGAGGAAGCGGGGGTCAGCCTTTAAGATTTCAATGAATTCCATCAAACCACGATTAGAAACATTGAGTTCACCATCAAATCGGTAGGCTCTCGGATCGGACTCCGTTCCGTACACACCGATTTTGGATAAGTCAACAGAACCTATTAATTCAGCTATGTCCTGAGACTTCGGATCACTCGGAACGAATGTACCAATCCCACAACGAGCCTGTTCACTGAAATAAATTCGGCGGCACATTATCTGTGTGAAATCACCCTTTAATTCTCTCAACTTTAAAGCAATGACCGGATTCGGGTCACCTTCGATCTTGATTTTTAATTCATCCTCAAACTTTTTACGCATATTCTTCGGAATCAGACAGAGTGGTTCGCTGTTCATGGGGCAACCATCAATGGCATAGACAGCCCCTGCCTCTGCACGAGTCCATTCTTCAATGTCTCGCTTGATCATTGCAAGAAGATTGGATTTGCCAGAAGAGGGAGGGCCGTACAACATCAAGAACCTGCGTCCCACATCAGATCCTCGTGCGGCACCCTTGAAATATTCCATGATTTCTCGGGTGGCATTTTCGATGCCGAACAATTCCCGTTCGAAATACTTGTAAGTCTCCTGCCCTTCCTCTCCAATCTCAACGCCGTAGCTTCGGATCATTTCGTAGATTCGACGGTGAGCCGGAGCAGCAATGGAAGGGTTCTTCTTGACTTTTTGCAAGTACTCCGAAAAAGTAATAATCTCAGGTGCTTCAGGAGTTCTTTTACTGAGGAATTCATCCATCTGTTCTTGCATGCTCATCATCGTCTCCTTAAGGTTGTCAGATGTAGGCCCATCGGCCTTTTTTATCTTCGTCAACAATTTCACTGTTACTTAAAACTTCAATCCCCTCTACGTCTTTCAGGTCAACCGTAAGCTTTAGCTTCTGTTCTTGGGAGAATATAACAACTTTGTCGGTAATGTCCAGAACATAAGTTGAACTAAATTTTGGGTAGCCCTTGACCTTAAAAATCGAAGGAACTCTCATGTCTTTGATCTTTTTTAAGATAGTTCGAATTTCTTCCAAATCGAATACCTGTTCGAAATGGCGGGTAACCTTATTCATTTCGACTCTTTTGAATTCCATTTTAATTCCTATTGCCGAAATCTTACGCAACAGGTTCTTTATCAAGGATTGCACTGATGACTTCTAGCGATGCTTCTGACAAATCAGGTATCTTTATTTTGACAGTAACCAAAAGTCTGCCACCAAGGATACCTTTATTAGCTAATGAAAGAACCGCCCCATGCTGGATTGCCTTCGGGATCTTTAATTCGATCCTCTTTTCTGTGATATCTTCTATCATAGCCTCGCCGCCTGTCAAGGCTACTTTTAAAGGAATTGTCACACTGGTCAAAAGATCATTGCCATTCCGCTCGAAGTTCTTATCTGGCTTAACGTTAACATAAACATAGAGATCACCGGGGAGATCTGGGCTTTCGGCTCCTTTGCCAACTATCCGCAACCCGTCCCTATTGGCAATTCCTGCCGGGAAGTTAACTTCTATCGATTCTTTCTTGGGGACCAATCTCGCTCCGCTGCATTTGGGACAAATACTGTCACGATTACACCCTAACCCCATACAATCTGGACAGGTTTGCTGACTCTGTATTTTCATAAGACCCAGATGACGTTCGCTTACAGTGAACCCTTGGCCTTTGCACCTAGAACAAGGAGTAGCGTTCTCCTTCAAACCCACTCCCTTGCATGAGTCGCAAATAACAGGTCTTTCTAAATGTATAATTTTAGAAACACCAAGGACAACTTCTCTTAGTGTTAAGTCAACAGCTATCCGAATGTCCTGACCCTTCATTCTTCTCTGATTAACATTGTGAAAAAAACCGGAGAGATCTATATCCTGATAATCTTCTTGACCATATGTCCGCATATGGTCATATCTTGCCTTCTTTTCTTCATCACCTAAAATATTATAAGCTTCAGATACTTCTTTGAATTTTTCTTCAGACTCTTTTTTGTTGTCTGGATTTCTATCTGGATGCCATTTTTTCGCCAATTCACGGAAAGCCTTCTTAATGGCTTCCTGATCGGCGTTTTCTTCTACACCAAGGATCTCGTAGTAGTTTTTCATTTCTTCTTCTTCCGAGGAGACTTATCTATTTGCAAATCCGTGTTCCATGACCCAATATCGCCATGTTTACTCGGATCAACTTTTAGAAGCTGGCCATCCCGTTCACCACCTTTTATCCTCATATTCTTATACCGTTTGATGTCGCTGTATGTCCAAGCCGGTCTATTGGCATAAATAATAGCCGGTGCGGAATCAGAAGAAAAGTGTCTTTCAAGGCCATTCTTGAAACAATACGGGCAAGTTTCTGGATGAGGATCTCGAATCGACTTTTCTACAGTTAGCACTTTGGAACATTTGGAACACTTGTAGTCGTAAAACATTATTTAACCTTTATTTTAATGTCTTGTTTTTTCCCACAACGGGGACACAAATCAACCTTTAGACTATTATATGACAACTTCGCTCCTTCCCTCTTCAAAATTAGCTCTTTGCAAGAAAGGCATCTTGTTTCATTGGTCATTTCTGCAAAATCAATATAGACATAATGATACTGTTCAAGAAGGTAATTTTGTAAAATTTCAAGCACTTTCATTGAAGTAGGAGCAAATTTCTTCATTTTAAAATCAGGGATAAACCTTAACAAATGAAGAGGAAATATCCCTACATCATAAAGAAGATTCGCTGCTTCTCTGGCGTTGTCTTCGTAGTTTGTGATTACAGGAATAGAAATTTCAGTATGTGTCAAAAGAGAAGCTGTCCCAATGTTAAGGAGAACGATATCCATCCACGAAGGATCAACATGACAAATCTCTCTATAAACCTGATAATCTCCCTTTAAATCAATATTCACACAATCAGTCAATCTACAAACCTCAGCAAAAATATGTTGATCAACTAGTCCCGCTGTTTTAAGGACCGTGATTAAATCAGATCTCCTAGCTAAATCAAAAACATCCATAACATATTCATAATTTATTAAAGGCTCGTTATAGGTAAATGCAATCCCCTCAGCTTTCTTTCCGACAGCCAAGGAAACTAAATCTTTTGGAGCCATCGTTTCCCCGTGAGTTTTTGCAACTTGGCTTATAGAGAAATTCTGACAAAAACCACAGAATAAATTACATCCTACACCACCAACCGAAAGAATATTGGCTCCGGGATGAAAATGATAAATCCCCTTTTGCTCAATCGGTCCAAGAATAGCCGTCGAAATAAAATTAGGATTGGCTACCTGCACATTACCATTATTATTTATTCTGGCCTTACACCTACCAAGTTTTCCTTCTTCAAGGACACATTTCCATGGACAAACAGTACAGATAGATTGCATGGGTGCCCCTAGTACGGGAAACATCTTCTGGATTCCAGATTATTTTTGTCAAAATCATTCTTCATCGCCCACAACCAGAAGCCAGCCTGAGTCAAAAGCATTATCGCTACCAGAATGATATAATAATAATACGGAATCTCAATGGTGATGTAGTCGAATTTTGACCAGTCCTTGATCTGGTAGTTCGCTATGATTTCTTTTTCTATAAGTCGAATTGTTTTGTTACTGACTTTATGTTCCAAAATGATACTCTCAAGGTTCCTTCTTACTTCGAATTTCTCGCTCCAACCAAAAACATAACACCATGCAGGATTATCTTCCGGCCCTCCATAGGTAATCACTATATCATTCTTTTTCCCGCCTACCCACTTCGCCTCTTGCCAATGTCCCATTTTTGAGTCCTGATCTCCAAAACCAATAATGATGACGTTAGCCTTCTTTTTGGGGCCAACCCAAGAATTCATCTTATCCCATTCTAAAATATCAATTTTTGAAGCAGCGGTCCCCAGAACCCTGCCTGATTTCATCCATTTATTGGTGGGATAATCGTAAACCTTAATCTTCTCAGGAACCTTTTGGAAAGAAAAAAGACTCGGGGCGGCTTTGATTCTGTTTTCCCACGAATGGCTAGCTGTGGTTGGATAGAGAATTTCGGGGACGTTTTTGGTTGCTATATAAATATTTTTATCGCCTGAATGGAACCCACTCCTATCCAATTCTAAAGGTTTCGTTCCACCAAAAGAACTGCTCAAAACTTTAAAAAGATCCTTACTAATACTTACTTCTCCATTAACAGTACAATAAGCTCCCCAGTTTTCGGGATGTGTAACATAATAAGTTTCGGTCCTTGTCATTGTAGTTTTTCCAACTTTATAGGTAACTATTCTTGTGCATCTTTGAACCCATTCTGGGTAATAAATTGCTTTGGTCACATGCCCTGACCATGTTTCCGTGTCACTGGTCATGTTGCTTAGAGCTATAAAATGGAAAATACCCGTGATTACAAATCCCACAAGAGAACCAATAATCCACTCTGCCAAGTGAACTTCCTTCTGTTTCATGAACAGAAGGAAGCCAATAGCCACTGGGATACAAGCAATTAGGTAGCAAAAAAGCATACTTACTTCCTTAGGTTAACGTCATCATCCTTGCCAGTTTTGAAGACATTCTCTGTGCGGGTAGACGTGACAATTGTTACGTCAATCGGTTGTTTGCCAAGGATAGAAAGTACCATGCTGCCGGGGAAAACCGTAAGCAAATTATTATGCTCCCGACTAAGATCCAGTAATTCTTTTTGTCGGAAAGCAAAACCGTCTCTAGAACTGGTAATTACATTCATCAATTTAGTAAAAGTAGACTGGTCAACGTTGGGAACACTTTCCTGCACCCACTTCATCAAAAGGTTCTTATTCTCTTCGGTCCCAGTCCTAGCCTTGGCATGGGAAACAATGATATCTTTCAAAGCTTCCTTTTGCATGTCGGTAACCTGTGCCACCTGATCGATTTTCTTCCACATAGAATCGAATTCAGATGTGTTGTCTTTTTGTTTGGCAACAATAGCGTTCCTCATTCTTGCTTCGCCGTTATAAACACCGACAGTCCAGAAGAACATAATGACGAGGAACAGCCCCGCCAGAATGGCTCCTGCAATACCAATCAGACAACCAGTCTTTTCGTACCACTTCTTCTCCGTCTCCATCTCAATCTCTCCTTAAAATGAAATCCTACGACGGGGCTAATGAGTCTTTGTCTCTCATGAAGTTATCACAAGTTTTTTGAAAAGTCAAATGATATCCCAGACGGACGGTGCCGGTGCCTCTTCCTTCGTCCCGATCTCTAGTTCACCCCATTTGCCATTATAAAAGTTTTCAGCCATGACCAAAGCTCTTTTTTCTATTTCTTCTTTTGAAATAGGGGTCCCCTGTCCGGTACTCTCCTGATATTGGACGTACAAACAGTATGGTTTTAGATATTTAGAAATAACAAACTCTTTGGGATATTTGGGCTTTATAAAACCAAGAGAATGGAAAAACGCAAAATTTTCTTCGACTTCTTGGCTTCCCATTCTACCCAAAAGATGACTCGCCCTATGACAAAGTTCATGAACTAAAATAATTTCCCAATTAATTCCAGTCCCATCTTTTAGAAAAATAGCTCCTATTGATGGGGCATATAATCCACCAGCCTCTGTAGGTAAATCGATAGTTGAACTCCAAAAATAACCATTTCTAATAAAGTATATATTCGTTTCCGCAATACCCTTTTGGGTCTGGGGAAACAAATTTTCCATATATTTAAAACAAGGATCTGTTTCTGGGCCTCTGTGGACAATCCAAGTTTGAGGATGAGCAATTACTTCTAACTCAATGGCTGACCATTTAGCGGTATTGTCTCTTTGCTGGTAATAAAGTTGTCTATTTTTCTCTGTTTGCCAAGGAGACGGACCTGAGTAAATCATTTTCTGCTCCTCAAAAAGAAAAGGGCAGCTTTTCGCCGCCCCTTCCCTTTTAGGCTATCAGAAGGCTGGTTTTCGTGTAGGCTTCTGGCAGGAACTTAAACCAAGAAGGCCTGAGTAATGGCACGGAAACCTTAAAGACCGGTGACCACGCTGGCCTGTAAGGAACTCTCCACTTGCTTTCGTCATGTGGATATCTTTCCTTCATTTCCGGTCTAACTCTCAGTGCCATACCTGCCTCTTCTGGTGTCCTACCAGCTTTAGCCGCATTGCACTTTAGACAGGCCATCACACAGTTGGTCCATGACGACGTTCCACCCTTTGTTTTAGGCAGAACATGGTCCACTGTCAACTGTTCTTTTGTCCCACAATATTGACAAATGTGAAGGTCACGCTTCAGCAAATTCCGTCTGCTGAATTGCATGACCCTTCTTTTGGGCTGAACATCACTCGACATGACCAATACTTCGGGCACCCGAAGATTGACATGGGATGTTCTGATAGCTCTCTCTTTTAAATCATCCGGCTCTGGCAAAGAAAGCCATCCAACCACATCGTGTAGAACGTAGGTTTCTACATCCAAAAACCGCCCTGTTCCGGTGAACAGCTTCGAAAAAGCTGAAGCAACGGTACAAGTGTCAATGGGCTTCCACGACTTGTTCAAAACAAGTACTGGCTCCGACAGTACATTCGACATATACAACTCCTTCTGACTGACAATCCATTCAGTCTCTATGGGAGGGGGCTCCTAGTTCCCTCTTCTGTGTTAGTGCCAAAGCTTTCTTACAAGATTTCTCGTAAAGATCGCTCGGGCTGTCTGAAGAACCTAGCTTCAAAATCTCTTCCAAAACAGCTAGCCTAGACTGTTTTGTGATTTTTCCACATACGTTCCTCAACTTAAATGTTTCTTCAACTCTTTTCTGTGCTTGCGTTTCAGTGTCGGTGAATACCATGTGGGCATAGTATTCAACTTTGCCATCTGGAAATCGACACTTCTTGACGAATGCCCAATACATCCTTCCATCCTAAAAAAAAGGGGCCGTACTACGGCCCCTTTGAATCAGAGGAGGTGACTAAAGTCATCCTCACGTCTTCTTTTTACTGGAGGAAGCCGCATTTGTCAAGTTCTGTTTTAGAACTTTCAATCCTTCTTCCAGTTCGGCTGGTTCACTCCCATCATAGACAAATGATGTGTGCCCAACCCAGATAGCGTTGCCCTGAAGAAGTCGCCCAATATCTTTTCCAGATAAACAGGCCCTCTTCATCTCATACAGTGAAGCCTTACCCATTAAAGTAAGCTCCTAGTTAATGCGGATTACAAAGCCGGGAGGGATTTCACGTTTCGAGACCAGTTCTCGTCCCTTCTCCTCGCCAAAAGTCGCATCCGCGTTGACGACTCTTGTCACTTTATTCGTTTGTACTTCTAAGCCAATGGGATCATACCAGAAGTCAATGTTTGCCCAGCGGTCTTCCCAATATTTTGGGTCTTCACTCTTGTCATAATATCGAAGAACATCGGCCCTCAATGCATCCCAATATTCCTTATCCCCATTCACCATTTCTTGAATGTTGCCATCAACTGCCCTAAAAGAATTCAATGTGTCTTCTGGAACATCGTCTTCAGTTTTCGCATTATTTTCAACATATTCACAAAAACTTTCCCATTGAGCAGCGTACTTTTTCATTTCTGGATATTTGTCGTCATCTGCACGGGGCCAAACCTCTAATGCAGTTCGACTGTAATCAATCATATTCATTTTGTTGTCATGAATACATTGCTTTATTTCACTTGCGATTGCTTCGCAATTGACTTCTGGCCCATTAAGATACTTGAATTCCATTCTGATTCTCCTTAAAAATGAGAGCCTCAACATCGATCAGATCGGTTTTAGGCTCATATTGTTCGATAATTATGGTACTGTGTGACGTGGCTAACACTTGCATGTTTTTAAAAATGTCTTTAATCACCTCAAACATGATTAAATGTCTTTTCGAATAAACATGCATTTCCAAATTGTCCACTAAAACAATTTGAGGAAGACGATTTTGAGGCAGGTTAACAATCTGGGATAAACTCTTAGCTACCTTCTTTTCCCCCGCACTCGCTCTTGGTTGCTGTATTC
>Ga0307379_10004952_pt1 | contig 18760 bp, 40 predicted proteins | sample UN2MG_FD_202237 | JGI IMG/M metagenome (GOLD analysis project Ga0307379, IMG submission 202237) | Soil microbial communities from Risofladan, Vaasa, Finland - UN-2 | ecosystem: Environmental > Terrestrial > Soil > Coastal area > Acid sulfate soil | place: Finland: Risofladan, Vaasa | collected... | reverse complement strand
CTGATAGCGCCTCCGGGCGGAGTAACGATAACCGATACGACATATTACAGTTGGGGCGCGGATGTCACGATAACGAACGCGAACGCTGTTGACGAGACGGTCGAACTGAACGTCAACGCCAAGGTGCTGCGAGTTACCGGAGCGCGTACAGCAGAGGTAAGGGACGAGACTTCTATAATCGAGTTTGGCGAGCAAGTATTTACGTTCCCTGAAAATCCATTGATACAGGATTATCAGGTTGCGCTCAAGATAGCCAATCAGGTTTTGTCATCCTATTCAAATGCACGGCGCGATCTGTCTCAGGAATGGCGTGGCGATCCGGCGCTTGAGCTTTCGGACAGGATTACGACCGACGCGAGTCGAACCGATACGGATTTCTATTGGCTGATACGGCAGACGCTAACCTGGGACGGGACATTGAAAGCAACGCACGATGGCGCTATAGTACCGCCTGAATATATTTTGATGACAGAAGACGGGTACTTGATGGAAACCGAAGACGATTACCTGATTGAAACGGAGTAAGCCATGGCACAACCGACCCAAAAGATAAGCGCACAACCGGTAGCCACATCGTCAGCTTCAGCTGACTCTATCCCGATGATACAGAGCGGAGTCAACAAGCGCATACATCCGGGCGAAGGCGGCGGACTCGATGCCGGACTGCATGGCGGACAGACCAGACGCCAGCAAGTACCGGCAGGGTCGGTTATGGAATTCGCCGGTATATCCGAACCGTCCGGCTGGTTTCTTTGCGTCGGGACTGCCAAGGCAAGGGCGACGTATTCTGATTTATACGCCGCGCTCACGGCTGACAAAGGCACGTTTACCGTAACGATGGCGACACCGGCAGTGTTCACGCTGAACGCGCACGGACTGGCAACCGGCGATTGCGTCGAGCTTACCACGACGGGGGCGCTGTATACCGGACTTGCGGCCAATACAAATTATTTTGTAATCTGGATCGACGCCAATACATTCAATCTGGCTACGACACTTGCGAACGCGCTGGCCGGAACCATGATCGCAACGAGCGGATCACAGAGCGGCGTACATTCCTTGCGATACTGTCCATGGGGAATATCAGGCGCTGACAATTTCCTCTTGCCCGACAGGCGCGAGGCTTCGGGGTACGGTATCGGGACTCGCGCGGCAGAAGTCACGGCGCATGACAGTCCGGTGCTGGGACAATTCAAGGACGATCAGGTGCAGGGCCATTGGCACCGTGCTTATGTGTCTCCAGAAACAACTGCTGACGGCACATTCCCAGGTGATAGCGAAGCCGCATTATCAATCAGATATGCCGATACAACAGTCCAAATGCTAGTCACCGATGGCACCAACGGAACTCCTCGCACTGGCACCGTGACCCGTGGCAAAATCATCGGCGTCAATTACATCATAAAGTATTAAGGAGGACATCATGGCATGGACTACACCGAAAATAGACAGCATAGCCGCAGATGGACTTGATTATGCCCATCTGAACAAGATTGAAGCGAATATCAGCTTTCTCGCGGGCGGCAACGATACCATAGCGCAATCGACAAGCGCGGCTACGGCCAATGCGCTGGGGAAACGGGACGCGAATGCTGATATTGCGTTCAGGGATATACTGGCAAGATATATAGCAATTACACCAGCGAACTGGACAGAAGCATTGGCGGCAGCACTTGGGACAGGATGGATTGAAGCACTAGCACTTAGCAGACCATATATAACCGGAAACACAACAATATATCGGGAATCTGGTGATATAAGCACAAGCGAGTTGGTATACACAGAAATCCGTTTTGCACAATCGGGGCTATTTCAAAAATCTGGTACCGTCCGTGTTGACTACTCACTACTACGCACTGGGAGTGCGGGAACTGCATACTCTCAGATATATGTTAACGGAAGTCCTGTAGGGATAGAAAGATCATCATCCACGGGTGCCGGATATAGTGAAAATATAGATATAGTGCCAGGGGACAGAATATCGCAATATATGAAAGTGTCAGGCGCAGGGGTAATTGCAACAAGCCAGTATTTCTATGTAAAAGTAGGCAACGCAGTATAATATAATTGGCTATTGCCGAACACTATCAATCAATACTCTGACGTATAATGCGGTATACGCGCCCTCAAACGACGGCACAATCATGCTGCGGCTAGAAAGCCATTGATACGGTATGGCCGGATGATAGCATGAGTGTTCAATGCCGATGTCAACGGCTCCGAGCTTCAATCCGGCGGCGACCGTGTAGGTATTCATGAACTGCGACATGCCTGTCAGGCCGGTCACGAAGCAGTCCGTCGATACCTGGGCGCTGGCATGCAGCGAGCCGTAACCAATCTCCGCGCCGATGTCCAAAACTACCGGATTGTCAAATGGCGTGTAACTCAACGGCTCATACTGAACGAGCCCGCCAGAAGTGAACAGCCTTGCGGCCAGCCAGAACGTGTACCAGAAGCCGTGCATATAGTCCCCCTTGTGATAGAATCCCAAAAACGCCACGGGCAACCACGGCACCTGTCTGCAATTGCCCGCAGTATCGATAACCATCGATACCTCACGATGATATACCCCTAGTCCGTGCTTGCGCTATCTAACCGCTCTTTGCGCTTGTTCTCGGCCCTTTCTCGGTATCCTTTATCATGCGCCAGCTTGTCGCTAATGGAGTCAAGGATATACTCGCGGCGTGATCTCCACGGCCTCGATGATGCGGCAATTTCGGCGTCTATTGCCAGTGCCAGTGAAGTCGGGTAATTACATTGCATTATTGGCATCGCTTTCATTTCCCGGGAAACACAATGAGCATAGGGCTCTTGCTATTAGATCGTCGTGTTCTTTTATCAGTTCGGTATAATTATCTGCGGACGAAGATGGAACAATTTTACCACGCCCTTTGCGGGTAGATTCTCGGCTAATTCTATTCGCTGCCAATCTTATTTCATTGTATCTGTCGGACCAAAACTTCGCCAATATCTCATAGTTAATTTCCATTCATGCACTCCTTTATTGCGTCAACTATCGCTTGACACTTCGCCGGGTTGAATCCGCAGTTCATTTTATCGTTACACTTGCCCGCGTGTGTGGTGGCCTTGTTCAGCGGATGGTCGATAATCGCATCTCCCCAGTGCTTGCGGTTGGCGACCGTGTTGGCTATGCGATGCGCGATTTCAAACTCGTTCAGCCCGACGTGCTGCCTGCAAGCCTGACAGATGCCCATGTCCCGCGCATGGATGGCAAGGCGTTCCTCGTATATCACTAGGCGCTTGCGTTCGGTCATTCTTCCTCCAGCACGACACCAAGATCGTCGGCCAGGACGTGAGCGGCATCAATACACCACCCGCATTGAATCGAGTCCATATCGGTTTCGGAAATCGGCAATGGCTGGCCATCGACAAGCGACAAGACCGGAGAGCCATCAAGACGAGTCATGAATGGTAGCCCTTGCGCGAATGCTTGGCGCTTGACGTATAGCTTTACGTCCTCGAACGAGTTGCCGGTTTCAATACAAATCTGCTGTACATGGCCGTTCAGATGATGGTTCGCGCTCTTGTATCCGGTAGACCTATGGCGCTTGACCGGCGCGATGATAACCGAAATATGCTCCGGGCTTTTCAGTAGGATTGTTTTGTATAGCAATGAATACTTGGCCGGAATTTCACAAGAGAAGATCCCGGCCGATCCCGTCTTTAATCTCAACACGCGGGGCAGTTCTAGTTTCATAGCTTCCGCAACCTATCCACCATTTCGTCAAGCTCCTCAAGGAACCTATCTACCGCACATTCAATGGTGTTAATTATTGCCTGATCGCGCATGACACGGCGAAGATGGAATTGAAGTTTCACTGGCAAGCGAGGATCGAACGAAACAAAGTCCCACCATTCACGCCCGGTACAGGCCATGCCGGTTTGCATCTGGTACATATACCGAGAATCAATAGTAGATCCGAGTAGCGTTTCAATATGCGTCGCGGTATTCGGGCATTTGATTTCAAGCCCGCCATCATTTCCAACCAGGCCGTCCGGTGAAGCGCCGAACATCTTGATGTAAGGATGTAAAACAAACCCGGTTTCCTCGACCATCTGCCCCGTCTCGATTTCATACGCGCTACGGGCCAGAGGTTCGGTATCGGTTCCCCATTTCATCGCAGCTGACTCGAAATGCTCCGGGGATTCCCCCGTCAAGCGTTCGCACAGTAATTCTGCCATGTAATTCTTACGGCTTGCGGATGGCCCGGATTTTGTAGTAGCCATGATGTCGGCAACCCGAGAAGCGCCGACACAGCCGCAACGGGCATGATACCATTCATCGGTTCGCTGGGTATCGCTCATGACAATTCCCTCTTGCGCTTTGTGTATGCCTGATTAAGCATGGAGCGGCCCGTAGTGTCTGTATCCGATATGATTTTCTTTACCGATTGTGCCGCCTCCGCAAGCTCTTTCAAGTTTGTGGCGTCAAATATAGGATTGAGCAAATCACGGTATTTGCCATATTCTTCAAGGGTAAAGTTGGCGTCGAAATCTTCACCAATAATGTTCAACCCCAATCCGCTGACGAATGAATTTCGCATGCCGTATTTAGATTGTATCCCTCCGACTTGCGCCATGTTCGTCCATTCCGTGGCTTTCACGGGGGGGACATCGAACATGTTTTCCTTTGTATGCCCGTAGCCAGAAAGGACAAACCAGATGCGCTTCCAGCCGTCTGGCAATCCTTCCTCGCGCCACGAATAACAAAACTTGTGTTTAAGAATAAGCGGATCGCACAATTTTTGAAGATAATCAAGCGGCGCGTAGGAATACATATCCTTGCCGGTTTTCTCGTTCCTTGCCATCTTGGGCTTGTCAATGATTGGCAAATCGTTTTTGAGCAGCCGGAAGTTTTCTTCATACAGTATTTTCGCGTTGCGCTCATATTCCTGATTTCTCAAGGTTATAAGCCGCTCTATTATTTCCACGCTCGCACTGCCATCCAGAGCCTTGCTTATCAAGTCTTGTGGCTTGTCGTAGACCATGACATCGGTATCTTTCACTTCATGCGCCTCGAACAATTCTGCCTCTTTCATAATCGCTCCTTTCAAAATGGGGGATCGTTGGGAAACGAGTCGGCCGCAGGTGGGATATCCACCTGAACGACTCCAGCCGGACGGCTCTCGTGCGAGTCATGCCCGGTGCCAAGCAGCTGAACGGAATTGGCGGATACGATCACCTTGATGCGCGTCTGCCCGTCTTTCTCCCAGCGATCCTGGCGCATGGTCCCCTCGACGGCTACGAGCTTGCCTTTCGTGAGGTACTGGTTCAGGCTCTCGCCCTGCTTCCCCCAAAGATCGACGTCCCAAAAACTGGCTTCGTCTGCCCACTGATCGCCCTTCTTGCGGCGGGTGCTGGTGGCTACCGAAAAATGACAGATCGCCTGACCGGAACTGGTGTACTTGAGTTCCGCGTCCCGCGTCAGTCGTCCTACCAGAACGGCAATTGATAAATCAGCCATACTCTATCCTCCTATGCTCTATTATAATACAATTGAAATAAAATAGCAAGCGGATAGTATCAATCGTAGTCGCCTTCATTTTTTTTCGTGAGATGATAGTACCCGCAATCATCGCACCGATAGCACCGCTTCGGGATATGCTTCGAGTGTACGAAATGCTGACGCCGCTTGATGCTGTTAATGACGCCATGCGCTTCGGATTCCGTATAGCACACCTTCTTGCCGCACATCTTCCTCTCGCCCTTCATGTCAGACCTTCTCTGTCTGGTTCATGCACCTGTCCTTGTGGCACGACATCGGGACAAGCGAGCATCGGCCGTCGGAGTGATGCGTGGTAAATCGCCCGCATGACGCGCACTGATCGCATCCGGGCAGTCCGGGGCATAGACTGGAATTGTCTACCGGCTGCATTTCTGGCTTGTAGTGTTTCATACTCCCACCTTTCTCAAAGCGATATTTATCTTCCGCAAGTAATCACGACGCAATCCGTGCTTCTCAACCCATCCCGGCCCGGCATTGTACGCCGATAGCGCGAGGGGCATACTACCGAACCGCGCATAGTTTTGGGACAAGATAAGGACCGTAAGTTCTGACGAATCTACAGGGTCATGGGGATCGTATTCTCGGCCTAGTAGTGCAACGCGCTCTTCGCGCCACCTCTCATGCGTCTGGTATCTTCCACGCGACCATCCCCAATCCCCGATAGCCCAATCAGCCTCGCCTGACTCTGCTATTGCGACTGCCCGCAAGAGCGACGCCGGGACGATTGTCCCCCAGGTAGCGGCCTCGTACAGCGACAGGCGTTCCGGCGGAGGCTTGACGATTGGCGGGACGAAGGCGGGGGATTGGTTGCTCCCGGCGGGAACAGCGAAGGCCATGCTGACAAGAAGCAGGGCGAGCGGGCGGGTCATATCATTTCCTTTATCTGCCGGAATATCAGCCATGCAATTTCCGGTACTATCGAGTTACCCAGGCACTTGAGCCGTGCGACGCGATTCTTCCTGCCCGTGGCGACTCTCGGGATAGCCGGTTCAGGGTCGAACGGAAGCGGGTTGCGGGACGACTCGGCCTCAAGGTCAGTCCAGCCTATCGGGTAGCCCATCAGCCACTCGACCCAATCGGGGTTAAGTTGGCCGCCATTCCCCGCGCCCATCTTCCGGGCTTCGGTTATGTCCTCGCACTTGATCTTGAGCTGATTCCAGTTGCCCGTTCCCCCGCACATTCCCGCCGTCCGGGGCCAGAACTTGACCGCTGTCTCTAGTCCATCCCCACTTTTCTGGCTCAATCCTTTGCGGTTGTAGTTTCCGGACAGTGTTGGTGTCGGCCAGAGACGTTCCACCATGTTCGCTGTCAGCGTCCCTCGCCCTCGCTGCGAGTCTGTCAGGCTGTTCTTGGCATCGTTGACTGTCGGGGTTGACCATTTCTCCCGCATAGCTACCTGTTGGGGTAGCCCTATCTGCGCCATTCGCCCCGTATGCTTGTCGAAATGCCGATTCATACCTCCAGGCTCCCCGCCCTCTATCGGAACAAGCCTCTCCGCGCTCACTCCAGGCTCATGTGCTGCTGGGGTACGCCACATTTGCCCCGGACTCCATCCTGATATTGCGACCTCTTTTAGATTGTGAGGCCCGTTCGAGTTGCTCCCGTGGTTCGGTGCTTCTGGATTCGCGCATGGTGTTGGGATAAGCCACAATCCAGATTCTTTCCCTGCGGTGGGGCGCTCCCACGTCGCTGGCCCGTATATCCTGCCATTCCGCATCATACCCGATTTCGGCAAGGCTCCCGAGTACTCGATCCAATCCCCTGTGAGTAAGCGCTCCGACGTTCTCCATGATTGCGTATCGTGGTCGAAGCTCGCCAATGAGGCGGGCGTACTCATACCACAGCCCGCTTCTTGCACCAGCCAGCCCAGCGCCTTTACCAGCGACGGAAATATCCTGGCACGGGAAGCCGCCGGCGATGATCCAGTCACCTGCTGGCAGTGCGTGGCCGTCGATCTTGGTGATGTCTCCGAGCGCGATAGCTCCGGGGAATCGTTTTTGGTAGACCTTGATTGCATAGTCGTCAACCTCCGAAAAGCAGTGCCCGTCGAACTGCATCCCTGCCCATTCGCCCCCGAGGGCAAAACCTCCGATGCCAGCGAACAGGTCGAGGAAATATGTCATCTCCCCCATCCTTTCACCGCATCCCTGTGCGGGCTTTGCTGGTCAGGTTGAAATCTGTGTTAGGCACAGTCTTCTCAAATGCATAAGGTAATAGGTATGACTCATGTTCAAGTCCCATAATTAAAAGCGACTCAAGCGGAATATCTATCGTGCCAGCATTACGAGATTTAGAACACATAAAAAGACCCTGCCAGCATGACGACTGCTTACAATTATCACACACAGTAACAAATAACATATTACCTCCCGCGCGTTGTCCGCGCTTTCGTAAGCGAAACGCGGCAGAGCGTCCGCCTAACATTTGCTTAACCTGCGATGTCAGGTTGAAGCAGTTGTTAGATGATCTTCTATTCTTTTCTTGGCAATCTCAAAATACTTATCGTCTTTTTCGATGCCAATGAATTTTCGTTTTGTGTTTACGCAAGCAACACCAGTAGACCCTGAACCCATTGTATTATCAAGAACGGTTTCGCCTTCTAGGGTGTAGGTCTTTATTAAGTATTCAAGCAAGGCTACTGGCTTTTGGGTTGGATGCAATCTCCCAATACGCATATTGCCTATTCCGTATTCTTGAATTGACAATGGATAGTATTGGTCGTTCGTACTTTCTTTCTTGAAAATATTTCCATATTCCATTTTACTATTTTTCATATCGTATGCCTTGCGACGCATTTTGCCAGTTGTCATAATAGGTTTATATATACCGCTATTGAATACTGAAATTATCTCATGTATTTTAAGCGGTTGCACTTTCGCAAGTATCCCATTTCCTGCAAGTTTCTTATTCCAAACCCAATCATACTTATAATCTTTTATATTAGACATTCTGAGATAGCTTGAAAATGGCTCACTACCAAACAGCACAATCGCCCCACGGTCTTTTATTATCCGCTTGTATTGTTTCCATAACGGCTCGAATGGTATAACCGTATCCCACTTGCAAGCAGTCGTTCCATAGGGCAAGTCACACAGAATCATGTCTATGGATTTGTTGGGAATATCCTTCATTTTTTCTAAACAATCACCATGAATAAGTTGCATTTTCCCTCCTTAGTTGACTATCCGTATAATCCCGGACGGCAAAGCTCTTTCCGATCTGCCATAGCGTCCCGACTAGTAGCGCCAGGACAATGATTACTTGAAGGGGTGAGGCGGTCATGGGCGGGCCTCTAAAACTCTCCGGCAATTTTTGCACTCATGGCCGAGCGGGACGCTAATCGTCATCCGATAGTGGCCATTAAATCTTGGGGTGCCGCACAATGGAGCTGAAAGATGCCCTGCTCTGACAAGGTGCGCGTCGTCCGGGCCTTCACCGGGTTCATAGACCAGGTGGAGTTGTAATCCACTGGCGATCTGTGCGTAGGTCATGGGCGGGCCTCGGTTATACGGCGCTCGACATCGGCACGGATGACATATTTATTTCCGATAGTAAGCTCGAATGGGAATTGCGGCGTCTTGATTAGGTTCAATCTAAGCGCGATCTTCCCCGCTCCGGTATGGTCAAAAGCGACAAGTTCGCAAGTGGCTTCTTTCGCTTCCTCCCCCTTCCCTTCATGGGCGGCGAGGATGGCGCGGATATTTCTTAATACTGCGTATTCGTGGGAGCACCCGTGTTCGACCATCCAGCGTTCGCAATCACCCAGCGCATCCCGCGCCTCTTTAAGCTGGGCCTCAAGCTCGGCGATGCGATTGGCCGCATCCCGCAGTAGCATCTCGTCGCGGGCGGTGATGAGGGCGGCGACTTCTCCCATTGGTATCTTGCCAATACATCCCGATAGTTCAATCAGAAACGACATGGCATCCCCGCTCGGCTCTGCGGATGTGAGTCCGTGCTTTCCCGCGTATGCCGCGCACATTCTTTCAGCAAGATCGTTGGCCGCATCACTCGGCTCTGCAATCAAGGTTTTGTTGTCCATCTTAGCCTCCTTTTCCTCCAGAATCCTGATCTTTTGGTTGGCGACCAGTATCCCGCTCTGTGCTTCCCGGTAATCGTCCATGTCCTCGGGCGGGTCAATTCTGGGTTCGGATTGGTTGTACATTCAGGACTCCTTGGGTTTAATATCGCGACACTTCTCAACCTCTTTGACGACGTTAAAATAACAGGCTGTGATGGCAATAGTGAGCGTCCCGTCAAATACATGGGCGTCCATCAGGCTGTCGAAGTACGATTGAGTTAGCTTTTCGATTGTGTCGTGCATTTCAGTCCCCCTCCATCCCGTCCAGGTACTCCCTGATTTCGTCAATCTTGGCGTACCCTAGCAGTGCATGGACGGCGACCCGCATCAGCTCAGGCTTGTGTATCAGCGGCTTGAGCGCCATCGTGATGATCTCCTGCGCCTCGTCTACGGTGTTCGCGTAGCTTGCGTATGGACCGGCTCGCTCGTCCTGCCATGACTGCATGACCTCGATAATGTCAACCTTGATAGTCATGTCATTCCTCCATAGCTTTATGTGCAAGAGCGATCAGGTCAATATCGGCGTAGGAGGCGTGGGAGGCGGTGGTAGCGGCGGAGGCGGCGGCGGCGGCGGCGGCGGCGTCGGTGGTGGAGGCGGCGGAGGCGGCGGCGTAGGAGGCGGCGGCGTAGGAGGCGGCGGCGTAGGAGGCGGTGGCGTAGGAGGCGGTGGCAGCGGCGTCGGCGTAGGTGGCAGCGGCGTCGGCGTAGGAGGCGGCGGAGGCGGTGGTGAGGGCGGATTCGATTGACCTGTCCTTGCCGGAAAGCCACTTGTTTGCCCATGCGTTCCACTTCTTGTTCCTGCGCACTTCCTTCGCACACAAAATGGCAAACCTGACCCGCCGCTCAGACGTTACATCTGGTACGGGCATTTCCTCGACGAGTTTCATCGAGGTGTAGCCTACCTTCAAGCCGTGGTCCGATTTGGATTTGCCGCTTGCTTCCGCAATGAACATCCTTGGGTTGTCGATGTCGGCGTGGATCGGGTTGAGTAGTACCGCGAGCAGCGGATCGGTGTAGGCGTGGAGCCATCCTGAGCTGCATAGCTCGCCCGATCCGTCGGTTGTTTTCTCGACGCCTAGCGTCCACTGGCAGCCATAGTGAGTTTGCATATTCTGGTCGGTCAGTTTGTATACCTTCATATTGGTACCTCTTGCCTGTATTGTAATACAACGCGGGGGAAGTGTCAATATATATTGCAATATTGGTGAAAATAATTTCAAGGCGGGTGGAAGGTCAATGTCGGGTAAGTGGTATTTATATACAGCGCATACAATTACAGTCTATGGCGCGATTTCGTCAAGGTGGCGAAGTTCTGCGGCTGATGCTCCACGGAGAAAGCGCAACCGATCTTTGAGCGATTCTATGGCCTTTTCAAGCGCCCGTTCCTCGCTCTCGCCTTCCTTGCGGCCTGAGCGCCAGATGTACTTCAAGGCTGCACCTCGGAAATAGTCGAAGTACTGGCCGACGTCGCGGAATTCTATATACGGCATCCATGTATAGTGTTCTGGATTGGTCACGGGGTCATGCTGCATCATACGATATACTCCGAAAGAAGCCCATCCCTTGTGTGGATTAGGTTCGCTCTGATTCCGCCCGTTCCCTGCGGCGTTCTCATTCTTTCCTCGGCGTAGTTTATTCTATACCCATTTTTGCTGGCATCGGTTTTTCCGGCATTTATTAGGTACGAGCCTGTCATTATGGCGAACCGTTTTTTTTCATAAAGCGAGCCGTTTCGATCAACGCCAATCTCAGGCTCGATTTCATGCGCCCAACGCCGATGCTTGTGTCCAAGCCAGATACAATCCGACCGAACATATTGGCGACGTTTTGCGTCAATGATTCCGTCTGTGACTTCTGCGCCTACACCTTGCCCGTGATTATAGAATAGCGTATAAGTCTGAACCCGACCCCCGCCCTCGTGCTCGAAAACATATCTAATAAATCCCTGATATCCACCATGAACAATTGGGCGAAGATTTTGATTTCGTCTACGATTCAAGAACCCTATCAATAGTTTCGTCATATCCGTCGCGTGATATTTAAGCACCGCTGTCTCGTGATTTCCGCAGCCGATCATGTCGATATTGTCAACGTATGGGATAAAAAGTTTCTCAATTTTTTCGACAAGTATATTTATAATTGCATCGTTCCGCCCGTTCTCGTCGCTACCACGCGAATATCGTTTTATATCCTGGGGGAGAATAGCGCCGAAAACATCGCCATTTATATTGATTCTGGCCCCGTCTGCCTTGGCGCGTTCAAACTCTCTCGAAAACTGCTCGCGGTTAAACCCGGCTTCGTCACCGTGTATATCCGATGCGAAGAACAATCTAAAAGGAGTTTCGTCAAGTATATACTTATGTCGGAAAGTATGTGATTCCATGCGTGATCCTTTCTTGTGTTATTTAAGGACCACGACGACCCCTAATACAATAGCGGCCGTGCCGGTAACAAGCGCAGTCATTCGCCATACGTTGCGCGAGACTAGCAGCTTGCGGGCTTCGTCAATCGCCGCTTGTGTAGCGTCGCTCAAGTTCCCCGCTGATTGCTCGGAGGATTCGATAGCCTTCATCGCGGCTGTCAAACGCAAATTGAGCCGCGATATGGTACGCTTCAAGTTCAGCTCTGAAAGCATCGCGCTCTCTAGTTCGGCGCTCGAGGATAATATGAAGATCTCGTACCTCAGTCTGTCCGCCTGCGATTTCGCCTCTTGCGCGTCCAAGGTCGCTGACAAGAGATCGAATAGCTCGCTCGTAGTCAAGCTCGATAGTATCAATGGCAAGCCCATCGTTGCCGGTACCGATGATGTCGGTAATGGTGCTTCTTGCCCCGAGGCCGTACGACACAAGGCCAACAGCACAAAGACAACCAAGGCCAATAATAGCCAGCGCGAGGATGGATCTGGTTTGCATACCATAGCCTACCCTTGCGCGGAGAATTTGCCCGTAGCGATGAGGCCCGCGCCGAATACCAGCACGACCTCGAAGCCCGGCACCCGCAGGAAAAATCCGACGATACCGGCTACCACGATCAGGAAGCCGACGAACTTAGTCGCGTCTCCGTCCCATGCGCCATCGGTAAAAAGAGCCTTGATAAACTTGCCCATGATTACACCTCGTATGCGATATAGATGCAATGGCCGTAGCCAGTGGGATCGTCAATGATCTGGACGACGCGCCCGGTCATGCTTCGGTTCCATCTTATATTGAAGTGTACTGTCGTGTTCCCGCGATCCTGCGGCACGACATCGTAGCCTGGATGTACTTTCTTGTATACTTCCTGATACCGATAATCATTATAGTATGTCGTGATATACGGGATGATTCCGAAAAGGTAATGATCTATGAAGTAATTGAGCTGGCGGGGGGCTGGCTTGGGATAGCCTGATTCCATCTGCGCGAGCGTGTGCCTGCCAGTGTGCATGCCCTCGACGCAATCAATGTGCAGGTGCGCTCCGTTGCATTTTCCAGATTTACCCATGCGCCCGATGGTATCGCTGAACTTGATTGTGTCGCCTAATTTATGGACTGGCGCGGTTTCAAGATGGGCGAAGCGGACGGTATAGGTCATGTTAGATTTCTCGATAGCATCAGCTTGTCCAGCTTTTTGTCCATGCTCTCGACAATCGCCCGTATGCTTTCCATCTCGGTTGTCACTTGTACGATGTCCGTATCATGTCCAGCAATGTCGGATTCAACCGCTCTCGTGCGGGATCGCATTTCCTCAAGCGTCTTTTCGAGCTGGTCGATCCGCTGCAAAAGTCGCCCCCGGTTCTCCGCTTCTCGGAAGCGGCTGATAAGGAAAGACGCTATAGTTATCAGCAACCCAATCGACACGGCCAAAAACTCAACGGATATCGTCATCGGGACGCCTCCGAAAAACATCATGTATACCGACACTATATAGCAAAAGATAACAGATGACAAGATGTGATTACAGGGCTTGCAATATAATCGGGAAATGATTATAGTGTAAGTATTGGGAAGCGTAGGCCAGTGGTAGACCGGGCCGAATTTAGTACGCCAGCGAGCGGGACTGACGCTAAATCAGAATTACCGCCAACGGGCATCCTTTAGCAAGATGACCGTGTGCATGTTCAAATCATGCCGCTTCCATAGGTGGCAAGAAAGCCAACCGCGCATAGGGCTATTGCGGTTGGCAGAACCTACGCCCCTGAAACTTGCCTAGCAACTCCCCGAGTGAGAGCAGGGGGACATTTTCAAGGAGGAAAGCCAATGCCAAAGGAAAAGAAGGTCAGCCAGAATCTCGTGAGCCGGTTCACATTATTGCTCAATCCGGTATTCCGTGCCAATTATGAGAGCCATTGCGCCGAACTCGAAGCCAATATGTCGGCGCGTATCCGAGCACTCATGGAAGCCGATTTGGAAGCGCATGAATCAAACAACTGACCCATGACATCCCCTTTCCCCGATCCCCTGGAAGATGAAATACAAATCCAGGTGGCCGATCTTTTACGGCTCTTCGAGAAATCGAGGGGCTTTGTTTTTACATATATTGCAAACGAACTACTTGGCAAAGCGCAAACAGGCGCGGGCATCGGCAGGATGGTTAAGGCCATGCGGATGGGCCTGCGGGACGGTGCCGCTGACTTCATCATCGGGTACAAGGGGCGGGCTTACTGGCTCGAAATGAAGCGGAGAAGCGGCACACAATCGACAAACCAGCTTGAATTTGAGGCCGACTGTATCAGGGCTGGCACGGAGTACGCCGTCGCCCACAGCTACGATGAGGCAGAAAAAATATTGCGAATTTGGCAGATAATCCCCTGACCTGCCCTCTAAACCGTGCCAAAGTGTCGAATCCAGCCGGAAATAAAGGCTAATAAATCGTGTAGAATATTGTTGACATTGTATTATAATGAGGTATACTGATAGTAGGTTAGATCAAGGGAGGCACTATGAGCAAGGCGAAAGTAAAGGCTATGGCAGACGAGGTACGCAAGATTTCCATGGACGAAGCCAGCAAACTTCCCGGATTTCTTGGAAAGATCGTGCCGTGCCATTTCCGAGAGGTAGGCTACTACTCGCGGATGGAGAATGGCATAAAGGTATTTTACGAGCCGGATATTCCCCCGCTGGTATAAACAAGGGATATCCCCTATGGGGGATTGGTTCAAGATCATCAAGAAGGGGGCACTATGACCGTCGCAGCCATCAAGCGAGAGCATCGAATTTGGTACGTCCGGTACAAGCGTGAATGGGTACGCGCAGGGAGCTTACACAGCGCGATCTATTTACAGCGGCTTATCAAGAGCCTGTAAGGGGGAAGTATGCTACAAATCCACTGGCTGATATTCTGGTTCATTCTGGCGGTAGAGTTTGTATTCGGGTTCTGCATCGGGACGATGTTCAGGGTCAGTCGAGATGTGCCGAAATCGTCCGATGCCCCGACCATAATCGAGACGGAATTCAACGTCGAGGCTGTCCGCAAGCTCGATGATGATATCGAGGCCCGCCCATGATCGGCGACGAAATCCCGACCGGGACGCTGGCGGAAAAGCAGAAGCGCATCGAGGAATTGGAAGCCGAACTAGCTATGCCGATTATGGTACAGACCAATCGCCTTGTCGATGCGCTGGCAGATGCAAGGGCGGAAATCGCAGACCTTCGCGCCCAGCTGGTAGCAACCGACGCGGCGTGTCTGGAAATGATCGCCAAGTTTGACCGCACGTTTGGTACGCCATGATGCCATACATTGAATGGGGCCGACCGAATGATGTCTACCAGCCTGTCATTAGACCAGATGCCAGTTCAAAGTTCCATCCCGGTATTGGCCGTCCTGAGTTTCTTTGCATCATGTCGCCTGAATTCGCTACCGGCTCGACGTGCCACGACAAGCACGAGAGTCCCGAGCTGATTGCGCGGAAGGCCGCAGCGAAAGCCGCTGCGGCGATCCAGAAAGCCGAACGCGACCGGATACGCCACGAGAAGGCCGAGGCGAAAGCAGACGAAGCGGCACGGGTACGGAAGGAAGAGAAAGCGGCGCGGATCAAGCGGTCCCAGGACAACAAGCGCAAGGGCTATCCGAAGCGCAAGCGGAAAACTGCGCGGGGATATGTGCTATACAAGGAGGTGGTTTGATGCTTGAAAAGTACCTCCCCCTGACCATCGACGAATCCGACCGCTGCCCGTCAGGTGGAGGTCATCAATGGCGCGAGACGGACGAGGAATGGCGCGACGGCCGACCCGTGCAGGTGCTTGCCTGTAGTCGATGCAAAGCGGAGTTGGTAGGGTATCTCGAAGCAAAGGAGATATTATGACAAAGGAAAATGCAATAATACTCGCGGAATCGAAGTTCTGGGAGGGGATGACTCATAGGCAGATTGCTGAGTTCCAGATGTGCGAATGTAAACTCTGTATGCCGTTTCCGGTATTTCACGAAGCCGTTGAAAAGACGCTAGGCCGTCCGGTCTATACCCATGAGTTTGGCCTTAATTTCCAAGGCTTGAAAGATGAACTTTTCAACGGGAAAACAGCGCCTACTCTGGAAGAGATTATCAATCTCATTCCTGAAGATAAGAGGTATATAGTATTCGCATAACATCTGTTGCAAGCCGACCCCTTGAACCTCGCGGCCGATTGTGGTATTATTCAGGGGTCAAGCGACGGCAAGCGCTAGACACTGCGCCTAGACAGGGGCATAATCCAAGAGCGTCTTACGAAGTCTAGCGGGTCTGTCTACCTGCTTACCCTTGCCGGGGGACTTCGTAGGGCGCTTTTTTATTCGAGGTGAAGCATGGCCAAGAGACGGGCTATCCCGCAATCCATCCGGTTTGAGGTATTCAAAAGAGACTCGTTCAAATGTCAGTACTGTGGACGGTCGGCACCAGATGTCTTGCTGCACATAGATCATATCCATCCAGTTGCAAAGGGCGGAGATAATGATATCTCTAATCTGATAACCGCTTGTATTGATTGTAATATCGGCAAGGGCTGCAAAGTGATTTCCGATGATTCCATTATAAAAAAACAGAAAAAGCAACTGGACGAATTGAGTGCAAGGAGAGAACAACTTGAAGCTATGCTTGAATGGCGGCAAGAATTGATAGAGTATAAAAAACAAAACAGCGATATTATAGTGCGAGCCTATGAAACGATAGTACAACATGAAGCCTATGATACAGAAAAGAAGTCAATCAATAATCTTATATCCACATTTGGGCTTGAAGAAGTATATGATTCCTTGGATATACTGGCAACAAAAACTCCGTGGAGAGGGCAAGAAATCAAATATTTAGCAGGTATATGTTGGACTCGTCGGAGACAACAGAACATCGGGAAGGATTAACCATGGCAATTCAACGGTATATATCAACATCATTTTGGGATGACGGATGGGTCCAATCAATAGATCCCTCAGAAAAGCTAATGTATCTATATCTGATGACAAACCCTCTAACCAACATAGCCGGAATATACAAAATAACGGACAAAAGGATCCACCATGATACAGGCTTCAACATAGACATGGTACACAAATTACTTGGCAGATTCGAGAAAGCACGGAAGGCATATCGTTCAGAAGAATATATAATAATCCCTTCATGGCCGAAGCATCAGAAATGGCGCGAGAAAAAGACTATAGAAACTGGAATCCGCAAGATTTTAGCTGAACTGCCTATCTCTATACGGGATAAGGCCATTAAGGTAGGATACCTATACCCTATAGATACCGTACCTATAGCATACCCATACAGCCCGAGCTATTCGGATTCGGATTCGGATTCGGATTCGGATATGAATTCTGATATGGATATGAATTCTGATACGCCAGCAATCATGACAAATCATGACGCCATCATGACTCCAAAAGAAAACCCTCCGGCTACGCCGCCTTTTCCCCCTGACGTCAGACCTAAGATGCCATGGGATGATGACCCAACACCGGAGCCTCCCAAAGCCAAGCCGGTCACGACTGCGCCAGGTGCCGGATCGCAACGCATCGAGGTAGCGCGGCAGGTTTGGAACGAAACTGACGGATTGCCAAAGTACCGCTACCTTGCCGTGTCTATCCCCCCGGACAAATCAGGACCGATACTCCGCATGATGGGCGCATACGCTGACGATGATATATACAAGGCCATCGCCAACTATGCAGACATTTTAAGCCGCTCTGACCTTGAAGCCTTCCCGCGCTATACTGGATTCCCCGGATTCATGGCCGGAGGTGTCGAGGCATACTGCGATGACGCCAAGCCATACGAGCGATGCAAGAAGCGGACGGTCCCTGACAGATATGCCAAGCCCGGAGCCCTCGATGACCGGCCAGACGCACTGACTAGCGCCGACATCGAGAGGATGCAACGGGAAACGGAAAGCGAAGAATACGGGGAGATAAACGCCGAGGGCATGTTCAAAATCACGACTGACATACCCGGAAAGAAAAGGATTGTATAAGCTATGATTGAAATGTTGCACTGCAATTGTATGGACTACATGGCAACCCTGCCCGACAAAGCGTTCGAGCTGGCTATAGTAGACCCCGAATATGGACACTTCATAGTACCATCTGAAAACAGTTATCTTAAAGCAGAAAATATGGACGGGATAAAAGACACAACCAAGATAAACAAAGGGACATCGCACAAATATTTTGCAGAATTATTCCGCGTATCCCATTATCAAATAATATGGGGCGCTAACTACTTTCTAGATCATCTCCCATCGACACCCGGTATGATTATTTGGGACAAGATCATCTACGGGAACACATCATTGAATTGGGGTGAGATAGCATGGCAAAACATACGGCAACAATCAAGGATATATCGTCTACATACATCGCAGACCAAGGAAGTGCGGATACACCCAAACCAAAAGCCAGTAGCGGTCTATCGGTGGTTACTTGCCAATTACGCCAAGCCCGGATGGAAGATACTGTCAACTCATGGCGGATCTGGATCTGATTGCATCGCCTGCCATGACCTCGGATACGACCTGACATGGATGGAGCTAGACGCCGACTACTACGCCGCCGCCTGCGAACGCTACTAGAAACACGCCGCACATGGGCAACTATTCGAGCCGAGAGAAACCACATACACTCAAGGCGAACTGTGACCGCTTGAAATAATCCCTAATTGCATGTAATATATAGGCATGGCAAGGACTGGACACGAAAACCTAAGACCTGTA
>Ga0307379_10004949_pt1 | contig 18767 bp, 9 predicted proteins | sample UN2MG_FD_202237 | JGI IMG/M metagenome (GOLD analysis project Ga0307379, IMG submission 202237) | Soil microbial communities from Risofladan, Vaasa, Finland - UN-2 | ecosystem: Environmental > Terrestrial > Soil > Coastal area > Acid sulfate soil | place: Finland: Risofladan, Vaasa | collected... | reverse complement strand
CGGCCGCCGCGCCCGCCGAGGCCGCGCCCGCGGAGAAGGCCGCGCCCGCCGAGGCCGCGCCCGCTGAGGCCGCGCCTGCTGAGGCCGCGCCGGCCGAGAAGGCGGCGCCCGGCTCGGTGTCTCCGGCGCCGACCGCGAGCGATCCGGCCTCGGCGCCCACGCCGAAGGCCCCCGACGAAGCCACCACGAAGGAGGTCCGTCAACTCCTCGAGAAGATGGCCGAGGGCGAGATGCCCGAGGTCAAGAAGATCGAGGCGGCCGAGGCGGCTGCCCCGGCGACGAAGCCCGGGCCGACCGGCCCCAAGCCGGCCGGCGATGACGAGGAACTCGGACGCTGGATCTGGTCCGACGGCAAGTGGGTCCAGATCAAGGCCCCCAAACCGGCCGCCGGAACCCAACCGACCCCGCCCGCCAAGCCCGCCGAGCCGGCCAAGCCGGCCGACGAGGATCAACCGGCCGAGCCCGTCCGGGTGGCCGAGACCCCCGCCCAGGGCGACGCGGGTGTGACCGAGAGCGCCCGGCTGGCGCTGGAGAGCAAACTGCGGCGCCTGGGCGTCGTCCAGGGCAGCGGTCAACTCCGACGGATCATCCGGTTCGACGTCCGGGCCCTCCAGGCCGGCGACCCGACCCAGAACATCGTGCTGCGCGACGGCGACATCATCACGATTCCGGCGCCGCCGGTGGGCGACTTCTACATGGCGGGCGAGGTGGCCCGTCCCGGCGTCTACAGCCTGACCGGCCGCAAGATCACCCTCCTTCAGGCGGTGGCGGCCGCCGGCGGCCTGACGGCCGTGGCCGTGCCGTGGCGGACCGAACTGGTCCGACGCATCTCGGAAACCGAAGAAGAGATCATCTACGTGGACCTGGCCAAGGTCTCGCGGGGTGAGGCGCCCGACTTCTACGTCCAGCCCGAAGACCAGGTTCGGGTCGGAACCGACCAGGGCGCGGTGTACAGCGCGGTCTTGCGAAACGCCTTCCGGGCTACCTATGGCATCGGGTCTGTGTACGACATGAACTTTGCCGACTTCTACCCCTGGACCGACCGGGCGCGTCCTATCTTTGATCAACTATTCTAGTCGGGGCGCCCGGCATGGTCCCGCCGGGCCGGACCCGCGCGATCGCCCAGGTCAAGGTCATCCCGGAAAGGAAGCCGATTGGCTGCGGTCGATACGGCAAGCGGCGACGTGGCGGCACCCGGCGCGGCAGTCCTGCCGACGGCCGAGTGGGACTGGAACCGCCTGCTGACGCCCCGCGTCGTTTTCCTGATCCTGCCCGTGGTGGCCCTGGTGGGCTGGGCGTATCCGTACTGGTTTCCGGGCAACCGGTGGGAACTGACGTGGCGTAACTCCAGCGCCTGGGGCCACGCGTACCTCATTCCGTTCATCGCGGTGCTGATCGCTCACTACCGCCTGAAAGAACGGGCCCCCCGCCGCATCGAGCCGTGCATCTGGGGGCTGGGGCTCATCCTGGCCGGTTTCGTCTTCCGCATCTGGTCGCGGGTGCTGAAGTACGGGTACCCGGGCGAAGCGACGTTTCTGCTCGTCGTGGCAGGGGTGGTGCTGCTCTTGCTGGGCTGGCAGATGTTCAAGGCCCTGTGGATTCCGGTGGTGTACCTGGGGCTGATGATTCCGTGGGACGCGAAGTACTACGAGCAGATCGCGCTGCCGCTTCAGACGCTGGCGGCGGCGGCGGCCGAGAAGATCCTCATGATTCTGGGCATGGCCGTCGAGCGGCGGGTCAACGACCTGGAGTTGGCGAGCGGCAGGATTACCGTGGCCGAGGCGTGTAGCGGTCTGCACCTGTTGTTTGCGTTCGTGGCCCTGGGCGTGATGATGGCGTTCATCTACCGACGCCCGCTCTGGGAGCGGGTCATCATCATGGCCTCCAGCGTGCCCATCGCGGTCTTCTGCAACATGATCCGCGTCACGCTGATGGCCATTGCGAGCGATCATCTGTACTTCGAGGCCAAGGGACTGGCGCTCGGCACGCCGTCTTGGAGCGTGTACGCGCCCCGGCTGGTCTCGTGGTCGGCGGTCAGTTGGGGCGGGCTGGCCCTGGTGGCGCTGGGCCTGTTTCAACTGCTGCGGCTGTTCGACCAGGAAGACTGGCGCCGGCACAAGCGGGCCCTGCTGGCGGTGGTGGGGTGGGTGGTGGGCGGTATCGTCTGGGTGTTCTGGTTCTCCGAGATCCGCCTGGGGTACACCGAGCCCGCCCAACTGGAGGAGGTCCGGCAGCAGGTCCTGAACCCCGAGAGCGTGCCGCACCAGGCCTTCGGCTTCGCCATGCTGGGACTGGCCTTCCTTATCATGTGGGCCGAACTGAAGGTCATCGACATGTTCTTCATTGAGGAAGAGAAGGGCTCCGGCCGCGACGCCTCGACCGCCCCGGGCAAGGCCGGTGCCGAACCGGCGGCGTGACGAGCGTCTGGATAGGCAGGCGATGGACACGAAGGGTGCGACAATCCGGCGCGGTTGGGCATGGGTGGCAGCCGCCATGTTGGTGGTGGCGCTGGTGCTGGCGCTCGTCGATGCGCTCAGTGGCGCCTCGGCGTCCGTTCTGGCCTGGCTGGGCGTGGCGGCGGCCGCCGTCGGGGCGGTTCTGCTCGTGCTGGCGACCCGGGAACGGCCGTGGTCGGCGTGGGCTCTCGTGGCGGCCATGGTTCCGGTGGCGTACCTGGTGTTGAGCACGGCCCCCGTTGCCGTGACGCGCGAGGCCCTGCCGGTGGCGCGGCTGCTGGTGGCGCTGGCGTCCGTGGGGGCGTACATGGCAGCGGCGGCTCCGCTGGCGTCGCGCGGGATGTACGGCGTGGGGTGCGCGTGCCTGGGCGTGGGGGCGGTGTTCTTCCTGGTGTGGGAGCCGCCGCCGCCGAAACCCGTCCCGATCCGCCAGCCGCTCGTCGCCTTGAAGGACAAACTGCTGGCCCGGATGCCCGGATGGAAGGGCGAGCACACCCGCCTGCCCGAGGCCACCGAAAAGGTGCTCGGGGCCGACGAGTACCTGAACCTGGGCCTGAAGTCGCCCGACGGCGAGTACCAGGTCCTGGTGTTCGTCACGTACAACGCCAACGCCATGTCGAACATCCCGCACGTGCCGTGGGTGTGCATGACGCAGGCCGGGTTCCGGCTGGTGGCGATCCGCCAGGACGACATCCAGCACCCGTCGAAGCCGGGCAAGGAGGTCCGGGCCAACGTCATTTACTTCGAGCCTGGCGAGGACATGGGCCGGCAGCGGGCCCTGATGTTCCAGTATTTCAACGTGGGCGGCACGTACGAGTGGAACCGGCAACTGGCGCGGATCATGGCCACGTCGGGGGCGATCGGGCGTCGCGGCAGTTACCTGTCGCAGACGCAGGTGGCGGTGTGGTTCCCGCCGTCGGAGGCCGGGGACCCGCTGGCCAAGGATGGCGCGGCGTACCAGATCGGACTGAAGTTCCTGAGCGTGCTCATCCCGCTCTTGGAGAACGAGCACTATCCGGACCTCGCCGGCGAAGGTCGTGCCGGCCGGGGCCCGCCGGCGACCGCGCCGCGGGCCGGGTCGAGGTCGGACTGAAGGAGGTCAGCCGCACATGGCACGCAAACTCAACAAACGATTGCTCGGCATGGTCGCCCTGTTTGTCGGCGTGCCGGTGGTGGTGGTCCTGTTTCTGGTGTTCAGCGGCATGCTGTCGACCGGTGACCCGAAGGTCTACTTCGAGGACGCCAAGACGTTTTACGAGAACGAGGAGTACGCCCAGGCGTGGATCGCCATCCGCAACGCCGTCAAGACCCGCGGGGGCAATCGGGACCCGGACATCACGTTCCTCATGTCCCAGATTGCCATGAAGCAGAAGCCGCCTTCGGTCGGCCAGGCCCTCCAGGCCCTTCGGACGACCGTGGCCCTGAAGCCCGACCACGTGGAGGCCCAACGCCGCCTGGCCGAACTCTACCTGGCCGTCCGCTACTGGAAAGAGGCCAAGGCCGAGATCAATCGCCTCATTGAACTGGACCCGACCTTTGGCAAGGCGTACCTGTGGGGCGGTGTCGTGGAGATGGGGTTGGCCGACGCCGAAGCCCTTCAGGCCAAGAAGGTGCCTTACTACGAGGCGGCCGCCGAGTTCTGCCGCGCGGGCCTCGACAGGGCCCCCGACCTGTTCGAACTGTACCGCCTCCTGGCCCAGATCCACACCCGGCTGAACCAGGAAGCGGAGGTGGACAAGGTCATCGACCTGGCCCTTGCCAACAACCCGATCAGCGCCGACGCCTACATCCTCAAGGCCAGCCGCCTGCTTGGCAACAAGCAGACCGACGAGGCCATGAAAATCCTCAAACTGGGTATCGAGAAAGCCGGCCAAAGCGCCCGCCTGTACGTGGCCCTGGGCGAGGTGGCCGTCCGTGAGAACGACAGCGACGCCGCCAAGGAGTACTTCACCGGGGCCGTGGCGGCCGATCCCACCGACGAGACCGGGTACCTGCGGCTGGCCAGCATCTACCGGCTCGAACGCGACAACGAGAAGGCCATCGGCACCCTGGAGCAAGGCTTGGCCGAGTTGCCGGAGTCCATGACGCTCCTGGCCCAGGAGGCCGACCTGTACCTGGAAATGGGCCAGAACGAGAAGGCCGACGAACTCATCGCGCGGCTCGAGAAAGGCGACACCCGGCCCGGCGTGGTCGCGTATCTGAAGGGCAAGCGGGCCATGATCGGACGCCAGATCCGCCAGGCTATCACCTACCTGGAACAGGCCCGCGACCTCCAGATGGGGCCGCAGAGCCGGTTGCTCCTGGGCCGGGCGTACCTGATGGCCGACGAACTGGGCGCCGCCCAGAGAGAACTGGAGAACCTCGTCGCCGACAACCCCCGCCTGACGCCCGCTTGGCGGACGCTTGCCCAGGTCCAGTTGAGGCTCCGCAACTTCGACAAGGCCTCGCGAAGCGCCAAGGTCGTGCTCGACGCCAACCCCGCCGACACCGACATGCGGCTGCTCATCGCCCAGACGCTCCTGCTCCAGAATCGTCCGCAGGACGCCCTGGCCGAGGCCCGGAAGGCCGCCGAACGCGTCAAGGAAGACCCCGACCCGTACCTCCTGATGGCCGAGATTCACCAGCAAATGGACCAGAACGCCGTGGCCGAGGCCATGTACCGACGGGCCGTGGCCCTGGACAAGGACCTCAGCCGCGTCTACCAGCGGTTCCTGCGGTTCTACCGCGACACGAAGCAGCAGGATAAGTTCAACACCCTCCTGGAGGAGGTCAAGAAGGCCCTGCCGCGCGACGAGTTCTTCTCCGTCTCGGGCACCCCGGCCGAGATCGAGAAGGAACTCGGCCAGCGCGTCACGGACGGCACCGCCACGCCGGGCGACCTGCTGGCCCTTGCCCGCCTCTTCCAGATGACCGACCGCGACGACGAGGCCAAAGAGTACTACGCCAAGGCCATGGCGAAGACCGAGGCCGCGTCCCCCGAGTGGCGACAGGCCTGGCAGCAGTTGTTCCTGGTCCACCTCGCGAAGGACGAATACGGCGAGGCGGCCAAACTGGTCGAGCAACTCAAGAAGGTCGATAGCGAAGCGCCGGAACTGCTCTTCGCCGACCCGCTGCTCCTGCTCGGCCAGGATAAACTCGACGAGGCCGTCGCGATGCTCCGCGCCGTCATCGAGAAACATAAGACCCTTTCGCAGGGGCACTTCCTGCTGGGCCAGGTGCTGGCCCGGCAGAGGAAGTTCGACGAGGCGATGGCGGCCGTCGGCAAAGCCCTCGAGGGGCGCCCCAACCTGGTGCCGGCGCGGCTGCTTCTGGGGCGCATCTACCATAGCCAGGGCAACTACTCGGGCGCCCTGACCGAGGCTAACGAGGCCCTGCGGTTCAGCCCGCGCCTGGTCCCGGCGCTGGAGATGAAGGCCGGCGCCCAGGCCGGCCTCGGTTCCTGGGCGGCCGCCCTCAAGACCCGCGAGGAGATCGCCGAGGTCGTGCCCGACAAGGTCAACAACCTCATCGCCCTGGCGACCCTCCACCTTCAGGAGCATGACCCCGTCAAGGCCGAGGCCACGTTCACACGGGCCTACCAACTCGCCCCGGACAACTCCCTGCTCGTCCGGGCGTTTGCCGACTTCTACGCCGACACCAATCGGGTCCCGCAGGGCGCCAAGATCATCGACGCCTACGTCGAGAAACACAAGGACTCGGGCGACGCCTACATCGTGCGGGCCCAGTTCGTGGCCAAGGTCTCCGGCCCGGACGAGGCCGAAAAGGACTTCCGCAAGGCCGCCGAACTCGCCCCCGAGAGCCCGTACCCGATGGTCTACCTCGGCGACCAGCACAGCCGCCTGGGCCAGTGGAGCAAGGCCGCCCAGGCCTACGCCGAGGCCGTCAAGCGGGCCGGCAAGGACAACGTCCCCCGGAAACGCCTGGCCGACGTCTACATGCTCGATGGGAAACTCGACGAGGCCAAGGCCGCCATCGACGCGGTCCTCGAGAGCAACCCCAACGACGTTGCCGCCCTCGTCGTGGCCGGCCGCATCGCCGCCCGGCAGGACCGCGAGGCCGAGGCCGAGAAGTACATCGAGCAGGCCCTGGCCCTGCGGCCCGACTACGGCGAAGCCAAAGTCCGCCTGGCCGAAATGCATGCCGGCCCCGACCCCATGCGGGCCCTCGACCTGCTGTCCGGCGTCGACCCGTCCGACAGTTCCTTCGAGAAGGCCATGCTCCTTCGGGCCGACATCAACACCCGGCGTGTCCTCTTGACCGAGGCGATCCTCGACCTGAGGCGCCTGCTCGATTTCCGGCCCACCAGCATGGCCGGACGCATGCAACTGGCCGCCAAGTACATCGCCATCAAGGAACCCGGCCGCGCCGCCGAACTGCTGGCCCAACTGTCGAAGGAGCGGCTCGACAAGGATCCCATGCTGCTCGTTGCCCTGGGCGACGCCTACATGCGGGCCGAGAAGTACGCCGACTCCCTGGCCGCCTACGAGAAGGCCCGGGCCGCCCAGCCCGACGCCGCCGACGCCCTCACCGGCGAGGTCCGGTGCCTGGTGGCGCTCGACCGCAAGAAAGAGGCCCTCGACCGCGTCCACCACGTCATGAATACCTACCCGAACGAGGTCTGGCCCCGCATGGCGCTGGTGGCCCTGTACGAGAAGACGAACGAACTCGACAAGGGGTTCGAGGCCCTTCGCACGGGCCTGCTGCGCCGGCAGGACTGGGAATCCGGCTACGTCTACCTGGCCGACCTGCTCGTCCGGGCCAACCGGGTCGAGGAGGCCCGGCAGATCCTGCTGACGGGTCTCTCGAAGATGCCCAAGAGCATTCCCATCCGGGCGGGCCTGGCGGCGCTCGACATCGGAGCCCAGGGCAGCGACTCCGCCGCCAAGATCCTCAAGCCCCTCGCCGAGGAGTTCGAGGCCCAGTACAGCCGAATGCCCGATAAACTGAGTAAACTTCGGCCCTACATGACGTCGATTCGTATTTACAGTCTCGCGCTCTATAACCTGGGCAAGACCGAGGAGGCCCTTAAGTGGGGCATGATGCTCTGGTCGCTCGACCCGACCGACGTGGCCAACGCCAACAACATGGCTTGGATCCTGGCCACCGAGCACAAGGACTTCACCCGGGCCAGGGATATGATCCAGCGATGCATGCGGTTGGTGCCGAACCACCCGCAGGTGCTCGATACGGCCGGATGGATCGCCTTCCTCAACGAGCGCTTAGACGAGGCGACCGAGAACCTGCTGGCCAGCATCCGGTATGGCGACAACCCCGAGGCACGCTACCACCTGGGGCGCGTCTACGAGGCGCGGCAGCGTCCCGACGAGGCCCGGGCCGAGTACCAGAAGGCCATCGAGTTGGGCCTCAAGGCCAGGGACAGGGCCGACGCCGAGAAACGCCTCAAAGGATTGGCTTCGGCGTCGCCCTAGGCGGCCGCCGGCCGCGCGTGTTCGCGCGGTGGGTCAGGGAGACCCACCGCGCGCAAGCCGTGGTGTGAATACGCAATCTTAGAAGGCCGCCGGCCGGGAACCGGCCCGCGCGGCCGGACGCAAACCGTGTCATAGGCTCAGGACGAAAAGGACGAAACCCATGTCGCAACAACCGACTCTGGCACAAACGAGCGCGGCGGCCATGTTGACGCCGGCGGACGTCTGGCGCGTCATCCGCAAACGCATCTGGCTGATTGTCGCCTGCTTCGTCGTCCTCGGCATCGGCGGCACCGGCGCCATCGTGGCGTGGTACTTCTGGATGCCCTTCTATGCCGCCGAGGGTGTCATCGAGGTCGAGCCCGGCCAGACGGCCGGCCCGGGCTTGGCCCTGACCGCCGGCTACCAGGAACAGGTGCCCATCCAACTCTTCGAGCGGTACCTGGAATCGCAGGTCATGGCCATCGTCAACGACCGCGTCCTGACCGCCGCCCTGAAGGCCCTCGAAGGCCAGCAGACGATGTACGGGGGGACGAACCCCGCCTACGACCTCGCCCAGGACCTCCAGGTCACTTACATCACCAACACGCAGAACATCCTGGTCTCGCTCACCGGCACCCGGAGGCAGGAACTCCAGGCCGTCGTCCGCGAGGTGCTCACCCAGTACATCGATCAACTCAAGGTCGACCGCCAGCAGGCCGACGCCGACCGCCAGAGAGAACTGCGCCTGGAACGCGACGAACTCCGACGCCAGTTGGACGAACTCGGCCGCAAACTCTCCTCCTATCGCGACGAGTCCAGCGTCATCGTGGCCGACGAGAGGGGCGGCGAGCACCTGGCCCGGCTGACGGCCCTCGTCCGGCAACTTACCGAGACCCAGATCGCCCTCGCCGAGGCCAGCGCCGCCTGGACCCAGTTCCAGGAACTCCGCAAACAGTCCGAGGAATCCAAGGACCTCTCGCCCGTCCTCATGGCCTTCCCGGAAGTCATGGAGGGCATGCGCCAGGACCGGACCATCGTCTCGCTGAGCGAACAGGCCGGCCGTTACGCCCAGGAACTCCAGGGCCTCAAGCAGCGGTTCGGTGAACGCCACGAGACCGTCCGCCGCATCGAAGTGGCCGCCCAGGCCGCCGGAAACGACCTGGAGGCCAAGCAGTCCGAGGTCGTCGGCCAGTTGCTCCAGCAGCAGGCCGCCATCCTCAAGAACCGCTACGACCGGACCCGCGCCGGCGAGGCCGAAATCCAGGCCCGCGTCGCCGAGGCCCGCGCTGCCGCCGTCGGCGCCGCCAAACTCTCCGCCGAGTACCGGGCACGCGACGACGAGTACCGCCGCGTCCAGAACCTCCTGAACACCGTCATGGACGGCCTGGAACGCATGCGCATCGGCTCCGCCCTGGCCCGGCCGAACGTCCGCATCGTCCGCTGGCCGTCCCTGCCGCTCGACCCGTCGGAGCCGCGCGTGTTCCTGTACTCGCTGGCGGCCGTCATCTTCAGCCTCCTCGTGGGTATCGGCATGAGTCTCCTCATCGAACTCATGGATACCCGTATCCGGACGCCGACCCAGATCGTCCGCCAGGTCGGCCTGCCCATGCTCTCGAGCGTGCCCGACGCGACCGAGGATGCGCGGCTCTCGCTCGGCACGAAACTCGCCCTGGTCTGCCACACCATGCCTCACTCGCTCATGGCCGAGTCGTTCCGCCAGTTGCGGACGCACCTCTTGTTCGCCTCCGACAAACCCATCCGCAGCCTCCTGGTGACCAGCCCGGGGTCCGGCGAGGGCAAGTCGACCGTGGCGGCTAACCTTGCCATCACGATGGCCCGCACCGGCGAACGCGTCCTGCTGATCGAGGCGAACTTCCGCCGGCCCGTCGTGGCGAAACTCTTCGACGTGCCCGACACCATCGGCCTGTCGAACGTCCTGGTCGGCCTGAGCAGCCTCAAGGAGGCCGTCCAGGCCACCGCCGTCGAGAACCTCGACGTCCTGGTCGGCGGACCGCCGCCTCCCAGCCCCGCCGGGCTCGTCGGCTCCGAGACCATGCGGCGGCTGATTGCCGAGGAGATCGAGGCCTACGACCGCGTCATCGTCGACGGCGCCCCCATGCTCGTCGTGGCCGACAACCACCTCGTGACCCCCATGCTCGACGGCGTCATCATGGTGCTTCGTGCCGGCGAGAGCACGCGCGGCGTGGCCCAGCGGGCCATGCGCCAGGTCGTGACGTTGCGCGGCCGGCTCTTCGGGGCCGTCCTGAACCGCGTCCGGGCGACCAAGGGCGGATACTTCCGCGAGTCCTTCCAGGCGTACTACGACTACGCCGGTTCCCGGCCGACCGCCGCCGCGGCGCCGGCCCCGGGTGCTAGGCCGTCGGGCAAGGCGCCTGCGGCCGCACCGGAGTCCGGCCCGGACGCGACGGATACCGAGGGCCCCGACTTGGCCTGATGCCGCCCGGTGCCCTATCCGAGCCGCGACCGTAAGGGAGCGGCAGCGCTGTGCGGCGCGCCGCGCTCCCGAAGCCCAACGCATGGTCACCCTTCGGGCTGACCATGTCACCCGGCCCGGAAGGTTGCGGGTTGCCCCGCTGAGTGCCCATGCCCAACGCGTCGCCATCGACGACCGCCGCCTCGGGCCCCCTTGTCCGTGGCGTGGTCGGCACGTTCCTGGCCGCGCTCGCTGCCGCGCTCGTCCTGGTGCCGACGGTCTTCGCGAACCTCCACCGTTTCGGCCCGCTCGACCTGCTGTTCGTTGTCTGCCTGCTCCACGCGTTCTGGGTGGTCTCGGGGCTGCTGGGGATGGCGCTGTGGCACCTGCGTTCGTGGGCCAACCTGCTGGCGTGGGCGGTGCTGGGGCTGGTGTTCCTCCAGGTCGTGCCGCTGCCCCTGGCGGACCGGGTGGACGACGCCGACCCGCCGCTCAACGCGTCGGCGGGCATCCTGGTTGAGCCGGCCCGGCGGACCGGCGACTCCATCGGCGAGAGCCTCTCGGCCGTCCGCCTCAGCCGGCGACCGGCCGCCACGGTCGGCGTGCTGGTCGTGGGGGCGTCGGCGGCCGGTCTCTGCTGGCTCGTGGGTTCGGCCGCCGTGGGACGCAAGCGCGTCCGCCGCGCCACCTGGGCCGTCGTGCTGGGCCTGGCGATGCTGGCCGTCTGGCCGGCCCTGTCGGCCGTCGGCCCGCCCGTCCGGGGCGAGGGGCTCGCCCGCCTCATCGGCCCGGTCATGATCCTGGGCGGCGACAGCCTCGTCCCGGCCCTCCTGGCCGCGCTGCCACTGTGCCTGCTGGTGGTCCTGCGTCCACTGGGTTGGATGCCACGCCGTCACCCCACCAGGCGACAATCGCGCTGGGGCTGGCTGGACCGGCCCGCCGCCGTCTGGGCGGGTATCGGCCTGGCCCTGACCGGCGTGGTGGCGGCGACCCTGGGCATGAGCAACGTGCCGCGGGGCGCCTTGGTCGTGTGCGTCCTGGTCTCAATCGGCTTCGTGCTGGGCGGGTACCTGGCGGTCGGTCCCGGCCGGTACCGCGAGCGCCGGCCGGTTCGGGTCGCGCTGGCGCTGACGCTGTGGGTGATGCTGGCGCTGGGCCTGGGCTCGGCCGTCGGCCACGCGAGGCAGCCCGCCGCCCGGGCCGACGAACGGCTGTCGCTGCTGGTGGGTTCGTTGTCGAACGACCGCGTCCTGTGCGGCCTGGGGGCGGGGGCGGTGTCGTCGCGGGCCGTCTTCGGAAAGGCCGGCTGGCCCACCGCCGTCGGCGACGACGTCGACACCGACGGGTTCCTGGTGCTTCGGGCCGAGGTGGGATGGGCGGGCCTCGTGCTGGTGCTGGCCGGCGTGGTGGCGGCGGGTGTGCGGCTGGTCTTTTCGTGGCGACGCGACCGCGGTCCGTGGCCGAGGACCGCCATGATGGTGGGCTTCGGCGCGCTGGCCGCCAACCTGCTGTACTTCCGTGTCGATGCGACCGCGCTGCTGGCGCCGAACCTCCTGGCCCTGGCCTGCGTGATGGGCGTCGTCCTGGCCTGGGCGGGGCACGGGTGCGAGTGGCGCCCGGGACGGGCCCGCGAACTGGGCGAGTCGCGCTGGCCGCTCGTCGTCGCGGCGGTGGGCCTGCTGGCCGCCCTGGGCCTGGCAGAGAACGAGATGATGCCCGGCGCCGGCGGGCCCGAACTCAGCGACAAACTCGTGCACTTCGGCGCGTTCGGCGTCGTCAGCCTGCTGCTGTGTTACGCCCTCGGCCCCAAGCCGACGACCCATTACCTGAAGACGCGGATCCTGCTGGCCGTCCTGGGGACCGCGGCGATGGGCGTCTTCATGGAAATCGGCCAACTGGTGCTGACCGCCGGCCGCATGTTTGAGGCGGGCGATATTGTGGCCAACGTCCTGGGGGCCGGCCTGATGGGCGTGCTGTGGTGGGTGGTGCGGACGGGTCAGACGCAGGGGGGAGTCGTCGGGTCGGCGCCGGCCTGATCGTCGCCGGCGTGGCGGTCTCGTTTCCGCTCGCCCTTTCGCTTCGCTCGTTTCCGCCGCGCGAGGTCGCGGGCGTCCTTTTCGCCGAAGAGGGCCTTGCGGCGGAGCAGGTGGTGGTAGTGCTGGGCGAACCGGTGGGCCTCGTCGCGGACGGCCTGGAGGACCTTCAGGGCCGGGTCGGTCCGCGCCAGGCGCAGGGGTTCGTCCTCGGCCTGGCCCAGGATGTAAACCTCCTCGTCGCGTTTGGCCAGGGCCGCGAGGTGCGGCCGCTGGGCGTCGGCGGCCGCGATGGCCTCGGCGGCGGCGTGGAGTTGCCCGGGACCGCCGTCGACCAGCACGAGGTCCGGCGGCACCGACAACTCTTCCGTCAGGCGGCGGAACCGGCGGAACACCACCTCGCGCATCATGCCCAGGTCGTCGGGCCCCGTCACCGTCCGGATGCGGAACCGCCGGTACGCCGGCTTGAACGGACGCCCGTCGACGAACGACACGATGGCCCCGACGGCCTCGGTCGGGCCGAGGTTCGCGATGTCGACGCCCTCGATGCTGCGGACCGGCGCGGCCGAGCCGAGCAGGGCGGTCAGGGCCTTCATGCCCTCGGCCGGGTCGAACGTGGGGGCGAAGACCTCGGGCTGGAGGTCGCGCTGGGCGTCGCCGCGGCGGGCCAGGGCCTCGATGGCCCGCAGTTGGTCGCGGACGCGGGCCGCCTCCTCGAAGTGCAGGCCCCGGGCCAGCGACCTCATCTCGCGCGTCAGGTCCTGGACGACCCGCACGCGTTTGCCCTCCAGGAACCGCCTGAGCCGCGTGATGCCCTTGCGGTAGGCCTCCCGGTCGATGTGCCCCGCGCACGGGGCCGAGCACCGCTGGATGGCGTACAGGATGCACGGCCGGACGTAGCGCCGGGCGGGGTCGCCCTCGGCCAGGTCGAGCGTGCACGTGCGGAACCGGAAAATCCGCTGGAGTTCGCCCAGCGCCGTCCGAAGGCCGGCGGCGCTGGCGAACGGGCCGTAGAGTTTCGTGCCCCCAGCGGCGGGCGTCCGCGTGAAGTAGACCCCCGGAAAGTCGTCTCGCGCCGTAATCTCCAGGTACGGGAACGTCTTGTCGTCCGTCAGGCGGGCGTTATAGCGGGGGTGGGTGTCCTTGATGAGGCGAGCCTCGGTCAGGAGGGCGTCGACCTCGCTCTCGGCCGGCAGAAACTCGATGTCGGCCACCTCGGCGACCATCTGCTCCTTCTTCGGCCCGAGGTCGGCCGACGCCTGAAAGTACTGGCCCACCCGCTGCCGCAGGCTGACGGCCTTGCCGATGTAGATGACCCGTCCCCGGTCGTCCTTCATCAGGTACACGCCGGGCGTCCGGGGGAACGATCGGATTTTTTCCATCAGGGCGTTCTGGTCCACGCGCGATCATCCCTCGCGGCCGGGGTCGTGTCGGCGGAGAGCCGGCGCCGGGTGCGGTCAGGCCGACAGGTGCACGCCCACGTAGATGCCGACGTAGAGCCCCAGCAACAGGACGCTTACGCCGCTCATCACGCTGTAGAATCGGCGGTCGAACACGAACCCGGCCCACGCGAAGTACAGGATGAGGGCCGACAGCGTGGCCAGGCCCATGGCCCAGTCGCCCAGCGTTCGCGTCTGCCGCCACACCTCGGCCCCGAACGCCGGCGACACCGCCAGCGCCACGGCAAACCCGATGCCCACCAGGCCCAGGATGACCGAGCACGCCCGGGCCGGCGCCGCCAACTGAAAAATCTCGCCCCGGATGGCGTGCAGCCGGTTGCCGAAACCCATCCACACCAGGGCCGAGACCGCCATAATCAGCGCGTTCATCCCCAGCCGGTGCGGGCTCCATTCGATCGGGCGGGCCGTGTTGTGCCAGATGGCCAAAATGGTGACCGTGACCATGAACACCGCCGGGTACAGCATCTCGCCGCGCAGCCACACGAACGACCAGCCCAGAAAGACGACCGACATCAGGCCCAGGGTGATGAGCGCCTCGGTGCTCGACAGGCGGAACATGGCCAGGATCGCCGCAATGAAGCACGAGATGACGGCCAGCGTGAAGATGGTTGTCGAGGCCCGGCGTTCGTCGCGGTACAACGCGCACGTGTGCGACAAGAGCGCCATGAACTTCGCCTCGTACAGGTACACGAGCAAGTGCACCGCGCCGTACCCGGCCACGGCGTAAATCAGGTAGCCGTACAGGTCGCCGGTGTGCCGGAACAGGCCAACGTACACCATCGCCATGATGCCGACGCAGTAGAACAGGAACGTCCGGAGCGTGTGCCGCACCAGCCACATCGACAGCAGGAACGCCAGCAGCACGGCCAGCCATCCGGCCAGGCCGGCGCCCGGCCCCAGTTGGGCGAGCGCCGTGCTGGTGCCGGTCGTCAGGAACTGGGAGTACGTGCGGACCTGCTGCACCGACAGGTACCCCGCCAGGGCAATCGTGCCGCACAACCCGAACACCACGAACGGCTCGATCTCGCGCCGGGCGGTCCGGTCCGACGAGATCCGCTTCAGCACCTCGCGCGCCAGGATGGCCACCACGAGCCAGCCCACCGACACGGCCGCCATCACGTAGACGAACCGGTGATGCCAGGCCGACGCCGGCCGGCCCGGACTGACGTGGCCGAGCGCGGTCAGACCGCCTGTCGCCAGAACCGCCACCAGGTAGTTGACCCATCGCGGCGCCCCGTGGGCGTGGGCGAGCACGACCACCGCGGAGGCAATCAGCAGGTCCACGCCCAGGCATTTCGCGCTGGTCCCGAAGGGTTCCAGCAGCAGGGCCCCCATGGCCGTGGCCAGGCCCGCCAGGTACAGGGCACGCGGAAAACCGCGCGTCGACCGGCCCCCCAGCACCAGCACCAGCAGCGAAGCCAGCACCGCCGCCCCGAACGCGATCATCAGGAGCACCGACGGGTACCGGCCCCAGTAACCCGGGGCGGTGTCGCCGCCCAGAACGGCAAACGCCACCGCCGCCGCCAACGCCGCGCCCACGCACGAGAAACCGAACACGTCCGGCTGCCTCAGCCCGATGGACGACACCAGCAGCACCGCCCACCACACGCCCAGCGCCCAGACCGTGTGCCACGAGGCGCCGTACCAGACGGCCAGGTACCCGGCGGCCATGGCGGCCAGGCTCGAGACGACCAGCGGCACGATGAGCAGGCCCTGCCGGTACCACTTGATGTTGAACTCCTGCCGCGGATAAATCGCCAGCAGTGCCGCCGCCAGCACCATGGCCAGCGACACCCCCGCCGCCGTCGACGCGACCCACGCGCCGGCCGGCGCGTCGAGCCCGGCGGCCAAGTGGTTCCGCACGCCCAGCACCACCGCCACGGCCACGCCCAGGATCGAGAGATAGACCAGCGGCTCGGCCCGGAACCGCCAGACCGTGGCGATGAACAGCATCGCCAGCGGCGCCTGAATCCACAGGGCGACCGCCGGCTGATACGAGGCCCCCACAAACGCCACGCCCATCAGGGCCACGCCGATCAGGACGTTGCTCGACTGCCGCCACCGTCGCTCACCCCAGCGGAACCGCAGCAGCCCGCGCAGGTAGAAAATCGTCCCCACGACGGCAATGACCTCGATGGCCAGGGGACTCGTGAGCAGGTAGTCCGTGAAGGTCCGTTCCTGGCCCGCAGCCAGGTAGACGAGGCAGGCGGCCACCCAGGCGGCGGCCACGGCGGCCAGGAATCGCAACGGCAGGCCGGCCTTGCCCCGTGGCCGGGCCAGCAGCCACAGGGCCACCCCCGCCCCGGCCCCGGCGGACGCCCAGACCAGCGGCGCAAGCGACTTTCCGGATGTGGCCAGGATCGTTGGGTCCAAAATGCTCCCCGCGGCTGTGTGTGGCAAACAGCCATGATAAGTCGGCCCCGGAGAGGGTGTCTAGCGAAAACCGCGTCTTTGCATGAGCCTTCGGTTTCGGGGGGGGGGGTGGGCGAAACCGAGCCTGACTGTTGAAGCCGAGCGGCGACGTGTTAGCCGCGACCCGAAGGGGAGCGGTACACTGGCCCCGCCGCCGCGACGCCACCGCTCCCTCACGGTCGCGGCTCAGTTCTTCACGGTGGCGGCTCGGAAAGGGTGCAACGCCACCCCCATAATGGACGGGTTTACGGGTTGCCGGATACGCAAGAATTCGGTTGCAATGGGTTAGGCGGTTCCTACAATGCGGCAAGAGGCGCGGGCTGTCCGCGGTGCGGGCGTGGCGTATCTGGCCGCACGCGAGAGGGTTCGCGGCGGGGAGGATCGGCTATTCCGAGTCTCGGTCGGACGTGGTGTTTGGCGTTGGCGATGCTGGGAGGCGGGCTGGCGCTGGCGGGAATCGGGCTGGTGGTTTCGGGCCGGGCCGATTCGGCCGTGTTCGCCGCGGGCTCCGTCGGCCCGGCCGACTCGCCGACCGTGGTGGTGTCGGTTACGGCGCTGTCTGGCAACGAGGTCGTCATCTGCCTGGTCGACACGGCCCGTCAGCGGCTGGCGGTTTACCTGGCCGACGGCAAACGAAGCCGGCTGAAACTGCTGGCGGTCCGCGACATCGAGGCCGACTGGGCGCTGACGGATTACAACAACGACCCGCCGCTGCCCAAGGACGTCCGGGCGCGCGTCGAGAAGTGGAAGGAGACGGCCGGGCCCGCCCAGGCCAAGCCGGAGGCCGAAGCGACGCCCTGATCGGTTAAACTGGATGCCGGGCCGCACGGCGCGGCCGGCCCACGAGTTCAGGAGGCATGGCAGTGGAATTCGTCAATTTTGAAGAGGCCAAGCAGCGTCTCGGCAAGAACGACGCCGAACTCCAGGAACTCATCGACAAGGGTGACTTGCGAGTGTTCCGCGACAGCGGCGAACTGAAGTTCCGCAAGCCGGACATCGAATCGATGGCCGGCGGCGCGGACGCCGAGGAAGACGCCGGCGACACCCTCATGAGTATCGACGCCGACATCCTCTTCGCCGAGGAAGAGGAAGTGCCGGCCGACAGCGCCGCCGAGACCTGGATCGCCGCCGACACCGAGGGCGTGTTCCCGAGCGGCGCCGCGCCGGGGTCCGAGCATCCCCTGGGCGTCCAGGAAGCCATGGCGGCGCCCGAGACCGAGCCGGCCCCCCTGGCGCTCAGCCCCGAGACCGACGAATCGAGCCTCGGGGCCGTCCTGAGCGACGAAGAACTCGGCGGCGACTTCGCCGAAGAGCCGGTCATTGCCGTCGACGCCGAGAGCGGCATGGCCTCGGTCATGGCGCCCGGTTCGGGCGTGGCCATGGCGCCCAGCCGCACACGCATCGTTACCCTGGTCGAGCCGCCCGCCCACCACGCCCACTTCACGTTTATGCTGGGCATGGCGACCGTGGCGCTGGGCCTGGCGGTGCTCGGCCTGATTGCCCTGTTGCAGGGCTCCGTGCCGGGCATGCTTCATGGCATCGCGAGCGAGAGCACGCCGCTCATCCTCATCGTGGTCGGCATCGTGATCGTGGGTATTGCCACCCTTGTCGGCCACGTGCTGGACAAGCAGCGTTCGGCACGCGAGGCCATCGGCGGCTGAACCGTAGCGGGCCCGTGGCCCCATTTCGGAGCAGGTGTTTTTCGGGGGGAGGCCCCGACGAACCTGATGCGTTCTGTTCGGTAGCAGGGCGTTTGACCCAGGAAAGGAGCACACAGATGCAACGCTTTTCGGCGGTCATCATGGTGGCCCTCGCGGCCGGCCTGGCGCTGGTGTCCATGGGCTGCGTGGACGAGGCCAAGTACAACGCGGTCCTGCTGAGAAACCGCGAGCAGGAAAAACTCCTCCAGGAAAAGGAGGCCGAGCTGGCTACCCTCAACGAGCGGGTCAGCGCGCTCCAGGCCCGGTCGGCCGACGCCCAGAGGCTCCTCCAGGAGAAGGAGGACCACCTGGCCACCGTCATGAAGGAACGCGACGAGGTCCGCAAGGCCTTCGACGAACTCATGGACGCCTATAAGAAACTCGCCGGACGGAACTGGGGCGGCGGCGGCGGTATCCCCGATGCGGTCGCCATCTCCATCCAGCAACTCGCCGACCAGTACCCCGGCCTCTTCGAGTTCGACAAGGCCACCGGGCGGCTGCGCTTCGCCTCCGACATCACGTTCGATTCCGGCTCGAACGTCGTCAAGGCCGACGCCCGCGCCGCCATCACGAAACTGGGCGGCATCCTGTCGTCCGACGTCGCCAAGGGCATCCAGTCCACCATCGTCGGCCACACCGACACCGACCCCGTCAAGAAACCGGCCACCGTGGCCCTCCTCAAGGAACTTGGCAAGGGCACCAACAACCAGGGCCTCAGCGAGGCCCGGGCCGAGGCCGTCGCCGAGGTCCTCAAGGGCGCCGGCGTCGAGGCCAGCCGCATCAGCACGCGCGGCGTGGGCGAAGCGCAGCCCCTGGCCGACAATCGCACCGCCGCCGGAAAGGCCAAGAACCGGCGCGTCGAAA